>Ga0265798_10001095_pt1 | contig 42970 bp, 36 predicted proteins | sample P3T30metagenome_FD_192430 | JGI IMG/M metagenome (GOLD analysis project Ga0265798, IMG submission 192430) | Plant litter microbial communities from East Loma Ridge, Irvine, California - P3 T30 | ecosystem: Environmental > Terrestrial > Plant litter > Unclassified | place: USA: California... | reverse complement strand
CCTTCCGCCAGCTGTCGCCGTGGATGGCGGTGCGGCCCAGCCAGCTGCGCGCGAGCGCGGCCGAGACCGCGCTGATGGTGCCTTCGGCGATGGCGCTATCGAAGCGTTATCAGGAGCTGAAGGTGCCGGCGGTGATCCTCTCCGGCACGCAGGACAAGATCGTCGACTTCGGCCACAACTCGGAGCGCCTCAACGAGCGCATCCCGGACAGCGAGCTGCAGCTGCAGCCGGGCGTCGGCCACATGACGCATTATGCGCATCCGGAACAGGTCATGGCGGCCGTCGATACGATCGCGACGCGCGTCGGGGAGCCAGTGCACCTGCGCAGCCGGCAGGAAGAAAAACTGGCCTGGGCCAGCGAGAGCGGGAGCTGAGAGAGTTCAGCGCTGCGCCGTCATCCAGGCCCGCAGGGCGCGGATGATGGCGGCATCGTTCGGATGCACGGCGATTTCTTCGAGGCGGCTGGCCGGCACCAGGTGCACGGCCTGGCTCTCCCAGCCCATGGCCGAGGGACAGCCGCCGATGCGCCGGGCGACGTAGTAGCGGGTGTAGGTCTGGGTGCGGCGCACGTCGATCAGGTGCGCTTGCAGCCGCACGACCAGGCCGGACTCTTCGTAGACTTCGCGGATGGCGGTGTGCTGCAGGCTGCCGCCGGCATCCACGCGTCCCTTCGGAAAGGTCGCGCTGTAGCCGCCGAAGCCATTGGTCGGCGATACCAGCCAGACGCGGCCGTCATTTTCGACGACGACGGCACCGGCAGCGGCTTTCAATCCAGCAGGGAGAACGAATGGCGGCTCGGCGACCGCTTCCGCATCCGCCAGCGTCAAGGCGGCCGGCGCCAGAGCGATGCCGTTCAGGCTGGCAGGCATCCCGCAGGCCGGCACGGCCGTCGCCAGCGCACCGGGCTGCCCCCAGTGTTCGGAAGCCGTCGGGGTACTGGGACGGTGGATGACGACGAGCTCGCCGTGATCGCCCCTGGAAGGATGGTGAATCAAGGCGTTCAGCCGAACTCAGCCGACAATCCGCAGCGAATAATCGGTCGCCTTCACATCCTTGGTCAGGCTGCCGATCGAGATGCGGTCGACCCCGGTTTCGGCGATCGCGCGCACGGTCTGCATGTTGATGCCGCCGGAGGCTTCCAGCAGCGCGCGGCCGTCGTTGATGCGGACCGCCTCGCGCATCATCTCGAGATCGAAGTTGTCGAGCAGGACCGAGACGGCGCCGGCCGCCAGCGCTTCCTCGAGCTCGGCGATCGTCTCGACCTCGACCTGGATCGTCACGCCCGCGTTCAGTTCCGCCGCCGCACGCAGCGCCGGGGTGATGCCGCCCGCCGCCGCGATGTGATTTTCCTTGATCAGGATGCCGTCGTAGAGCGCCATGCGCTGGTTGGCGCCGCCGCCCACGCGCACCGCGTATTTCTGCGCCTGGCGCAGGCCCGGCAGGGTCTTGCGAGTGTCGAGGATCTTCGCGCGGGTGCCGGCCACCACATCCACGTAGGTGCGCGTGGCGGAGGCAACGCCGGACAGCAGTTGCAGGAAGTTCAGCGCCGAGCGCTCGGCCGTCAGCAGCGAGCGCGGCGAACCTTCGATCGTGCACACCACGGAATCGGCGGTCATCAGGTCGCCTTCGGCGTATTTCCAGTCGATCTCGATGTCCTGGTCCACGGCCAGCATGACGCCCTCGAACCAGGGCGCGCCGCACAGCACGGCTTCCTCGCGGACGATCACGCGGGCTTGCGCGCGCGGCTGTTCGGGTACCAGCTTGCCGGTCAGGTCGCCGGTACCGACGTCTTCCAGCAGGGCGGCCAGCAGGTTCTGCTCGAAAGCAGCCTGCAGTTTCTCATCGAATGCGCCTTCTTCGGCGTGGGGATTGCGCAGGGTCGTCATGCCGGACCGATTCCATTGAACAGTTGTGCTTCCTGCTCCAGCGAACCGGTCGGCAGGGCCTTGGCCTTCTTGACGGCGGCGAAATCGAGCATGCGGTCGATGGCGCGCTTGGCCTGCTTGCCGGTTTCCGGATCGACGTGGATCTCGTTATGTCCCTTTTCCAGGACCTCGGCGAGGTTCTGCAGGCCGTTCATCGCCATCCACGGGCAGTGGGCGCAGCTCTTGCAGGTGGCGCTGTTGCCGGCGGTCGGCGCATCGATGAAATGCTTGCCCGGCGCGGCGGCGCGCATCTTGTGCAGGATGCCGTTGTCGGTGGCGACGATGAAGGTGGTCGCGTCCATGTTGCGGGCTGCGTCGATCAGCTGGGTGGTCGAGCCGACCACGTCGGCCTGCGCCACCACGTTGGCCGGCGATTCCGGGTGCACCAGCACTTTCGCATCCGGGTATTCGGCGCGCAGCAGGTCGAGCTCGACGCCCTTGAATTCGTCGTGCACCAGGCAGGAGCCCTGCCACAGCAGCATGTCGGCGCCGGTCTTTTTCTGGATGTAGGAACCCAGGTGGCGGTCGGGCGCCCACAGGATCTTCTTGCCCTGCCTGTGCAGGTGCTCGACAATGTCCAGGCCGATCGACGAGGTCACCATCCAGTCGGCGCGCGCCTTCACGGCGGCGCTGGTGTTCGCATACACGACCACGGTGCGGTCCGGATGCTGGTCGCAGAAGGCCGCGAACTCGTCGGCCGGGCAGCCCAGGTCCAGCGAGCAGGTCGCGTCCAGGTCCGGCATCAGGATGGTCTTTTCGGGGCTCAGGATCTTGGCGGTCTCGCCCATGAAGCGCACGCCGGCCACCACCAGGGTCTTCGACGGGTTGTCGCGGCCGAAACGCGCCATTTCCAGCGAGTCCGAAACGCAGCCGCCGGTTTCCTCGGCCAGGTCCTGCAGGTCGGCGTCCACGTAATAGTGGGCGACCAGGGTCGCATCCTTTTCCTTCAGCAGGCGCCGGATGCGGTCCTTCAGTGCTTCCTTTTCGGCGGCCTCGACGGGCGACGGCACCCGCGCCCAGGCTTCCGAGGTCGAGCAGACGCCGCCGACCGGGCGGTCGTACTCGAAAGTCTTGATCGGTGTAATGGTATTCATATCAATGTCACCATGGTTTCGTGGGCACGGGACATCCACCCCAGCGTAAGCGTAGGGTGGGCACCCCGTGCCCACGTCATTTTACGTTCGCGTCACGAATATCAGTTCAGGCCCTGGCTCTTCAGGTAATCCTCGTAATTGCCCTGGAAGTCGACCACGCCGTCTTCCTTGACCTCGAGGATGCGGGTCGCCAGCGAGGACACGAATTCGCGGTCGTGCGACACGAAGATCATGGTGCCGGCGTACTTGTCGAGCGCGATGTTCAGCGATTCGATCGATTCCATGTCCATGTGGTTGGTCGGCTCGTCGAGCAGCAGCACGTTGTGGCGGCCCAGCATCAGCTTGCCGTACATCATGCGACCCTTCTCGCCGCCGGACAGCACGCGCACCGACTTCTTGACCTCGTCGCCGCCGAACAGCAGGCGGCCCAGGATCGAACGCACGGCCTGGTCGTCGTCGCCTTCCTTGGTCCACTGGCCCATCCAGTCGGTCAGGTTGGCGTCGGTGGCGAATTCCTCGGTCGGATCCTGCGGCATGTAGCCCGGGTTCGCGTTCTCGGCCCACTTGATGCGGCCGGTATCGCCGTCCAGACCGGTGATCTCGTGGCCGCCGATGCAGCGCAGCAGCGTCGTTTTACCCGCACCGTTGGCACCGATAATGGCGACGCGCTCGCCGGCCTCGATCGCGATCGAGAAATTCTTGAACAGCTGGCGGTCGTAGGACTTGGCTAAGCCCTCGGTCTCGACGGCCAGGCGGTGCAGTTTCTTCTCGCCCTCGAAGCGCACGAACGGATAGGCGCGCGAGGATGGCTTGAATTCCTCGATCTTGATCTTGTCGATCATCTTCAGGCGGGAGGTCGCCTGGCGGGCCTTGGACTTGTTGGCCGAGAAGCGGCGCACGAAGTCCTGCAGCTCGGCCACTTTTTCCTTGGCCTTGGCATTGTTCGCCAGCTGCTGGTTACGCGCCTGCGTCGACGCCTCCATGTAGTCGTCGTAGTTGCCCGGATAGACCTTCAGCGTGCCATAGTCCATGTCGGCCACGTGGGTACAGACCGAGTTCAGGAAGTGGCGATCGTGCGAGATGATGATCATCGTCGAGTTACGCTGGTTCAGCATGTCGGCCAGCCAGGAGATCGTGTGGATGTCCAGGTTGTTGGTCGGCTCGTCGAGCAGCAGGATGTCCGGATCCGAGAACAGGGCCTGGGCCAGCAGCACGCGCAGCTTCCAGCCCGGCGCCACGGCGCTCATCGGGCCCTGGTGCAGGTCGGTGGCGATGCCCAGGCCCAGCAGCAGTTCGCCGGCGCGGGCTTCGGCCGAGTAGCCGTCGTACTCCGCGACCTTGCCTTCGAGCTCGGCGGCTTTCATGTAGTCGTCGTCGGTCGCTTCCGGGTTCGCGTAGATCGCGTCGCGCTCGGCGATCGCATTCCACAGCTCGGTGTGGCCCATCATGACGACGTCCAGCACGCGCACGTCTTCGTAGGCGAACTGGTCCTGGCGGAGTTTACCCAGGCGCTCGCCCGGATCCAGCGAGACGTTGCCGGCGGACGGCTCGAGGTCGCCGCCGAGGATTTTCATGAAGGTCGACTTGCCGCAACCGTTGGCGCCGATGAGGCCATAGCGGTTGCCGTCGCCGAATTTGACGGAAATGTTCTCGAACAGCGGCTTGGCGCCGAACTGCATCGTAATGTTGGCTGTACTGAGCACTGGGCTTACCTTCCTGCAGGGGTTTTCGATTAACCGTGCATTTTACCACTGCGCAGTAAGCTAGGTGGCGTGCCAAAGCTTGCTGAAGCTCGCTATTTGCCGCGAATGGCCTCTGCAGGCAAGGAATCGTTGGCGCGCTGCAGCTTGTTGATCGTGTGCATCCACTCGGCGGCCAGCCCGCTCGGCAGGCCGGCGCCGGTTTCGTGACGAATCTGCTCGCCGTCGATCAGCCACAGGTCCCAGGCCGTATCGGTGGCATCGCGCGAACGGATGGGCTGCGGTTCGGCCCAGATGCGGTTGGCGAGCGCCAGCAGCTGCGGCATTGCAGCCGACGGCAGCCTGGTCTCGCTGCGGGTCGCCCTGGGTGCGCGCCGCGTCGGCACCTGCGGCGACGGAACGAAGGCATGCACCAGCTTGCCGCTGTCGAGATCCAGGACCTGGAACTCGCTGCCGTAGCTGAAGAAGCCCCAGGAGCCCAGCACGACGGCATGGCGCGGCAGTGCGAAGCCCGGTTTTGGCATCGGGCAGTCGCCGCAGACGCGCGCCTTGACCGGGGCGTAGGCCGGGCTCGACGCGTGGGCGGCGCCGGCAAGGCAGAACAGGATGAAAGCAGTGGAGCGCAAGTGCATGGACAGTCCTTTTTACTGCCCAGTCTACGGGATCGCGCCCGCTGAAATCTAACGCATTCTCACCGCTCAGCCTAACCGGACCGTCGGGTAATCGGAGAGGGTCAGGCGCCAGGCGCCGTCACGGGATGCCAGGCGCCCGCGGGCGCCGAAAGGAATCGTGACCCGGCGCGGAATGTGGCCGAATTCCAGCCCCGTCAGCACCGGGCACGGCAGGGTCGCGCGCAGGTAGGCCAGCATCTCGTCGAAGTTGTAGCCGTTGTCGGCGGGCGACAGGCGGTAGCCGGAAAAATCGCCCAGCACGATCGCCTGCTGACGCGCCAGTACGCCGGTCTGCATCAGCTGCAGCAGCATGCGCTCGACCCGGTAGGGGTGCTCGGCGATGTCTTCCAGGAAGAGGATGCCGCCGTCGAGCTGCGCTGCCTTCGGAAAGTAGTCGGTGCCGGCCAGCGACATCAACATCGCCAGGTTGCCGCCCCAGGCCGTGCCCTCGACCTCGAGCGCCGGATTGCCTTCGCCCTCCCCTGCCACCGTGTGGGTCGGCCCGGCCAGGCAATGCCAGAAATCGTCGAGCGTGAAGGCCACCGGTTCGCCCGCGCTGAAGTCGCCGGCGAACATCGGGCCGGCGTAGCTGATCGCGCCGCGCCGGGCGTACAGGCCCATGTGGAAGGCGGTGATGTCGGAATAGCCGACGAAGATCTTTCCGCTGTCGGCCATGCGGTCGAAATCGATGTGCGGCAGCAGGCGCGTCATGCCGTACTGGCCGCGCAGCGCCATCACGACCTGCACGTCCGGGTCGCCCGCCGCCGCGTTCAGCTGCGCCAGGCGGGCTTCGTCGGTGCCGCCGAAGCGCAGGTGGCGCTTGTCGTGCTCGTAGTAGTTATGGACCAGGATGCCCTGGGATTCGAGGCGGGCGATGCCGCGTGCGATGGCGTCGGGCTCGGGCGCGTAGCCGCCCGGCGCGATCAGCGCAATACCGAGTTTTTTGGGAGTCACTGTTTGACGAAGAGCCGTGGAGGTGTCGAGTCTGGCGCCATCTTACCGTGGGCATGGGCGTCGATCAAGGCAAGCAGCCTCTCCAGCAACTGGGTGGGCAGGTCGTGGCCCATCCCTTCGATGACTTCCAGTCGCGCGTTCGGGATCGCCTGCGCGGTGTCGACGCCGCAGGCCAGCGGCACCATCGGATCGGCCGCGCCATGGATCACCAGGCTCGGGGCGGCGATGGTGCGCAGCTGGGCGCTACGGTCGCCGCTGGCGGCCACCGCCAGGATCTGGCGCACCACGCCGCCGGGACAGCAGTTGCGGCGCAACGCACGCCCAACGCGGCGGCGGAGCTGTTTTTCGGGCGTCGGGTAGGTCGGGCTGCCGATCGCCTGCAGCAGGCGCACGCCGTGTTCGGTCATGCCGTCGAGGTCGGCCGGTTTCGGCCAGCGCATCATCGCGCGCTTGACGGCGGGGCTGGGGCCCGGCAGGCCGCGCCGCCCGCTGCTGGACATGATGGACGTCAGGCTCAGCACGCGCGACGGGAACCTGGCCGCCATCAGCTGGGCGATCATGCCGCCCATCGACATGCCCACCACGTGGGCGCGCGCCACCCCGAGGGCGGACAGCACGCCGACCGCATCGTCGGCCATGTCTTCCAGGGTATACGGCGGACGGATCGGCCAGCGCACGAGCGACTTCAGCCAGGCCAGGCCCAGGCTCGGCGTACCGGCATGCTCGAACTTGGTGGACAGGCCGGCATCCCGATTATCGTAACGGATCACGTAAAAGCCGAGCTCGACAAGGCCTTCGACGAACGCATCCGGCCAGGCGGTCAGTTGCAAGCCGAGACCGGAGATCAGCAGCAGGGGGACGGCTTTCGGATCGCCGGCAGTGTCGAAGGCGATGCGGATGCCGTTGGCGTTCAGGCTAGGCATGATGGCAGGTTGGACTTCAGCCGGAATGGCATGAATCCAGCATACCATCTTCGCCAGAACGAAGCGTTACGGCAGGATCGGCGTCTTGCGCGCCGCGCGGCGCTCCGCGAAAAAGCCCTTCAGCACGGCGCCGGCCTCTTCCGCTAGCACCCCGCCCACCACCTCGGTGTGGTGGTTCAGCTCCTCGCGCGCGAACAGGTCGAGCACCGAACCGCAGACCCCGGTCTTGGGATCGGTGGCGGCATAGACGACGCGCGCCAGGCGCGCATGCATCATCGCGCCCGAGCACATGGCGCAGGGTTCCAGCGTCACGAACAGCTCGCAGCCAGGCAGGCGGTAGTTGCCCAGCTTTTCGGCGGCTGCGCGCAGGGCCATGATCTCGGCATGCGCGGTCGGGTCGTGGCGCCCGATCGGCTGGTTGAAGCCGGCGGCGATGACTTCGCCGTCCTTGACAATCACCGCGCCGACCGGCACCTCGCCCGCGGCCCAGGCCTTGCGCGCCTCGGCCAGAGCCAGGGCCATGTAGGCGCCGTCGCCGTCGCGCTGCATGCTTGCCGGCTCGGGCACGGACGAATCAGGCATCGGTGATTTCTGCCCAGCAGTTCGGGGTTTCGTGCAGCACCAGCTTCTGCAGGCGCAGGCCGGTGCCGTAGCGGTCGGTATAGGCCGCCTTCAGGATGTTCCAGGCCACCTGGGCCAGGTTCTCGACGGTCGGGATGCGGTCGATGATCACGGTCTTGTGGCCCGGCAGGCTGGACAGGAACTCGCGCACCTTCTCATCCTTCTCGTAGACCAGGAAAGCATGGTCCCAGACGTCGACCAGGTGCTCCTTGGCGAGCGACTTGATGTCCGAGAAGTCCATGATCATGCCGTTGTCCGAGCTGCCTTCGGTGTCGATGACGGCGCCGGTCAGGGTGATTTCCAGGGTGTAGCGGTGGCCGTGCAAGTTGCGGCACTGGCTCTTGTGGTCGGGAATGCGGTGGCCGGCATCGAATTCCAGCTTGCGGGTAATGGTCAACATATTCAGGGGATTTGCAGGAGTTTGTGGGTCTGGATGCTCAGCTTCCACTTGGGATTGCGGCGGCAGGTCTCGATCGCCAGGCGCGTGTTCTGCGCAGCCAGCGGACCGTCCATCGGCTGGACATAGAAGTTGTCGAAGTCGAGTGCCTCGTAGGCGGACAGGTCCTGGCCAAGCTGGGGAATCACGACCTTGATCTCGTTGCCTTTGCCGACCACCAGCTTCGAGCCCATCTTCGGGCTCACGCAGATCCAGTCGACGCCTTCCGGCACCGGCAGCGTGCCGTTGGTCTCGATCGCGATGGTGAAGCCGCGCGCGTGCATGGCGTCGATCAGGGGCTTGTCCAGCTGCAGCAGCGGTTCACCGCCGGTGAAGACGACGTATTTGCTGGCCGCGTGGGTGGCCGGCCACAGGCCGTCGATCTCGTCCGCCAGCGCAGCCGCGTCCTTGAACTTGCCGCCGCGTTCGCCGTCGGTGCCGACGAAATCGGTATCGCAAAACTGGCACACGGCGCTGGCACGGTCGCCTTCGCGTCCGGTCCAGAGATTGCAACCGGAAAAGCGGCAGAACACCGCCGGCCGCCCGGCGTGCGCGCCTTCGCCCTGCAAGGTATAGAAAATTTCTTTGATGCTGTAAGTCACGGTAAAAGTCCGGTCAAGCGTCTCGTCAACCTTCCATTATACCGTGCCGGGCCCCAGCTGCAGAAGACCGCCACGGATGTTGACGTTCGGCAAAAACTATCCGCTCGGAAAGACGTACCTTTTCGTAGCGGAAAGTTCCTACGACTTTAGGAGGCCGATGATGAACACGATGATGCAAAAAGCCATGCGCGTCCTGCTCCCTGCCCTGGTGCTGGGCGGCCTGTACTGGCTCGGCGCCAGCGCCCCGATCGAGGCGCGGCCGGAGCGCCTGCGGATCGCGGCCGTGCTGCTGCTCGGCCTGGGCCTCCTGTTCGCCACCCTGTTCCGCCGGGTCCGCAGCGAAGACCGCATCGCCGACCTCGAGGCGGCACTGTGCCGCGAACAGTCGGCCCGCAGCCATGCCGACCAGGCGCTGGCCGAGGCCGACCTGCTGCTGGCGCGGATGGCGGCACGCGCCAGCGGCAAAGGGCTGGCAGACCCGGCCGGCCAGCTGATCATCATCCAGGCCGAGCTCGCACAGATCCAGCAGCGCTGCCGTGCCGACCAGGGCACCCGCAACCGGCTGGAACTGCTGCGCACGCGCCTCGACCATCTCGGGACCAGCCTGCGCAGCCATGCCCGTGCCGCCGAGCCCGGATAATGATGTCTTCAGGCCTATTTCCCAGCCTTTTCTAGGAAAATTCCCTGGCTGAAATCTTCTTGCCTTAAATCAATAAGATGGCAGGTGCCGTGCCGCACAATCCGATCTTGTCAGCAGTCAATTAGTTGCTCAACGGACAGATCAAGGGATGGCACATGACAGGCACAAGCACGGGCACAGGCGCGATACAAAGGCTCATGGAATCTTCCGGCGAGGGCGGCGACCGCGCTTTCGCCTATCAGCTGATGGAAATGCTGGCCGTCCCCGTGTTCGTGCTCGATGCCAGCTGCCGCGTCATGCTGTGGAACCGCGCCTGTGAACACCTGACCGGAATGCGCGCCGCCGAAGTGCTGGGCACGCGCGAGCACTGGCGCAGCTTTTTCGACCAGCAGCGCCCCACCCTCGCCGATCTGGTCGTGCAGGACCGCGCCGGCGAGATCCAGGTCATTCATCCGCGCCCCCATCACGGCCAGCCGGCCCACCTGTCGGCCGAAAGCTGGTTCGACATGCCGCGCGTGGGCCGTCGCCGCTACCTGGCGCTGGATGCCAGCCCCATCTACGACGAACGCGGTCGCCTGACCGCCGTGATCCAAACCCTGCGCGACCTGACCGACGAAAAGATGGCCCAGATCGCGCTCGAACAGCTTGCCACCCGCGACGGGCTGACCGGCCTGGCCAACCGGCGCTGCTTCGACGACACCCTGCAGGCCGAATGGGCGCGCGCCCTGCGCCAGCGCCAGCCGCTGTCGCTGCTGATGGTCGACGTCGACAATTTCAAAGCCTATAACGATGCCAACGGCCACCTCGGCGGCGACGAATGCCTGAAGCGCATCGCCACCGCCGTCTCCAGCGAGATGCGCGCCAACGACCTGGTCGCGCGCTATGGCGGCGAGGAATTCGCCGTGATCCTGCCGAACCAGTCGCTGAAAGGCGCCGCCAGCGTCGCCGAGCGGATCCGCACCCGGGTCGAGCAGCTGCAGGTACCGAACCGCGAGGGGACCGGCGAGCTGGTCACGGTCTCGATCGGCGCTGCCACCGCACTGCCTTCCCAGGACACCGACGTGTCCGAGCTGGTGGCGATTGCCGACGCCGCCCTCTACCGCGCCAAGCACATGGGCCGTAACCGCATCAGCCTGCCGCTGTCGGAATAGCGTGAAATCCCTTATGCTGTCGCGCACAGCATATTCCCGAGGAGATCGCGTGTCCCAGTTGTCCAAGTATGTACCTCTCGCCGCCCTGGCCATCGCCATGCCGGCCTTCGCTGCCAGCGCAGCCAGGCCGGCGCCGGCCAAATCCGACGTGCTTCCTTTCAAGGCCACCGAAAAACAGCTGCCGAACGGCCTGAAGGTGATCGTGGTGCCGACCGGCTTCCCCAACCTGGTGTCGGTCACGATCCCGGTGCAGACCGGCTCGCGCAATGAGGTCGAGCCGGGCAAGTCCGGCTTCGCCCACTTCTTCGAGCACATGATGTTCCGCGGGACCAAAGCCTACCCGCCCGAGAAGTACCAGGACATCATCACCAAGGCCGGTGCGCGCCAGAACGCCTACACCAGCGACGATCTCACCAATTATTACACGACCTTCGCCAAACAGGACCTGGAAACAGTCCTGAAGGTCGAGGCCGACCGCTTCCAGCACCTGGATTACTCGAAAGCCGCGTTCAAGACCGAATCGCGCGCCGTGCTGGGCGAGTACAACAAGAACAGCGCCAACCCGATGCAGAAGCTGTTCGAGGTCCAGCGCGACGCCGCCTTCAGCACCCACACGTATAAACACACCACGATGGGCTTCCTGAAGGACATCGAGGACATGCCCAACCAGTACCAGTACTCGAAGGTCTTCTTCGACCGCTGGTACCGCCCCGAACGCACCACCATCATCATCGCCGGCGACGTCGATCCGAAGAACGCGGTCGCGCTGGTCGAGAAATACTGGAGCGGCTGGAAGCGCGGCAGCTACAAGGTCGCCGTCCCTGCCGAGCCGGCGCCGAAGGGCGCCCAGTACCGCCACGTCGAGTGGCCAAGCCCGACGCTGCCCCTGGTGACGGTGGCCTTCCGCGCGCCGGCCTTCTCGGATACCAGGAAGGACCAGGCCGCGCTCTCGATGCAGCTGTCGCTGTCGTTCGGCAGAACCTCGCCTTTGTATAAACGCCTGGTGCAGGACGAGCAGAAGGTCGACCAGCTGTTCGACTACACGCCGGCCCGCGTCGACCCCTCGCTGGTGACGATCGCCGCCCGCGTGAAGAAACCGGAAGATGCCCTGTATGTGCGCGACGCCATCCTCGAGACGGTCGCGAAGCTGCGCGACACGCCGGTCACGAAACAGGCCCTTGCGGACGCCCAGTCCTCCGAAAAGTACGGCCTGATCCGCACCCTGGACAACACAGATACCGTGGCCCAGACCCTGGCGTCCTACGTCCACTACGACCGTTCCTACGATACGATCAACCGCTACTACCGCCTGATCGACACATTGACCCCGGCCGACCTGCAGGATGCGGCGCGCAAATACCTGGTCGACGAATCGATGGTCGTGACCACGCTCTCGCACGCTGCGCTCCCGAGCGGCATCGAGAACCTGCCGAAACTGGCCGCCATGGCGCCAAAGGCCGGCGACGCGAAGTTCGACGTGCTGGTACAGAAGAGCGTGCTGCCGCAGGTGCGCTTCAAGCTGCTGTTCGAGGCCGGCTCGGCCCAGGACCCGGCCGGCAAGGAAGGCCTGGCGGCGCTGACCGCGGCGATGGTGGCACGCGCCGGCTCGAGCGAGCGCAAGTACGACGAGGTGACCAAGGCCCTGTTCCCGATCGCCGGCGGCTTCAACGAGCAGGCCGACAAGGAAATGACCACCTTCACCGGCACCATCCACAAGGACAACTGGAACCAGTTCCTCGACATCGCCCTGCCCCAGCTGCTCACGCCGGGCTTCCGCGAAGACGATTTTCGCCGCCTGAAGGACGCGCAGAAGAACGCGCTGGTGCTGGACCTGAAGGACAACAACGAGGAAGAGTTCGGCAAAGAGCGCCTGCAGGCGAACATCTTCACAGGCACGCCCTACGGTCACCCGGTGCTGGGCACCGTCAAGGGCATCGAGTCCATCACCCTCGACGACGTGAAGAACTTCTACCGCCAGGCTTACGCGCAGGGCGCGCTGCACGTCGGCATCTCGGGTGACGTCAGCCCGGAGATGACGGCCCAGCTGAAGACCCGCCTGGCCGCGTTGCCGGAAGGCGCCGGCCTGCCGCGCATCACGGCGCCGCAGGGCCGCAAGGCGCAGGGTCTGGAGGTCGAGATCGTCGAGAAGAACACGCGTGCGACCGCGATCTCCTTCGGCCTGCCGATCGCCGTCAACCGTGCCCACCCGGACTTCCCGGCCCTGTGGCTGGCCAAGACCTGGCTGGGCGAGCACCGCGCCTCGAACTCCTACCTGTACCAGCGCATCCGCGAGCTGCGCGGCATGAACTACGGCGACTACGCCTACATCGAAGCCTTCCCGCGCGGGATGTTCGGCTTTTTCCCGAGCCCGAACCTGGGCCGCAAGTCGCAGATCTTCGAAGTCTGGATCCGTCCGGTCGCGCCGCAGAACGCCCATATGGCGCTGCGCATCGCGCTCACCGAACTCGGCAAGCTGATCGACAAGGGCCTGACGCAGGAGCAGTTCGAAGCCACCCGCGACTACCTGATGAAGAACGTGTTCGTGATGACCGCCACCCAGGACGCCCAGCTCGGCTACGCGCTGGATTCGCAGTGGTACCGCACGCCGGAATTCACGCAGATGATGCGCGACGGCTTGTCGAAGCTGACGGCGGCGGACGTCAACGCGGCGATGCGCAGGCATTTGTCGGCGCAGAACCTGTCGGTCGTCTTCATCACCAAGGATGCGGCCGGGCTGAAGGAAAAGCTGGTCAGCGATGCGTTCTCGCCGATCAGCTATGACGCGCAGAAGCCGCAAGAGCTGCTGGATGAGGACAAGGCGATCGGTGCGATGAAGCTGGGGATCCGTCCGGAGGCGGTGCGGATTACGCCGGCGGCGCAGGTGTTTGCGCAGTGAGCTTTTCCTGTTGAGGGATAAAAAAACGCCGGCTTTTGCCGGCGTTTTTCATGGTGCTACCGCCAAGGATCAGTGAGCCACTTTATCCCAGCCGTGACGCACCGCAGCCTTCATCTTGTCCCAGGTCGAGCCGCTGGACGAGCCGTAGCGGGTCGTCCAGTCGCTGCGCAGGTCCGATTCCACATCGTCCCACTGGCGGTTCTGGTAGCGCGAGTCGCTGCGCATCTGGGTGCCGTACTGGTAGGCCGGCGAGTAGGAGTCGTAGGTATCGCCCGAGCTGGCGTAGTTGCTGTTGTAGTGGTTACGGTAGTAGGAGTCATCCGAATCGCTGTCCGGCGTGACCTTGTCCCAACCGCGGCGCACCGCAGCTTTCATCTTCTCCCAGGTCGAGGCGCCGCCCGCGCTGCTGCCGTAGCGGGTGTCCCAGTCGCTGCGCAGGTCGGACTCGATGTCGTCCCAGTTGCGGCCCTTGTAGCGCGAATCGGCACGCATCTGGCTGCCGTACTGGTAGGCCGGCGCGTAGTCGTCGTAGCTGCCGCCCAGGCTCGAGTAGTTGCTTTGCCAGTCGTTGCGGTAGTAGGCGTCGTTGTCCTGCGCGCCCAGGTTTTCGATCTGCACCTCGGTATGGCGCACGGTGTCGGAGATGTTTTCCTGGCGCTGGGTGGCTTCCTTGCCGACCACGACTTCCTCGACGACGCGGGCCGATTTCTGGACGACGGCTTCCTCGGCACGCTCGCGCAGCTCGATCGACTGTTCCTTGAAGGCGGTCGCGTCGGCGGTGGAGATCGGCTGGTCGACCGGGCGGCGCTCCACGCTCACGTGCTCTTCGCGCAGGCTGACGCTTTCGTTGACCGGGGTTTCGACCACGCGCGAGAAGACGCGCACGCCGCCGCGCTGGACTTCACGCTTGCCGACCTTCAGTTCTTCCTGCACGACCGGGATCGCGGTGGTGCGCTGCTCGTTGAGCATTTCGCCCATGTCGCGCTGCATCGAGCCGGTCTGGATGGTGCCGCCCAGCGAAGCGTCGCTCGAGCCCTGCAGGCTCTGGCTGCCCATCAGCGAAGAGCCGGTCGAGGTGTCCAGGGTGTTGCCGCCGATGTTCGTGTCCTGCGAGCCGCCAGCCTGCAGCGAATCGCCGGCGCGCATCGTGCCGCCCATCGGTTCCTGGTAGGTCTGGCCCTTCGGCACCGGGTCGCTCAGGTCCTGGGTTGCGAAGGAATTGCGTTCGCCGGTTTCGCCGCTCAGCGAGCCGGTGCTGTAGGACGCGGAGCCCATCGAACCCGACTGCATCGAGGCGCCGGACGCGCCGCTGAGCGACGAACCGCCGGCGGCACCGGCTGCCAGCATGGCCGGATCCATCGAGCTTGCGGAACCGCTCAGGTCGTGGCGTTCGTCGATGTCGACCGGGCCGAAGCGCTCGATGACGTCGGCGGCGCGCTCGACTTCCGGCTCGGACTGGGTCACCAGGGTCAGCACGTGGTGGCCGCGGCTGACGACGTCGGAGTAACGCGATGCGTGCTCGTCGTTGTCGGAACCGAACAGGCCGGTGAAGAAGTGCTTGATCGAGGCGCCGATGCCCTCTTCATGCACTTCGCTGGTGTGGGTGCTGCTGCCGGTCAGGCTGTCGGTCTGGCCGGTCGGGTCGGCGCTCGAGACGTTGACGTCGGTACGGGAAAAGCCCGAGGCCAGCAGCTCGTCCATCGCATTCTGGGCGTCGCTTCGGTTGTCGAAAACCGCTACTAGAGTATGTTGCATGATGGATCCTCCGATTGACAGTTCATTCAGGTGGGCGGTCGCCGGGCTCCTCGAAGCGCTCCACGCTGACCTGCTCGGACTTGAGCATGACGGTTTCCGCGTGGTGCTCCTCGCGCCGGGTTCGGGTGATACGAAGTTCCTCCTTGATGCGCACGCGGCGTTCGACCACGAGCACCTCTTCGAGGATCGGCACCACCAGCGTTTCGCCTTCGTAGCGCGTGGCGGGCGCAGCGTCGAGAGGGACGATGCGGTCCACCGGGACGTGGCTTACCTCGACCTCGTCGCGCAACAGGCGCTCGTCGATGTGGCAGGGAAGCTCGGCGACAGTCTTGTGGATGCGCACGCCGCGGCCCGTGTCGACAACCCGCTTATCGACCTGCACTTCCTCGCGGATCACGGGCACTATCAGCTTGTCCTGTCCGTTTGGTTGCACTGGGTCAATTGGCACGGTTTGTCTCCTTGAAATCGCGACGCTAGAGCAATTGAGGTTACCCCAAAAGCCTAATGAACCCGCGCACCATTGACTCTCTACAAACCTTGACAGTACAAAAAGAAAAACGGGCCTTGCGGCCCGTCAATGTTATGCAAATGGATTGTCCACTGTTTCCACCTCCGGTGGCGGTAGCCGGTCCGGCAAATCGCGTTTTTCGAGGCTGGCGACGACCTCGCCGAGCAGCGCGTGCAGGCGCCGCGCGGCCTCCAGGCCCTGCTTGTCGGCGGTCAGGTCGACATCGCCTGAAATGGTGATGCGGTCGAGGCGGTTTTCCAGCATCAGGTGGCCGATCTCGATCACGTCGGCTTCGTTCGCGTAAGGAACGAAGGCTTGCGGGGCGTGCTTGTCGCTCATGGGTTTCTCCTGTCGCCCTTCTTCTGGCGGATGTTCGGCAGTTTCAGCATGCGACCCTTTTCCTCGTCGCTCAGCGCGGGCAGCAGGTTGATGCCGATGATGCGTTCGAGCTCCGGAATCGGGATCACGTTCGGCTTCGCGTCCGCCGTGTTCTCGACGAACCACGCGGCGCCGGCTTTCTGGCGCGGGCTGTACACCAGTTTATACAAGTGGGTCGGCACCAGCACCTTGCCGACCTTGCGCAGGTTGTTGCCGAGGAAAGCGGGCCCGGTCACCACATACAGGTCGCCTTCCTTCTTTGCCATCTTGCGCACCACGCCTTCGATGCCGGCCCACATACGGGTGTTGTTCTCGTGGTCCTGGGGCACGATATTCGCGAGGCTGAAGCTGTCGCGCTGGCTGTCGCGGTCCGGCATGTCGCCGTTCGGCGCCATGTGGCCGCGGTCGAAGCCGCTGCGCGCGTAGTCGGCCAGCTCGGCGCGTTGTCCGGCCGGGACGCGCGGCTCGGCATGGAAGGAATTCTCGCGCGTGAGTTGCTGCGCCGACTCGACCTCGTCGGCTTCGAGGTGCTCGGCCGACCACAGCGGGGTGCGGGTCACGCCCGAATGCATGACGCTGAACACCTTGAAACACAGTTCCTTCGTGCTCTGCGCCAGCCTGGGATTCTCGATCTGCGGCGCGCGGCCGTCGAGGTAATGGTCGGCGCAGGCTTCCGGACCGCGCGGCGCGGCGCCGGATGCGGTACCGACGATCGGCGTATGCGGCCGGGAACGCTCCGTGGCATGCCTGTCGCAAGCCCCCAGGGCGAGCAGACTGGACATTAAAACGAGCGGAGCAAACAACTTCTGAAGCATGGTGGTATATAAAGATCAATCGTGCCGTCATTGTAGCCGAGTAGTCTTTGCGTGCCCGCATTGCATGAAGCCAGCCCTGCGCACGATAGAAAAGCGCATTTCCAGTCGGAATGATATAGAATGCGCCCTTTCCAAAAGCTAAAGTGCATTTGAGCAAACATAGTGGCAATGGATAATTTCTCCATTCCCGAGGATCTCCGGCGCTTCGTGCTGACCAGCATTCCCTCGGTGCCTTTCCTCGAAGCCCTGCTTCTGATGCGGGCCGACCCGACGCGATGCTGGAGCCGGGATGCCATCGCGCGCCGTCTTTACGTGCGCGACAAGGTCGCGGAAGGCTTGCTGGACGAACTGTGCCGTTCGGGCATGGCTGCGCTCGCACCCGACACCGCCGACGCCTACTGCTACCGCCCGCGCGAGGACGCGCTGCGCGAACGCATCGACCGCCTCGCCGACCTGTACTCGACGCATCTGGTCGAAATCACTCACCTCATCCATTCTTCCCTCGACCGCAAGGCCCAGCAGTTCGCTGACGCCTTCAAATGGCGAAAGGATTCCTAAGTGGCGTTTACCATTTATTCGCTCTGTACCCTGACCTCGCTGGCATGCGCCTGGCTGCTGCTGGCCAGCTACCGGCGCACCGGCTACCGCCTGCTGTTCTGGAGCGGCTGGTCTTTCGTGGCGATGACGGTGAACAATCTGTTCCTTGTATTCGACAAGATCGTCTTCCCCGACGTCTACCTGCTGCCGGTGCGCCTGGTGTCGGCCCTGGTGTCGATGCTGCTCCTGCTGTACGGCCTGATCTACGAGAAGGAGTGAACGTGAACAATATGCTGACCGGCGCCATCGCCATGGCCTCGACCGTGATCGCGCTGTTCTTCCTGCGCTTCTGGCGCAATACGCGCGACCGCTTCTTCCTGTATTTCGCGCTCTCCTTCGGCATCGAGGGGGCGCACCGCGTGTACTCGGCGCTGAGTTACCAGGAAAGCGAAGACTCTCCGCTGCACTACCTGATCCGCCTGCTGGCCTACGGCCTGATCCTCTGGGCCATCCTGGAAAAGAACCTGCCGGAGCGGAAGAAGAAGTAGGCGCCGGCGGTCCGGTAGCGTGCGCCCGCGCCCATCCCCCTGCGCCATAATCGCTTGACGATCATGCAAAGGAGGAAGCAATGGCAAACCAGCAAAACCAGCAAGGCCAGCAGAACCAGCAGCGTGCCACCCCGGCCGAGGAACAGAACGGCCGCTCGGAAGACCTGCTGCCGGCGGGTTCCGCCGACAACACGGACAACAGCGCCGCCGACGGCCGTTTCGAAGTGGCCGAGGAAGTCAACCTCGACCAGCAGTCCGACTCCACGCGCCGCGTCGGCCAGGCGCCCAAGGGCATCGCTTCCGACGCGCTGGCCGATTCGCTCAAGCCCGAAAAGCTGAAAGGCGACGACGGCCAGGACGCCCAGGGCGGCGACGCCTGACCGGCCGCCTCCCCTTCAGGCGGTCACCCCCATCCGCAGGCCCTCGATCGTGTGGGCCTGGTAGATGTCTTCGAGCGAGTTCACGACGCGGCAGGTCAGGTGCCTGCGCACCTCTTCCGGCAGCGCATCCCAGTAGGCCCGGGTGACCTGCAGGTCGTGCTTTTCGGCGTTGCGCGCGTCCGGCGCATCGACGCCCAGCACGAACACCGGGCGCGACAGCTGCGAGCGGTTGGCGGTGCCGCGGTGGATGGTCAGCGCCGAGCGCGCCGAGATATCCCCCACCTGCGGCAGCTTGCGCTGGGCGCGCGCCTCGTAGCGGGGGTACAGCGATTTTTCGGGGAACATCAGGTCGCCGCCGGCCAGGTCGTCCCACTGGGTGCCCGGCGCGATCTCGAAGGGGCCGATCTCTTCGGTCACGTCGACGGTGGTGATGTTGAAGGCCAGCGAATTCAGGCGGCGTCCGACCAGGGTCGCTTCCGGCGACGGGAAGTCGCGGTGCCAGGGCTGGTGCATCGCGCCCGGGAAGGGAATGTCGAAACCCGCCTCGACTACCTTGTAGTCCGGTCCCAGCACCGCGCGGCACACCGCCGTCACCCACGGATGCGTGACCAGTTCGACGAAACCGCGGATCCGCTCCGGATGCACCTCGACGTAATAGCGCTGCGGCCCGCGTTCCAGGGCGCCGCCCGGCCGCGCCCTGGCCTCGGCGAACAGGGTTTCGATGTCTTCCTTCAGCCGGCCTACCCATTCTTTCGTGAACGCGCCCTTTCGGGCGATGATGCCGTCGCCGTAGATACCGCCCATGATGGCCGCGACATCGACGTTGTCTTCCATACTGTTGCTCATGATCTCTCCTCCTGGGTCGCCATCCTACCGCCAAGCCGGCAAGCGGCGCGCACGGCCGATGGTTGACTTTCCGTGGGACTGCTCCTACATTGCGAGGACTATCGACGATACGGACTTCGCATGCAAGCTGTTCACGACGCCGCCAGCCCCCTGCCCGTGCGCGGGCGCGTCCTGTTCGTCTGCGACCGCCCGCTTGTCGATCCCGCAGTGGCGAGCGTGGCTGCGGATCTCGGCTATGAAGTGTTGCGCGTACGCAGCGCCGACGAAGCCCTGCAATACACCGCACCGCCCGGCTTCGCCCTGATCCTGGCCGGCTATGCCGGCGGCGTCCACGCCTTCGCTGGCGTGCTGCGGCGCCTGCGCGCGGCCTTCCCGCCGACGCCGCTGGTGGTGATCGGCCTGCCGCCGCAGCGCGACTTTCCGGTCGAGCCCTTGTACGAAGCGGGCGCGCTGTCGGTGCTGGACGAGCCGATCTCGCCGCCGATCCTGCGGTCCAAGGCGCGTTTCTACCTCGACGCCTACGACACCGAGGCCGAGCGCACGCGCACCCATGAAGCGCTGGAGGAAGCCCGCGCGCGCCTGGAGGCGACCATCGCCGCCGCCGAGGTCGGGGTATGGAGCTGGGATACCGGCGCCGACCGCCTGGTCGCGGACCGCCGCATGGCCGTGCTGTTCGGCGTCGATCCCGGGCGTGCCGACAACGCGCCGCTGTCGGCCTATTTTGCGGCCATCCACCCGGACGACCAGGAGCCGACCCGGATCCAGATCCTGCAGGCGGTGAACGACGGCGCCCCTTACGCCGCCACTTACCGCGTGCGCGATCCGGCGGGCGGCTGGCGCTGGCTGCTGGCGCGCGCGCGCGTCGAACGCGGCGCCCTGAACGCGCCGCGTCTGCGCGGCGTCGTGATCGACGTGACGGTGCGGAAGCAGGCCGAGGAACGGCTGCAGGCCAGCGAGGAACGTTACCGCACCCTCTTCGATTCGGTCGACGACGGCATCTGCGTCATCGAGCTGCTGTACGCTGCCGGCGGCAGGCCGGTCGACTACCGTTACCTGGAGGTGAATCCCGCATTCGGGGCGCACACCGGCCTGGCCGACCCGGTCGGCAAGACCGCGCGCACCCTCATGCCCACGCACGAGGGGCGCTGGTTCGAGCTCTACGGCAGGGTCGCGGCCACGGGCGAGCCGGTCCGGTTCATCGAGGAAGCGGTGGCGCTGCAGCGCTGGTTCGACGTCTACGCCGCGCGGGTCGGCCCGGCGGGCAGCGGCAAGGTTGTGGTGCTGTTCACCGACATCACCGAACGGCGCCGCACCGAGCTCGAGCTGCGCCGCCTGGCCGACGACCTCGCCGAGCAGGACCGCCGCAAGACCGAATTCCTGGCCACGCTCGCACACGAACTGCGCAACCCGCTGGCGCCGATCCGCAGCGGCCTGCAGCTGATGCGCCGCGCCAGGGGCGATCCGCAGGCGCTGTCGCGGGTGCAGGACATCATGGACCGCCAGATCGACCACCTGGTGCACCTGGTCGACGACCTGCTCGACGTGGCCCGCATCACGCGCGGCCAGATCGAGCTGAAGCCCGCGTGGATCAATCTCGAAGACGTGGTGCGCGCCGCGGTCGACACCAGCATGCCGCTGATCGAAACCGCGCGCCACCGCCTCGACCTGCGGCTGCCCGCCACGCCGGTGCGGCTGGTCGCCGATCCGGTGCGCCTGACCCAGGTAGTCAGCAACCTGCTCAACAACGCCGCCAAGTACACGCCGCGCGGCGGCGCCATCGTGGTCGCCGTCGAACGCGAGGTCGAGGAAGACCGCGGACAGGCCGTGATCGTGGTCTCCGACAACGGCATCGGCATCCCTTCCGAATCGCTGGGATCGATCTTCCAGATGTTCACCCAGGTCTCGCACCCGTCGCAGCGCAGCCATGGCGGCCTCGGGATCGGCCTGTCGCTGGTGCGCAGCCTGGTCGAGCTGCATGGCGGGACGATCACCGCTGCCAGCCGCGGCATCGACGCCGGCAGCGTCTTCACGGTGCGGCTGCCGCTGGCCGGCAGGGACAGGCCGGTGCCAGCCGAGGATGCGCCCGAAGCCGCGCCGGCCGCGCCTTCGGGATTGAAGCTGCTGGTGGTGGACGACAACCGCGACGCCGCCGAGACCCTGGCCGCCCTGCTCGGGATCATGGGCCATGCCGCACCGGTGGCGGCGGACGGCCACCAGGCACTGCGCATGATCGCCAGCCTGCGTCCGCAGATCGTGTTCCTCGACATCGGCATGCCGGGCATGTCGGGCTATGAAGTGGCGGAGAAGGTCCGCGCCGATCCGCAGTGCGAGGGCGTACGGCTGGTGGCATTGACCGGCTGGGGCGGGGAAGCGGACCGCGCCCGCAGCAGCGCGGCGGGTTTCGACGCCCACCTGACCAAGCCCGCTACCGTGACGGCGATCGAGGAAGTCCTGGCACGCCTGGCGTCACCAGCCTAGTTTTACCAATCCAGGGACAGCAGGCGCCCGGCCATGCGCGGCCAGCAAAGCCTGCCCACCTCGTCCCGCGTGGCCCAGCGAAAGCCGTCCGTTTCCGGCGTCGGCTTGCCGGTGACGTGGTGCGGGAAAAAGCTGCGGCAGACCAGGTGGCCCAGATCCGGCAGTTCGTCGCCCACCTCGACCTTGTACAGGTGCAGGCATTTGTCGCGCCGGTATTCGAAGCGCCCCAGATCCTGGAAACGCGCGGCGTCGAACGCCAGCCCCGCCTCCTCGTACAGTTCGCGCATCGCCGCCGCCAGCGTGTCTTCGCCCGGGTCCTGCAGGCCTTTCGGGATGTCCCATTTCGCGGTGCCCGTCACGTGGCAGATCAGCAGTCGCCCGGCGCCATCGACCACCAGGGTGCCGCAGGACACGTCGCCCGGCTTGCCGGTGCGCTTCATGGCAGGACTCATGGCAGCCCCCTCTCCGCAGCAAGCAGCGCCTGCTCCAGCGCCTCCAGGCTGACCGGCTTGATCAGGTGCTGGTCGAAGCCGGCATCCTGCGACAGCCGCTGGTCGCTTTCCGATCCCCAGCCGGTGAGCGCGATCAGCACCACCTTGCGCAGTTCCGCGCTGCGCCGGATCTCGCGCGCCACCTCGTGCCCGCTCATGCCCGGCAGGCCGATGTCGAGCAGGACCAGGTCGGGCAGGAAGGCGTGCGCCGCCGCCAGGCCCTGCGGTCCGTCGTGCGCCACCATCGTGGTGTGGCCGAGCGCTTCGAGCAGCGCGGTCAGGCTGTCGGCGGCGTCGAGATTGTCGTCCACCACCAGCACCCGCAAGGGTCCGCCCGCGTCCGGGGCTCCGGCCCCGGCCTGCGCCGCCGGCCCCGGCGCATGCGGCGTGCCGGGCCGCAGCGGCAGGCGCACGGTGAAGGTCGAGCCCTGGCCGCGGCCGCCGCTGAAGGCGCTCACGCGGCCGCCGTGCAGCTCCACCAGGCGCCGCACCAGCGACAGCCCGATTCCCAGTCCGCCCTGGGCGCGGTCGAGGCTGCCGCGCACCTGGGTGAACATCTCGAACACCGAGCCGATGGCGTCCGGCGGGATGCCGATGCCGCTGTCGGACACGGCGATGACCGCGTGTCCATCCTCGCGCCAGGCGGACAGCCCGATGCGGCCGCCCGCGGGCGTGTACTTGGCGGCGTTGTTGAGCAGGTTGGACAGCACCTGCACCATGCGCGTGACGTCCGCCTCGAGTTCGAGCGGCTCGGGCGGCAGCTCCACGTTCAGCTCGTGGCCGTGGGCCTGGACCAGTGCCGTACTGGTTTCGACGGCGGTGGCGACGATGGTCCGCAGCAGCACCGGCTCCTTCTTCAGTTCGATCTTGCCGCGCGTGATGCGGGCGATATCGAGCAGGTCGTCCACCAGGTGGATCAGGTGGCCCAGCTGGCGGTCCATCATGCCGTGCACGCGCGTGGCGGCCTGCGCATCGCCGGGTGCCATCCGCAGCAGGTCGAGGCCGGTGCGGATCGGCGCCAGCGGGTTGCGCAGCTCGTGCGCCAGCGTCGCCAGGAATTCGCTCTTGCGGTGGTCGGCTTCCGAGAGGTCGGCCGCGACCCTGCGCAGCTCGTCCTCGGCCGCCTTCTGCGCCGTGATGTCGCGCGTGATGGTGGCCAGCCCGATGTTCTGGCCGTTCGCGTCGCGCACCGCGAAACCCTTGAAGTACACCGGAATCGGTTCGCGTCCCTGGGGCTGGGCCAGGCGCAGCTCGCCCTCCCAGGCCGCCGGTTCGCCGGTCAGCGCGGCCATCATCTGGTCGCGCACGAAGGGGCGGTCTTCGCGCGGGAAGAAGTCCAGCATGCGCCAGGCCGCGATGTTGGTGTCCGCGCTCAAGCCGGCCATGCGGCGCCCGGCCGGGTTGAGGTAGATGCCGCCGGCGTCCGGCGTGAAGATGCCGATGAAGTCGGAGGACTGCTCGGCCACCGCGGCCAGGCGGCGCACGCCTTCCTCGGCGCGGCGGCGGTCGGTCTCGTCGCGGAAGTACAGGGCGATGCCGTCCGACTCGGTCGGGAAGGAGTTGATCTCGAACCAGCGCGCCTGCGCCTCGTCGTAGACCTCCATGCGGCTGCGGGTGCGCGCCGAAGCGCTGCGTCGGAGCAGCGGCTCGTGGCCTGCGCCGCGCAGCGCCGGGAACAGGTCCCAGAACTGGCCGCCGACCAGGTCTTCGCGCAAACGCCCGGTCAAGCCCTCGGCCGCGCGGTTGGCGTAGGTGATCTGCCACTCGGCGTCGAGCGCGATGAAACCTTCGCTCATGCTTTCCAGGATCGCCCGCGACCGGTGCTCGGCGGCCTGGCGCTCGGCCGCTTCGTGGCGCTGGCCGATCACCAGCGAGGCGGTGTTGGCCAGCAGGGCCAGCGCCGCTTCTTCCTGCGGCGCCAGCAGGCCGACCTCGCGGTAATACAGGCTGAAGGTGCCGAGCACCGCGCCCGACGGCGCCAGGATCGGCAATGCGCGGCAGCTGCGCAGGCCGTAGGCCAGGACCAGGTCGCGCTTCGAACCCCAGACCGGATCGGCGGCGATGTCGGGACTGGCCACCGGCTCGGCGCGCCAGGCGGCGGTGCCGGCGGTGCCGCTCAGGGGCGCGATCCGCATCCCGTCGAGCCCCAGCTGGCATTCGAGCGGCAAGGTAGGCGCGGCGGCGTGGCGCAGGTACTGGCCGTCGGTCGACAGCAGCTGCACCGAGGCCAGCGCGGCGCCGCCGCTGTAGTCCTCGGCGGTGCGCGCCAGCACGTCCAGCACGTCGCCCAGCGGCGCATCGGTGACGGCCAGTTCGAGCGCGCCGCGCTGGCCCACCGCCAGCGCGTTGGCGCGGGTGCGGTCGGTCACGTCGACGCCGTGCAGCAGCACGCCGGACACGCTGCCGTCCGGTTCGCGGAGCGCCATGCAGACGAAGTCCAGGAAGTGTTCGTCGAGGCCGGCGCGCGGCGCGGTCGCGCGCAGCAGCAGGCGGGCGTTGCTGGAATCGACCGCTTCGCCGCTGCGGTAGACGCGGTCGATCAGTTCGAGGAAATCCTGGCCTTCGAGCTCGGGCATGGCGGCGCGCAGCGGCAGGCCGGCCAGGTCGCGGCCGCCGGCCAGCTCCACGAAGCGCTGGTTGGCCATGTCGACCACGTGCGCCGGGCCCGTCATCACGCACATCAGGGCCGGCGCGCGGTGGAAGATATCGCGCATGCGGTCGCCGGCGGCCTGCAGTTCGCGCACCAGCTGGTCGCGCACCGCCTGCGCCTGGCGTTCGCTGCGGGCGAGCTGCTCGTCGCGGCTCCTGAGGGCGGCGCGGTGGCGCTCCTCCTCGATCTCGGCGAGCTGGGCGCGCTTGCGGTACAGCTCGATGAAGACGCCGGTCTTGGCCCGCAGCACCGTGGTGTTGAAGGGTTTGATCATGTAGTCGACCGCGCCCAGCGCATAGGCACGTTCGATCGGGAAATCCTCGGCGTCGCCGGCGGTCAGGAAGATGATCGGCAAGGCCTGGGTGCGCGGGTGCTGGCGGATCAGTTCCGCCAGTTCGAAGCCGTTCATGGTCGGCATGCGCACGTCCAGCAGCACCACCGCGAAGTCGCGCGCCAGCACTTCGCGCAGCGCGGCTTCGCCGGACGTCACGGACACCATCTCTCCCGCCAGCCCGACGAGGGTGGCCTCGAGCACCGCCAGGTTGGCGGGCTGGTCGTCGACGAGGAGGATGCTGGTGCGGTCGTTGGCCATGCAGGAAGATGATGCAAATAATGCAATGTATGCCGCAAGCTGCTGAAAGTCAATTGTGCGCGCCGGGATGCCGGGCGCACCCACACTAAGAGCGTTTAACAAAGCCTTCAGGGCAAGGGATGCGGCCAACCGACGCACCGTCGAAGACAGTACGGGAGTACGACGAGACGTTGCAACGACGCCATGGAGGCTTTTTTAAACGCTCGGATATGCGGTTTGAATTGGAGCTTGTTGATGAGTATTCCCTTCCTGGCGCCGCTGCGCCGGTTTTCCTTCCTCGGTAACTCCTTCGAAGAATGGGCGATCGCCCTGGCGGTGGCGGTGCTGGCCACGGTGGCGATGGCCTTCGTGCGCTCGATGGTGCTGCGGCGCCTCGCCGCGACCTCGGCCCTCACCGAGACCCGGCTCGACGACCTGGTCGTGACCATGCTGTCCAAGACCTATCTGCTGTTCATCGTCGCCTTCGCGGTCTACTTCGGCAGTACCTTCCTCGAACTGGGGCGCGCGCGCGAACTGTTCGTGTCGCGCATCGCGGTGGCCGCCCTGCTGCTGCAGGTGGCGGTATGGGGCGACGTCTTCCTGCGCGCCTGGCGCGACCAGCTGCGCCAGGGCCAGGACGGCGCGCGCCGCAACTCCAGCGCGGTGCTGGGCTTCAGCCTGCGCCTGACCCTGTGGGTGATCGTGTTCCTGATGGTGCTCGACAACTTCGGCGTCAATATCACGGCCCTGGTGGCCAGCCTGGGCGTGGGCGGCATCGCAGTGGCGCTGGCGGTCCAGAACATCCTCGGCGATCTGTTCGCCTCGCTCTCGATCACGCTCGACAAACCCTTCGAGATCGGCGACTTCATCATCGTCGGCGACGTCCTCGGCTCGGTCGAACACATCGGCCTGAAGACCACCCGGGTGCGCGGCCTGGGCGGCGAGCAGGTGGTGTTCTCGAACGGCGACCTGCTGAAAAGCCGCATCCACAACCACAAGCGCATGGAGACGCGCCGCGTCGCCTTCGTGCTGCGGGTCGCCTACGGCACCAGCGAGGAGCTGCTGTGCCGGATCCCGCGCATCATCCGCGAGATCGTCTCGGCCAAGCCGAACATCGATTTCGAGCGCGCCCACTTCTTCATGTGGGGCGAGTGGTCGCTGAACTTCGAGGTGGTCTACCACTTCCGCAGCCCCGACTACATTCTGCACATGGACGCGCAGCAGGACATCTTCCTGGAGATCTACCGCCGCTTCGAGCAGGAAGGCATCCGCTTTGCCCACCCGCTGTCGATCGTCAAGCTGGCCGACGCGCCGGCCGGGGCGCCGTCGCAGTCCGGCGCACCGGTGGGACCGGCCTGGCGCCATTGAGATTGCAGAGATAGCCGGACTCATCCTACAGGCCAGCCATAGTGTGTCCTATACACGAGCTTATGCGACGGGCATAAGATGAATCCAACTCCTCGCAACGAGGAACGCATGGCAACCATTCATAAAGGAGAATGATCATGGCACAAAACAACCAGCAAAACGGCAATAACGGCAACCGCGGTTTCGCAGGCATGGACCCGGAACGCCAGCGTGAAATCGCTTCCGAAGGCGGCCGCGCCGCCCACGCTTCGGGCAATGCCCACGAGTTCACCTCGGAAGAAGCACGCCGCGCCGGCTCGATGAGCCACAAGAACGACGGCAACCAGCAGTCCGGCGGCAACGGCGGCGGCAATAACGGCGGCAACGGCGGTACCCGCGGCGGCTCGCCGGAGCAGCACGCCAAGGCCGGCTCGCAAAGCCACAAGAACGACGGCGGCAACCAGCAATCGGGCGGCGGCAATGGCGGCACCCGCGGCGGCTCCTCGGAGCAGCATGCCCGCGCGGGCTCGCAGAGCCACAAGAACGACAAGCGCTGATTTCGTAGCGCCCGCAGGTTACTGACCGACTGCCGGCCTCGCGCCGGCAGTTTCCATTTTCGCTCAGCAATAATTGTGACGCATCACGGGTATTGACGAGCCCGCCTCCTCCTTCCGTGCGCACCCTAACGCATCCAATTGTGCGATGCCGAACGGGTGATTAATGATATATTTTTGGCACGATATTGAACGCCGCGCCCGCGCCGCTTCGCCTGACCGGGATCTGAATACGGCTCGCGAACGACGTTGCGCCCGGCCGGCCGCGCACGCAACCACTGTTCGTGGGTTGCCACCGTAGGCAGCCCTCCGTCGCACTCATGTTCTTATCCAGCACCCAGCTTCAGGGCTTGCGGCCGCCGCAAGCGCGTAGATTCAACACAACTTTAGGATAAAACAGATGAAAAAAAATATCGCCATCGTCGGCGCTGGATTCTCGGGAGCCGTGATCGCCAACCAGCTCGCCCAGGCGGGCTACACGGTCGAAGTCTTCGAATCCCGTCCCCACGTGGCGGGCAATTGCCATTCGGAGCGTGACCCCGAGACCGGCGTCATGGTCCACGTCTACGGCCCGCACATCTTCCACACCGACATCGAGCGATCCTGGGAATTCGTGAACCGCTACATGGAGTTCATGCCCTACGTGAACCGCGTGAAAGCGATCACCAACGGCGCCGTCTACACGCTACCGATCAACCTGCTGACCATCAACCAGTTCTTCGGCAAGACCTTCCGCCCGGCCGAAGCCCAGGCTTTCCTGGCGAACCTGGGCGACAAGTCGATCGAGAACCCGACCACCTTCGAAGAACAGGCGCTGCGCTTCGTCGGCCGCGAACTGTATGAAGCCTTCTTCAAGACCTACACCATCAAGCAGTGGGGCCTGCAGCCGAGCGAACTGCCGGCCAGCATCCTGAAACGCCTGCCGGTGCGCTTCAACTACGACGACAACTACTTCAATCACAAGTACCAGGGCATGCCGAAGGACGGCTACACGGTGCTGGTGGAACGCATCCTCGACGTGCCGGGCGTGACCGTGCACCTGAACACGAAGTTCGATCCGGATTCGAAGGTCGACTACGACCACGTGTTCTACAGCGGCCCGATCGACTCGTGGTTCAAGCACCAGGAAGGCCGCCTGCCCTACCGCACGCTGGACTTCGAAGTCTTCCGCGAAAAGGGCGACTACCAGGGCAATGCCGTCATCAACTACTGCGACAACGCCGAAACCTTCACCCGCATCACCGAGCACAAGCACTTCTCGCCGTGGGAACAGCACGAAGGCTCCATCATGTACAAGGAGTACAGCCGCCAGTGCGAGGAGAAGGACCTGCCCTACTACCCGATCCGCCAGGCGCGCGAGAAGGCCCAGCTGGAGCGCTACGTCAACCTGGCCAAGCAGGAAGACAACGTCACCTTCGTCGGCCGCCTCGGCACCTACCGCTACCTCGACATGGACGTCACCATCAACGAGGCGCTGACCACCGCCGACAAGTTCCTGGAAGCCGCGCAGCAGACAGCCCGCATGCCGGCCTTCGCGATCGATCCGCTGGCCTGATCCGCCTGTGATCGAGCCCCGCGCGCGGCACCGTGCCGACGCGGGGCCGCTGCAGCCGCTATACTGGTCCGATCATGCGAATTCAGCTATTTTCGGACCTGCACCTCGAGCGCGATCCCACATTCGAACCCCTCATCCATCCCGGCACCGACGTGATCGTGCTGGCCGGCGACATCGGTTCCTACCAGGCCAGGAGCCGCCTGCAGGACGAGGATTTCGGCCTGGCGCGCTTTTCCCCGCAACGCACGCAGTCACCCGCACGGGTGCTCTATGTCCCCGGCAACCACGAATTCGACAGCCTCGAACACGACGATGCCTACGAACGGCTGCAACGCGTCTGCGCCCGCCTGGGCATCGAATGGCTGGACCGCCGGGTCCTCGAGATCGATGGCGTGCGCTTCATCGGCAGCACGCTGTGGGCCGATTTCGACGCCGTCGCCGGCCAGGAACAGGACCTCGCGAAACAGCTGCAGGCGCGCGGCAAGGCCTTCCGCGCCGCCAACTACTATCTCAGCAAGAACACCACCTTCCGCGACGGCGAACCGGTCCTGGCCGAGGGCCAGCGCGACATGTCGCTGGCCTGCCAGGACTGGCTGCGCGGCGCCCTGGCCGCGCCCTTCGACGGGCCGACCGTGGCGGTCACCCATTACGCACCCAGCCTGCGCAGCGCCGACCCGCGCTACGGCGTCACGCCCGGCACGGCGGGCTTCTGCAACAGCATGGACGAGCTGATTCCCTACGCCGACCTGTGGCTGCACGGCCACCTGCACTGCGCCAACGACTACCAGGTAGAGGGCGAGATCGACGGCCGCAAGCGGACCTGCCGCGTGCTCGCCAACCCGCTCGGCTATGCGAGCAAGGGCGAGCAGGCGGCGTTCCGGCCGGAGCTGGTGATCGAGCTCAGAGTCAGCGAACTTTGATTCAGCGAACTCTGAGTCAGCGGGCGCTGCTTCAGCGAGGCGTAGCGGGTCCGGCCAGCTTGTCGGCCGCCTTCGGATCCTCGGGATTCAGCACCACCTGCACATAATTCTGCGTGTTGAAGTAGCGCTGCGCCGCCAGCTTCACGTCTTCCGGCGTGATCTTGCCGGCGCGCTGCAGCTGGTCGAGGATGCGGTGCGGATCGCTGCCGTACAGCGCCGCGCTGGTCAGGGTCGCCACCCAATAGGCGTTGCTGCGCATGTTGCGCTGCCAGTTCTGGGCCCAGTTGCGCTTGACCTTGTCGAGTTCCGCCTGGTCCGGCCCTTCCTGCTTGAGGCGCTCGATCTCGGCGAACAGCGCCGCGCGCATGCGCTCGACCTGCTCCGGGCCGGTCGGCAGCGAGGCCGTGATGCGGTAGTGTTCCCAGGGCGTGCGCGAGATGCCGCCGCTCATGCCGCCGCCGTAGATCAGGCCCATCTTCTCGCGCAGGACCTCGATGATGCGCAGGTTCATGACCTCGACCAGGGCTTCCAGGCGCTGCTGCTCGTCCGGCGACCAGGCCGCCGGCCCCGTGAAGCTCAGCGCCAGGGTGCTCTTCGGCTCGGTGCCCGCCTTCACTTCCTGCTTGACGACGCCGGTCGCGTAGCGCAGGCCGACGTCGCGATACGCCAGCGGCAGCTCGGGCACGGGCAGCGTGCCCAGATAGGTGGCCAGCAGGGGCTTGATCCGGTCAACGTCGAATTTGCCGGCCAGGACGAAGGTGAAGCCCCTGGCGCTGGAGAAGCGCTGACGGTACAGCGCGATGCTGCGGTCGAGGTCGACCTTCTTGAGGTCGGCCAGCACCATGGCGCGCGGCTCGAAGGGGTGCTTCGCGTAGAGGGTGTCGACCAGCACGTCCGCGAAGCGCGCCTGCGGGGTGGCGTCGCGGTGGCGCAGGAGCTCCTCTTCCTTGGCGAGGTAGGACCTGTACAGGCCCTCGTCGCGGCGCACGCCGTCGAAGCGCAGCCAGACCATCTGCAGCATGGTCTCGATCTCCTCCGGCGTGCTGCCGGCCGTGCCGCCGATTTCGTCGGTGTCGGCGCCGAGCTGCACGCTGGCGTTGGCGTTGCGGCCGGCCAGCATCCTGCGCAGTTCGAGCGGGCTGAAATCCTTCAGGCCCATGGCCGCCACCAGCGCGCTGGCATGGCGGGCGTTGACCAGGTCCTTCTCGTCGAACAGGTTCTGGCCGCCGAAGCGCCGCGCCCCCAGCAGCACCTGGTCCTGCTGGAAGCCGGTGGGCTTGAGGATGGCCGTGACGCCGTTCGAGAACCCCAGGCGGGTGATGCCGAGCGACTGGTCGACGGTCTCCGCGACAATGGTGCCGGGTACCGCGGGCGGCGCCATCAGGCGGCTCGCCACCGCCTTCTCTTCACGCGCGGCGACGACGGCCTTCTCGCCGGCCGCGACCTCGGCCAGCAACTGCGCCGGCGCCGGCGCGGGGGCCGCTTCGCCGCCGACGTAGATCACCAGCTTCCTGTCGTCGCCGGGGATCAGCCTGCGCGCGAAGGCATTCACCTCGTCCAGCGTGATCGCCGGCAGCATCTCCTGCACGATGCGGTGCTCGGCCTCGCTGCCCGGCAGCGCCTCGCCCGCCACAAAGTTGCGGATGTACTCGGCGACATACGCGCCGGAGGTGGTGCCCGCGCGCTCGTTGTAGCTGCGCTCATGGCTGCGCTGCATGCTCTTGCGGGCGCGCTCGAACTCGGCCTCGCCGAAGCCGTGCTGGCGCGCGCGCTGTTGTTCCTGCAGCAGCGCGGCCAGTGCCGGCGCGCTGCCGCCCGCACCCAGCACCACCCGCGCCGTGTAGCCGCGGTAGCGCGGCGTCACCTGGGCGATGCCGCTGCTGGCGGCGACGAAGGGCGGGTTCGGCTGCTGGCCCACCTCGACCAGGCGCTGCGCCAGCATGCCGCCGACCAGGCGCTCGAGCAGGCGCTCGCGGTAGCTGCCGTAGGTGCCCCGGTCCGGCGCGTAGCTGACCGGGTAATGCAGCGAGACCGTGTTCATCGGCAGTTCGCGGTCGGTCATGGCCAGTGCCTCGGTCGCGGCCAGCGGCCTGATCTCGACGTCCTCGCGCGGGCGCGGCGCCGGCGGGTTCGTCAGCGGCCCGAAATGCCTGCGGATCTGCTCTTCGAGTTCTTCGGGTTCGACGTCGCCGACCGCCACCACGGCCATCAGGTCGGGCCGGTACCAGTCGCGGTAGAAGCGGCGCAGCGCATCGGCCTTGAAGCTGCGGATCGATTCGTCGGTACCGCCGATCGAACGGTCGGCGTAGCGCGAGCCGTTGAACAGCTTGGGCATCAGCACCTTGTTGACCCGCTCGCCCACGCCCTTGCGGGTGCGCAGCTCTTCGAGGACGATGCCGCGCTCCTTGTCGATATCGGCGTCGTTGAAGGCGATGCCGTGGGCCCAGTCTTCGAGGATGGTGAAGGCCTTGTCGATGTTTTCCTGCCTGTCGGTCGGTACCGGCAGCACGTACATCGTCTGGTCGTAGGAGGTGAACGCGTTCAGGTCGGCGCCGAACTTCACGCCGATCGACTGCATCCACGTGACCACTTCGTGCTTGCGGAAGTGGGTCGAGCCGTTGAAGGCCATGTGCTCGGTAAAGTGCGCCAGGCCGCGCTGGTCATCGTCCTCGAGGATGGAGCCGGCCTTGACCACCAGGCGCAGCTCCAGCCGGCGCGCCGGCACCTTGTTCTGGCGGATATAGTAGGTCAGGCCATTCGACAGCTTGCCGACCTTGACCCCGGGCCCGGTCGGAACCACGGCATCCGGGTCGAAGGCGGCCTGGGAAGCGGTGGGAGCCAGCCAGGCGGCGGCAATGGCGGCACCGAGAATGCTGCGGGCGAGAATGCGGCGCATCCGGGGAATCCTTGCGTTGTTCATCACAACGCAGAGCTTACCAGCAGGAAACCGCCAGAGGTGCGCGAATTATCACCCGCCCGGCATCCTCATTCGTAGCGCAGGGCCGCCGCCGGCTGAAGGCGCGCCGCCGACCAGCTCGGGTAGAGCGTCGCCACGAAGGCCAGCAGCACCGCCACGCCGCCGATGCGGGCGACATCGCCCCAGCGCAGGTCGCTCGGCACTTCGCTGATCAGGTAGATGTCCTTGGACAGGAACTGCACGCCGAACGCGTGCTCGATGGCGGGCACGATGACGTCGACGTTCAGCGCGAACAGGACGCCGATGGCGACGCCCAGCAGCGTGCCCAGCACGCCGACCAGCGTCCCCTGGATCACGAAGATGCGCATGATCGAGCGCGGCGAGGCGCCGAGGGTGCGCAGGATGGCGATGTCGGCCTGCTTGTCGCGCACCGTCATCACCAGCGTCGAGACCAGGTTGAAGGCGGCCACCGCGATGATCATGGTCAGGATCACGAACATCATGCGCTTCTGCGACTGCACGGCGGCGAACCAGGTCGCGTTCACGCGGGTCCAGTCGCGCACGAAGAGGCGCTGGTCGAGGCCGCGCGCCAGCTCGATCGCCACCTTTGGTGCGGCATACATGTCGGCCAGGCGCAGGCGCAGGCCGCCGGGGGCGCTCAGGCCCTGCAGCGACTCGGCGTCCTCGACGTGCACGAAAGCGAGGGCCGAGTCGAACTGGTAGTTACCCGAATCGAAGACGTCGGCCACCGTGAACACGCGCTGGCGGGTCGAGATCTGGCCCGGCTGGGCCGAGCTGCCGGGCGCGGCCACCAGCAGGCGCACCTTGTCGCCGGCCTTCACGTCCAGCGAGCGCGCCAGCTCGCTGCCCAGAACCAGGTTGTTGGCGCCGGGCTTGAGCGCGTCCAGGTTGCGGGCATGGGTCTGCCCCGCGATGTCGGAAACCCTGACCTCCGCCTCGGGCAGGACGCCGCGGATCACCACCGGCTTCATGGTGTCTTCGCGCAGCAGCATGCCCTGGATCTCGGCGAAAGGCGCGGCCGCCGTGATGGCGGGATTGCGCAGGGCCTGCTGCTCGACGGCGCGCCACTCGGGCATGGCGCCGTCGCCGGCCATCACCTCGACGTGGGCCAGCACCGAGAGCCGGCGCGCGGTGACCTCCTTTTCGAAGCCGTTCATCACGGACAGCACGACGATCAGCGCGGCGACGCCGAGCGCGATCCCGGCCACGGAGATCAGGGAAATGAAGGAGAGGAAGCGGTTGCGGCTGGCGCGCTTGCCCGCGCGGGTGTAGCGCAGGCCGATCAGCCACTCATAAGGCAGGCGGTGCAGGATACTCATCCACGCATTTTGCCATAAAAGCAAAAAACCGCCCACGCATTGCTGCGGGGCGGCTGTTTCAGGGCTCGGCCAGCTTATTCGGCGGCCTGGGCCTTTCTCGGTTCTGCACCGATGGCGGCGGTCTGCACGGCCGGCTGTTTGACCGGCAGCGGGCTGACGTTGCCGGCATCGACGCCGGTGTAGCTGTTGCCGTCCGCGCTCAGGCGCTGGGCCTTGTTGCCGGGTTCGGTAGTCTGGATCAGCTCGTGCATGGCCTGGGCGGTCTTGTCCCACGAGGTGCCGGCGACCACGGCGCGCATGCGCTGGGCCAGGTCGGCCTTCTGCTCGCTGGTCAGGGCCAGCATGCGCTCGCAGGCGGCGATGAACTCGGCCGGGGTCTCGGCGATTTCGACGACGTGGCTGTACGGCACCTTGACGTCGGTGATCGGGGTCGAGACCGACGGCAGCTCGGCTGCCATGTACTCCAGCACCTTGGTCGGCGAGATGAACTTGGTCGACTCGTTCATCGCGAACGGCAGCAGGCAGACGTCCCAGCCGGCCAGGAACTTCGGCAGCTCTTCATAGGTACGCTGGCCCATGTAGTGGATGTTGGCGGCCTGCGGCAGGTGCGCCGGATCGATCTTGACGACCGGGCCGACCAGCACGATCTGCCAGTCCGGGCGGGCGGCGGCCATTTCACGGATCAGTTCGATGTCGAAACGCTCGTCGATCACGCCGTAGAAGCCCAGGCGCGGACCCGGGATGTTGGCCTGGTCAGGGTGGCTGTACGAACGGTCCTGGGCTTTCTGGAAGTGCTTGGCGTCGACGCTGCTCGAGAAGCAGTGGGCGTTCGGGTGGCGTTCCTTCTTGGAGTTGTACAGGCTCGGGCCGCCGGTGAAGCACAGGTCGGCGATGTTGAGCAGTGCGCTTTCGCGCTGCACCAGCTGCTTCGGCGGATTCTTGAACGCGGCCAGTTCGTCCATGCAGTCGTACACGACCAGCGAAGGTTCGAAGCTTTGCAGCAGCGGCAGGGCCATCGGGGTGTAGAACCACACGACCGGCTTCTCGCCTTGCGGCACGAGGTCGGCCAGCAGGTTCTGCAGGGTCGGGATCTGGTCGTCGTGGAAACCAGGCGCGTGGATCGCGGTATGCGGCTGGCACACCGTGATGTTCGGCGCAACGGCCGTCTTCTTCAGGTGTGCCTGCCCTTCGTGGTAGACCGGTTCCTCGACGATGAGGATTCGGTAGTGTTCCGCCAGGCGAGTCATCAGGTGTTGGGGACGCTGAAACACAAAGTCCCAACGCAGGTGGCAAAACACGATCAGGGTTGGCATTTTACAAGTTCCTTTCGCCTTCGGGCGTTCTCGTTGATCTGGAATTCAGCCGGCCCGGAACTGGCTTGTGCGCTTGGATGCGCCAGCTTTCGGGGTGCCGGACCCGAGAATCGTAACATGCAAAATCACCAAGATTTTCAGTTACCAATTGCAATATTGACAACCAGTAACGAAATCGGAAAGGACGGACCGGCCGCCCCTAGGAGACTTGTGACTGTCAGTCAAAAATGTAGGCTTAGTCCTACGATCAATCAGGAAAAAACACTACGAAAATACATCGTGCACTCAAGCGTGCGCAGGGTTAGGTAGAGAACGGAAGAGCAGGAAAACAGTGTTTACGGGGAAGGAATGGGGCAACAAAGGGCGGAAGGCGATGCAGTTAACGTCGTCCCCGCGCAGGCGGGGACCCAAGGTTGACGCGTTACGTCAGCTCATCGAACTTGGGTCCCCGCCTTCGCGGGGACGACGGTAACACGTAGCACCGAAGCATCATTAATCGCTCAGGTACGCCTCCGCCCCCTCCGGCTGCCCGCCGGCATCGAACCCGCGCGCCACCAGCACGCCGTCCAGTCCGATCGTGCCCAGGCCGTCGCACAGGTCTTCCATCTCGGTCTCGAGGTCGGCCGCCAGGTCCAGCGGCTTGTCGATCGAGGCCAGCGGCGCGCCGCCGTCCAGCGGATACAGGTTGATGCGCAGCGCGGCGTGGTCGACCAGGTCGACCGGCGCCACCACGGCCTTGATGCGTTCCGGCGCCAGGTCCAGCTCATCCAGCCGGCTGTTGACGTCGGACAGGGTGGCCAGCATGCCCAGTTCGGCCACGCCCTGCCCCTTGGCGCCGTAGAACAGGTCCTGGTACAGGAAGTTCAGCTCGATCTCGGCCGGCTTGCTGGAGAGGCTGCGCGCCAGCAGCGGTTGGATCGTGCCGGCCCACATGCGGTAGCGCGCCATGCGGCCCTCGAAATAGGCGTCGGCCGCCGCCTCGTCCTTCGGCACCTTGTAGAAGGGATCGTCGGCGTGCTTGAGCGAGAAGCCGAGCAGGAAGCGCAGTTCCATCGCTTCGTCCTCCGGGCCGTAGCCGCTGGCATGCCAGCCGCGCATGCTGGCTTCGATGCTCGGGGCCGCAACCAGCTTCTTGCTGCGCATCGAGGCCGCCGCTTCCTTCAGCATCTGCTGCAGGTCGCTGTAACCGATGTGGTCGACCTCGTCGAGGTCGTACAGGTAGCGCACCAGCACCACGCGGCTGTCGGCGCTGGCCAGGCCCGTGTGACGGAAGCTGTCGCTCAGTTCCTCGAAGGCGGCATCGTCCTGGAACACCTCGGCCGCCTTCAGGCCCCCCACGCTGCTCACGAACAGCGGGATCATGAAGGCGTCGATCTCGAGTTCCGAACCGTCGTCGTCGCGCAGGCGCAGGGTCGCGGCTTCTTCCTCGATGTGCTCCTGCAGGTAGCGGCAGCATTCGGGGTCGGTGTAGCGCGCCGCTTCGATGGCGCCGTACAGCACTTCGTCGTGATTGCGGCGCAGGGCGCGGCGGACCAGGGTCAGCAGGTCCTGCTCTTGTTGCGGGATGCGCGCGGCGGCCTGCAGGTCCTCGGGGTCGGTCTCGGTAATCTCCAGCGCGAGATCGACCAGGTTCTGGGCCAGCGCCTCGTGGTCGGACTCCGCCGCGGGTTTCGCAGGTTTGCGGGGAGCTGGGCGCTTGTTTTTTGGCATGGCGGCGATCGTAAAAAGTGAACAAGGCCCCATGTTATCAAATGGACGTAAAAAAACCTCGCGCACCGGGGTGACGCGAGGTTTTCACGGGATGAGCGGCCCGCTTCAGGCAGCCAGGCGCAGCGAAGGCTCGCGGCTCAGCGCCGGCTTGCCCGGCCAGGTGTCCTCGAGGCGGAACACGGCCACCAGCTCGGCCAGTTCGCGCGACAGTTCCTGCAGCGACTGCGCGCTGGCGGCCGCCTCCTCGACCAGCGCGGCGTTCTGCTGGGTGACGTCGTCCATGCCGATGATGGCCTGGTTGATCTGGTCGATGCCCTGGGTCTGCTCGCCGCTCGCGCTGGAGATCTCGCCGATGATGGTGCTGACCTGGCTGATCTCGCCGACGATGGCTTCCATCGCCGCGCCGGCCTGGCCGACCAGGCGGCTGCCGTTGCCGACTTCCGTCACCGAGGCGCCGATCAGGCCCTTGATCTCGCTGGCCGCCGTGGCCGAGCGCTGGGCCAGGCTCCGCACCTCGCCGGCGACGACCGCGAAGCCCCTGCCCTGTTCGCCCGCACGCGCCGCCTCGACGGCCGCGTTCAGCGCCAGGATATTGGTCTGGAAGGCGATCCCGTCGATCACGCCGATGATGTCGGCGATGCGCTTGCTCGATGCCTCGATCGCGCTCATGGTGCGCACCACGTCGCCCATCACCGCGCCGCCCTCGCTGGCGGCCTTCGAGGCGCGCGCCGCCAGTTCGTTGGCGTGCAGCGCATGCTCGGCGTTCTGGCGCACGGTGCTGGTCAGCTCTTCCATCGCGGCGGCGGTTTCCTCCAGCGCGCTGGCCTGCGATTCGGTGCGCGAGGACAGGTCCATGTTGCCCGCCGCGATCTGCTGCGACGCCTCGGCGATGGTGCGCGAGTGGTCGCGGATGCGGCGCACCGTGCCCGACAGTTCGTCCTGCATGCGGGCGATCGACTTCAGCAGGCTCTTGTCGCCGGCGCCGTCCAGGTAGACGGGGCGCGACAGGTCCTTGTCGGCGATGCGGCGGGTGATCGCCGCCGCCACCGCCGGGTCTGCGCCCAGCGCGCCTGCGATCGAGCGCATCACGCTCCAGCCCAGCAGCGCGATCAGCACCAGCGCGCCTGCGAACACGGCCGAGAACAGGCCGGCCGAGCCCCAGAACAGCGCGTCGATGTCGTCGCTGAAGAAGCCGGTGCCGATCCACCAGCCCCAGGGTTCGAAGGCGATCACGCCCTGCAGCTTGCCGACCATCCGGCCGGTCTTCGGATGCTTGGCCTTGACGGTGACGAGCGCGACGCGGTTTGCAGCCAGTCCTTCGCGGTAGGCCTGCGCATCCGGGCGCCCGTCCATGGTCTCGCCCTGGGCGATCTTGCCGATGTTTTCCGCCTTCGGGTGCACCAGGTTCAGGCCGGCGGGCGTGCGGGCCCAGTAATAGCTCTTGCCGTCGTTGTTCAACTGGGTCAGCGCTTCCTTGGCGGCTGCCTGGGCCTGCGCCTCGGTCAGCCGGCCCTGCTTTTGCTGGTCGTAGTAATGGGCGACCAGGTGTTCGCCCATCGCCAGCATGTTCGTGATTTCGGTTTCGCGGTCATGCACCATCGCGCGCTGCAGCGTGTAGAGGCTGAGACCGCCGAGCGCGGCAAGCGCAAGGACGGCAGCGCCGACGAGAATGAGGAGTCGGGTCGATACTTTCATATTGGACTTTCTGCTGCGGCCGGCGTGCGATTCGGGTGCAAGACACGTGCAATGCGGGATCGCCGCCGGCTGCTGGATGCGCACCAGGATGGTGCTAGTTGACGTACGGCAATTTTACCGTAGAGGACGGCCGTTCAGGTGGCTTGTGAAGTATTCCGGGCGTAGTTTTCGTGTGATTTCCAACACAGGCATCACGTGGTCGAGGTGCTCGCGCATCGCATTCACCGCCGCGGCCGGGTCGCGCGCCTCGATGGCGGCCACCACGGCACGGTGTTCGACCAGCACGCCGGCCATGCGGCCTTCCAGCGGCAGGGTCAGCTGGCGGTAGCGGTCCATCTGGGTCTTGGCCTGCAGGATGATGGGCCAGACGCCCGGATAGCCCGACAGCTCCGTCAGCGCCGCATGGAACATCTCGTCGGCGCGGTGGAAGGCGCGGAAATCCTTGGCGTCGATCGCCGCTTCCTGCTCGGCGAGGATCGCGCGCAGGCGCGCCGCCCCCTCGGAACCGGCGCGCTCGGCAGCCCTCTCGATCACGGCCGTCTCCAGCGCGTGGCGCACGAAGTTGGCCTCTTCCAGCTGGTCCAGCGGAATGCGGGCGACGAAGGTGCCGGAGCGCGGGATCACCTCGATCAGGCCCTCGTCGGCCAGGCGCTGCACGGCCTCGTGCACCGGCGTGCGGCTGGTGCCGAACTCTTCGGCGATGTCGCGCTCGACGATGCGCGCGCCGGGCAGCATGCTCATCTCGACGATGCGCTGGCGCAGGCACAGATAGACCCGGCGCGCGGCGCTCATGCCGGATTCGGCCACGGATGTGGGTGGGGTCGGAGTGTTCATGGTCGGAATTTTAACGCGCCGCCGTTCCCGCCTGCGCGGGGACGAAGGGACTAAGGCATCAGCTCGCGCGCAATGATCGCGCCGCGGTGGCGGATCACGGTGCCCGCCAGCCTGTGGCCGGCGCGCGCAGCCGCCGCCGGATCCTGGCCGGAGAGGCGCGCCGCCATGTAGGCCGCGCCGAAGGAATCGCCGGCCGCCGTGGTGTCGACCACGTCCCTGACCGGTTCCGGCGCGACCTCGTGCAGCTGGCCTTCGGCCCAGACCACGCAGGGTTCGGCGCCGCACTTGACGACCACTTCGCGCACGCCGTAGCCGCGGGTGCGTTCGACCACCTGGTGCGCGGTTTCGGGACCGTAGATGGCCTGCTCGTCGTCCAGGGTCAGCAGCGCGATGTCGGTGTGGGCCAGCACACGGCGGTAGACGCTGGCCGCGGCCTGGGCGTTCTCCCACAGGCGCGGGCGGTAATTGTTGTCGAAGACGACGCTGCCGCCGCGCGCCCGGCACTGGGCCAGCGCCGAAATCAGCAGTTCGCGATCGGCTTCCGAAAGGATCGCCAGGCTGATGCCCGACAGGTAGACCATGCGTGCGGCGGCCAGCTGCACCAGCACCTTGCCGGCTTCCGGCGCTTCGAGCCAGTGCCGGGCCGCGGAATCCTTGCGCCAGTAATGGAAGCGGCGCTCGCCGCTCGGGTCCGTCTCGATCATGTAGATGCCCGGCAGGCGTTCCGGCAGGCGCTGCACGCAGGCGGTCTCGATGCCCTCTTTTTCCCAGCTGGCCAGCATCTCGGCCGACATGCCGTCGATGCCCAGGCCGGTCACGTAGGCGACCTTGACCCTGGCCGGGTCCAGCAGGCGCGCCATGTAGACGGCCGCGTTCAGGGTGTCGCCGCCGAAGCGGTAATCCATGCCCGCGTGCGCGGGGCTGCGCTGCAGCTCGATCATGCATTCGCCGATCGCGTAGACCGTTTGTGCTTCCATGAAGAATCCTTCAGATTAAGTACGTCGTCCCCGGCACTGCCGGGGACGACTCCCCGCGAAGGCGGGGACCCAAGTTTTGCTTGAGCTATCGTAGCGCATACAAACTTGGGTCCCCGCCTGCGCGGGGACGACGGTTTTAGTGCTTGCTACTAGTGATTACTTACGCGAATCCCAGGTCGAACCGAAGTAGTTCGATGCGCCGATGGCCGGGAAGTCCACGTAGGCCTTCGAGCAGTCGACGACCTTGCCCGGATCGACGGCCTTGGTCGGCACGCCGTTGATCACGTTGCGGTTGTCCGTGGTGGCGATCAGCGGCAGGTTCACGCCCTTGATCGTCAGGTTCGCGTCCGAGGTGGTCAGCGTGATGTCGTCCGGGCTGTCGGCCACCACGTTGGTCATGGTCATGCCCAGCGGGTATTGCGGGTTGCCGAAGCCGCCGGTGTTGGCCTGGAAGCCCTGCAGCTTGACCGCGGTCTTGCCCTGGATGCGCACGTTCTCCATGGTGATGTCATGGAAGTTCGGGAACAGCGGGCCGGCCGACGGCAGCGCCTTGGTCGAGTAGTAAGGCGTGAACAGCAGCGCATTCAGGCCATTCTTGATGCAGATGTTCTTGTAGTGAACATTGCTGACCTCACCGCCACGGGCGTAGTCCGACTTGATGCGCAGGCCTTCTTCCGAATCCCAGAACGAGTTGTCGTACACCTCGATGTTCTTCACGCCGGCGTTGGTCTCGGAACCGACCGAGATGCCGTGGCCGTAGTAGATATGGTTGTGTGCCACGACCATGCCGTACTTGCGGTCCGAACGGACGTCGCGGTTGCCGTCGATGCCCGGCAGGCCCGAACCGGCCGGGCTCGGGTTCTGGCTGCCCTTGAAGGCCATGTCGTCGTCGCCGGTCGACACGTAGTTATAGGCGAACACGAAGTTCTTCAGGTAGCCGTCGAAGGACATCTTGGCGGCCGACTTGGTGGCGGAGCCGGTGGTCAGCGCGCTCGACGTGGCTTTCGATGCCGAACCCGGGTCGAAGGCGTCGGTGTTCTTGACGTTGTCTTCGTTGAAGACTTCACCGGTGTACAGCGGGTTGCCGTTGCCGGCCGGGTTGGCGAAGGCAGCCAGCGACGGGGTCTGCACCTTCACGCCCCAGACGGTCAGGCCATCGACACCGCTCGGCACGACGTGGAAGTTGGCACTGTTGTTCAGGGTGACGCGGTACAGGGTCAGGTTCTTCGCGTAGTTGAACACCATCATGCGGAAATTCGACTGCGAACCGAAGCCGGTGGTGCCGTTCTGGACCATGTTGCCCAGGTAGGCCAGGTCCCACCAGGTCATGTTGCGGGCCGAGGACTTCAGGTTGACGATGGTGCCGCCGTTGTCGCACGGCGTGCCGTCCGGCGCCTGGGTGCCCTTGGCGTAGGCCGTGTAGGTGTTCGAGCAGGTCATGTCGACCTTCATCAGCGGGTACAGCTTGTCCGTGGTGACGATCTCGGCGTAGCCGCGGCTGTCGATGGCGCCGTCGCCCATCACGGCCGAGTTGACCATGTTGGTGCCGCCGATCAGCGGCAGGCAGTTCGACGAGGAACCGGCCTTGCTCGAGGACACGGCGGTGTTGGCGCAGTAAGGGCCTGCCACGACCGGTGCGTAGGCCTTGGCATCGCGGGTACCGTACAGGGTCACGCCCTTGTCGATCCACAGGGTGACGCCGGAAGGCAGGGTCAGCGGGCCGGAGATGAAGCTGTCGCCCACGCCGCCCTTGTTGACCACCAGGCGCACCGCGAACTTGGTTGCCTTGTAGTCCGGCTTGGCCAATTCTTCGCCCGACACGCCGGCGATGTTCACGTTCGGCTTGTTGGCGGCTTTTTGCGAGGCGGTCGCGGCGGCATCGGCGGCGGCGATCTTGGCGCCGACTTCGGCTTCCACGGCGGCGCCGCAGGCGTCCAGGGCGGCCTGGATGCGGTCCTGGTCAGGATTGACGACGGCGCGGTCGACCGCGACACCGACGCCCGGCTTGGACGGGTCGGCTTCCGGCGGCAGCGAGCCGTCCGGACGGCGCACCAGCTTGCTCGAGGCTTCCAGCACGCTGCAGACCTGGGTGTCGGTCGGCAGCTTCGGCTCGGCCGGCAGGTCGGCGTCGTAGGTGGTGGTGCCGACCTGGTAGACGGCGCCCGCGGTGTAGGCCACGGCCGCGGCTTCGGAGCCGCCGCCACCGCCGCCGCCACAGGCGGCCAGGGCCGCGGCGAT
>Ga0265798_10001094_pt1 | contig 42985 bp, 34 predicted proteins | sample P3T30metagenome_FD_192430 | JGI IMG/M metagenome (GOLD analysis project Ga0265798, IMG submission 192430) | Plant litter microbial communities from East Loma Ridge, Irvine, California - P3 T30 | ecosystem: Environmental > Terrestrial > Plant litter > Unclassified | place: USA: California... | reverse complement strand
TCTGTAAACGGAATTGATGCATAAGTTGCTGTTGCAGACACCCATATTCCGGGAGAATAAGTAAAAGTAAGCCCGGATGCAGGAACAGTATTCGCATTTGTAGTACCCAAAGTTGCTGTTGATGTCGTACTGGTACCGATTACAGTGGCAGACCAGTCTGCTCCCGTCCTGTTATTGGTATCAGAACTTTCAGAACCTCTTATCCCCACCTGCCCTGTTAAAGCTACAGTTCCTGAAACACAGTTCCCGTAAACAATACTGACATTATTGGTAGCCATATCAAACTGTATCTGGAAATTAATCAGCTGGGCTGCTGCCGCTGAATTCCCCTGCAGATCAGTAAACTGAACAATGAATTTGCTTCCTACAGTTTCATAGGAAATTTCTGAACTGGTGGCGTTGGCATTTTTCAGGTTCACCGCAAAACCGGCAAAAGCACCTTCATAAGGAGTAACTGTATCAGTAGAAAGGCCTGAATAAGTGCCAGGCAACGCAGGTGTACCGAATGTTACAAAACCATTGTTACTTAAATATACACTGTTGTAAGATTTACCATTGAATTTAAAAGCAGATGGTAAATTGATTGCGCCTGATACAGCATCGGTCCCGAGTGTTGCGCCGGACTGCCATACTGTTCTGTTAGCGGAAAGCGGCGTGTAAGTTCCACTGCTTTGGGCAAAACCATATCCATTATTGGTATTGAGGTTTGTTGCCTGTGGTGGACCTACCTGCGCAAAATTAGCCGCACTAACTACCAATAGGCACGAGAGTAGTAATTTTTTCATATGTAGCAAAATTAATTAGGACTGTAAAGATATAATAAATAACAAGTAAAATGTTAAAAGGATATAATTTTTACTACAAAAACCTTAATTAGACTTAAATTAATTATAAAATATAAACAATCATTTGATATTATTATTAAAAACACAATTTAAAATTATTTTACAATTATTTAGTAATCAGTATTTTAAATATTTATCACTTACATAGGATTTAGTAGAGTTATTTTATTTAACATAATATTAATTTTAAAATATTCATCATTATATTTATAAATAATTCACTATTATTTATTTTTTTATCATTATTAATATGTTATTCTTTTAACTGATAATAAACTGTATGCTTAGAAGCATATAATATTTAAGTTTTAAAATAAAAAAAAGTGGCCACAGCCACTTTTTTACAATTCAATATTTTTTAATTCAGGTAGAACTCATATTTGTTGAGGAGCTGAATTTCTTTGATGAGGTCTCCATTGAGATCAACCGAATGCTTCATCGACTGGACTTCCAGATGCTCCACCTGCGAGTCATCATCCATATGCTTGATATAGAATTTTATTTTCTGGTTTCCCTGATTTTTCTCCAGTACCTTCTGGAAAAAACTGAGGTCTTCCGGCCGGAAATCCATCACATCCATTACCAGAGAAATGCTTTTGGCAAATCTTTCAAATGCTTCCTGCAGTTCAATGACTTCATTTACATTTACGAAGACCCGCCCGTCTTTTACCTGGGCAAACTTGATTTTAAAAATAACGAAACGCTGCACTTCAAGCTTTTCCTTCAGCTTCATATAATCCCGGTCTCCCAGCCTGAAAGAATAGGACCCGGAATAGTCTTCCAGTGTTACAAAAGCTACTTTCTCACCGCTTCTGAAGCCGTCTTTCACAACATATTCCGTAATCAGGCCTGCAACGGTATATTCTTTTCCGCCACCGCCGTTTTCGCGTTCTTTCTGTATAGTTTTCCAGTCTTTTTTCTTTTCCTCAAATAATTCTTCCTGCTTATTGGCAAAAGCCTGTTCTTTATAGGCATCCACCTCATCAAGGTTCAGGAACTGGAATACGCCTTTCGGCTCTGCTTTTTTGGTTACCTCTTCAATAATTTCCTCACCTGTCAGCAATTCATCGGAAACAATTTCCACCAAGTCTGCTACATCTTCAGAGGTCTCCTGTTCAAGAACCGGAGCTTCATCAGTTACCAGCTTTACATCTTCTTCTTTTTCAAGAACCGCTTTTTTGGAAAGCTGTCCCTGCATAAACCGGTAGTGATACCTGAATTCATCCAGTGGATGTGCAGAGAGGTAAAATCCTATAATTTCTTTTTCTTTATTCAGCTTGTGCATATTGGGCCATTCCGGGCAAGGAGGCAATTTCGGCTGTTCAATCTGAACCTCTTCCGCAAAGTCTGCAAAAAGGGAGTTTTCCATTTCATGCTTGCTTTCCTGAAAGCTCTGCCCATACCTGATAAGCCTTTCCAGATTGGTTCTTCCTGCCATATCAATATCGAAATACTGTCCTCTGTGGAAAGAATCCAGTTCATCAAAAGCTCCTGCCAGCACCAAACTTTCCGCTACCCTCTTATTCATCTGTGAAGGCTGGATCCTCTCAAAGAAATCATAGATATTCTTGAATCTTCCGTTTGCTCTTTCGCGGGTAATCGCTTCACTCGGGCCCTCCCCGATTCCCTTAATCGCTCCGAGGCCGAAACGGATCTGTCCTTTTTCATTTACGGAAAACTTGTATTGGGATTCATTTACGTCCGGTCCCAGAACATCAACACCGATACTTTTACAGTCTTCCATGAACATAGTGATGGATTCGGTATTGTTAATGTTGTTGCTCATTACACTCGCCATATATTCTGCCGGGTAATTGGCTTTCAGAAAAGCAGTCTGATACGCAATCAGGGCATAACAGGTGGAGTGGGATTTGTTGAAAGCGTATTCTGCAAAAGCTTTCCAGTCATTCCAGATTTTTTCCAGCCGTTCTTCATTCAGGTTATTTTTCCTTCCTCCTTCAATGAATTTCGGGTACATTTTATTCAGAACGTCGATCTGCTTTTTACCCATTGCTTTTCTCAGCGTATCGGCTTCACCTTTTGTAAAGTTGGCCAGCTTCTGGGAAAGAAGCATTACCTGCTCCTGATACACGGTAATCCCGTAGGTTTCCTTTAAATATTCTTCGGTTTCCGGTAAATCGTAGACAATTTCCTCAATCCCGTGTTTCCTGTTGATAAAGTTCGGGATATATTTAATCGGGCCCGGACGGTACAGGGCATTCATGGCAATAAGATCGGCAAAAACAGTAGGTTTAAGCTCTCTCATATATTTCTGCATCCCCGGACTTTCATACTGGAAAATCCCAATGGTCCTTCCCTCTTTAAACAGCTGATAAGTCTTCGCATCTTCAAGCCCTATTTCATCAGGGTCAATATCAACTCCATGCCGCTGCTTAACTAACTTGAGGGCATCTTTAATAATTGTAAGTGTTCTGAGGCCCAGGAAGTCCATTTTCAGAAGACCGGCACTTTCTGCCACCGAGTTATCAAACTGCGAGACAAGAATATCCGCATCTTTTGCTGCGATGGTTACAGGCACCAGGTTACTTACATCTTCCGGCGTAATAATGACCCCACAGGCATGAATCCCGGTATTCCGGATGCATCCTTCCATTTTCTTTGCACTCGCCAGTACATCATGGCGCGGATCTGAAGGACTGCTCAGGACCGATCTCATCTCATCGACAAGCATCTGGTCTTCCGGCCTTAATTTATCATATTTTGAAAGGGCTTTTGCAATATTCATTCCCGGCGTGGAAGGAATCAGCTTGGCAATATTATTGGTGTCCGGAATAGGCAGATCCAGAACCCTTCCGGCATCTTTAATGGCAGATTTGCCACCCAGCACGGAATAGGTAATAATCTGGGCTACCTGATTTTTACCGTATTTATCAACAACCCATTTGATAATTTTATCCCTTCCTTCATCATCAAAGTCGATATCAATATCCGGCATCGAAACCCTTTCCGGGTTCAGGAAACGCTCAAAAAGGAGATCATACTTAATCGGGTCTACATTGGTAATCCCGATACAGTAGGCTACTGCGGAACCAGCTGCGGAACCCCTTCCGGGGCCTACCCACACTCCCATGTTCCGGGCTTCATTGCAGAAATCCTGAACGATAAGGAAGTACCCCGGATACCCGGTATTGGCAATAACTTCCAGCTCGAAATCAAGACGCTCTTTAATTTCACCGGTAATTCCGGTGTCTGCATATCTTTTTTTTGCGCCTTCATATGTTAAATGGGTCAGATAAGCCATTTCACCACGTTTTCCGCCATCTACATCATCTTCAATGTGGATAAATTCTGAAGGAATATCGAATTTCGGAAGTAAAACATCCCTTTTTAACGTGTAAGGCTTAAATTTCGCAGTAAATTCTTCGTATGCATCAAAAGCATCGGGATATGCTAAAAACGCTTCCTTGATTTCATCGGAATTCTTGATATAATATTCTCCCGTTGCCAGGCCACGCCTTTTTCCGAAACCTTTTCCGACCGGTGTTGTTAATTTCTCACCATCTTTTATACAGCTTACGATATCCTGGATATTGGAATCGTCTTTGTTCGTGTAAAAAGTTTCGTTCTGCGCTAAAATTTTAACATTATATTTATCGGCAAAGTGTAGTAAAACATCATTTAAATGCTCTTCTTCGGGCAGCTTGTGATTCTGAATCTGAACATAAAAATCATCTTCAAAAGTATCTTTCCACCATTTGAAAAGCTCCTCCCCTTTCTGTTCACCTGTATTTAAAACAGCATCCGGGATATCCCCGTGGATTCCTGAAGTCAATGCAATAATGCCTTCCTTATATTGGGCAATCAGATCGCGGCTTACCCTCGGAACGCCGAAGTAGAACCCTTTTAAGAACCCGATACTTGAAAGCTTTGCCAGGTTTTTATACCCGTTAAAATCTTTCGCCAACAGAACCACCTGCGTCCTTCTGTCCGGATCATCTTTGGTAAACTGTTTCTGCTCGTAACGGTCTGAAATATAAAATTCACAGCCTACAACAGGAATCAGCGGTTCTGAAACCGGCTCTTCTTCACTGAATGGCTCCCCTTTTTCTTCAGCTTCCTGTTTTTTGGATAGATATTCCTTATGTTTTTTGGCCCGGTCACTGTTGGCACCCTCTACTGCTGAAACGAACTTGAAGGCTCCCATCATATTCCCGAGGTCTACCATTCCGACGGCAGGGAAATGATCATCCGAAGCTTTTTTAATCAGATCATTGATGCTTGAAGTAGCGGATAAGGTTGAAAAAACACTGTGGTTATTGAAATTGAAATATTTTCCGAGATCAATATCATCAATACTTCCTACATCGGCCTGTTTTTTCTTACTGTTGAAATCCGCAACCTGCCTTCTGATTACAATGTTGAACGGCTTTATCGGATCAGGGTACAGCGTTTTGAAATACGCAAGCTGATCTTCCGAAGTCTTTAACACCTCAGCAGGAATAATCCCGATCCTCATCATTTCAAAAAATACCTGGGCCGTTGCATTTACGTCGGCCGCTGCATTATGCGCTTCATCAAACTTATGGCCGTATAATTTTTCGTACAGTTCTTCCAGTTTCGGAGGCTTGAACCTTCCGCCACGGCCGCCGCCGAGCTGACAGAAATCCGTACCGAGAACCATGGTGTCGGCTTTCGGTTTTTCCTGAAGGTTGTCTTTTATATTTTTGCGGTAGAATTCGGCTCCCACAATGTTGTAATCAAACTCAACATTGTGCCCTGAAACAACTCTTACCTTTTCTAATACTTTGGCAAATTCATTTAAAATTTCTTCAAGGTCACGGCCTTCTTCATTGGCAATCTTTGTGGTGATCCCGTGAATTCTCGCCGCGTTAAAGGGAATGTCATACCCTTCCGGCTTTATAATATAATCCTGGTTTTCAATTAACGTTCCGTCGTCATCATGCAACTGCCACGCAATCTGTACCATTCTTGGCCAGTTGTCTGAGTCTGAAAGCGGAGCGTTGAAATTCTTTGGTAACCCTGTGGTTTCTGTGTCAAAAACTAAATACATGTAATTTTTTCCAGCTTTTAAAGTAAAAAGAGAATGTAAAGTTACTTCAATTTTTTGTCTTTTGAAATTAGTTTTTATAAATCTCTCTGAATGACAGTGTATATATCTGACAAGGACAAATAAGACTGCACCCTCAAAATAAAAACATAACAAGTTATAAACCATTCCATTACATGAAAATACTAACAATTGTTAGTATTTTATTTTTTTGTTTATCTTTGCTTTCTATGGAAAATACCCTTCACGAAAAAGTTTCTCAGGATGTTCTGCTTAAGGCTTACAACCATATGATGCTTGCCAAGGCAATGGCAGACATTTACGAAGAAAACAGAAATGTTACCAAATATGTTCATAGTACTTCAAGAGGCCATGAGGCCATTCAGCTGGCTACCGCATACCAGCTGAAAAAAGAAGACTGGGTTTCCCCTTATTACCGGGATGAAAGCATTCTTTTGGGGATAGGTTTTGAGCCTTACCAACTGATGTTGCAGCTGCTTGCAAAAGCCGATGACCCTTTTTCAGGAGGAAGATCTTATTACTCCCATCCTTCCAGCAGGGACGAAAATAAACCTAAAATCATTCATCAGAGTTCCGCAACAGGAATGCAGACCATCCCGACAACGGGTGTTGCACAGGGAATCAAATATATTCAGGACTTTGAATTACAGCAGTTTGAAAACAACCCTGTTGTGGTATGCAGCCTTGGAGACAATTCCGTAACGGAAGGTGAAGTGAGTGAAGCACTTCAGTTCGCAGCCCTGCACCAGCTTCCGATTATTTTCTTGGTTCAGGACAACGAATGGGGAATTTCCGTAACGAAAGAAGAAGCCAGAACCTGTGATGCCTATGATTTCGTTGCAGGATTTACCGGACTGAGCAGAATGAGAGTGGACGGCACCGATTTCGTGGAAAGTTTTGAGGTGATGAAAAAAGCGGTTGATTTTGTACGAAGCGAAAGAAAACCATTGGTAGTCTGTGCCAAAACGGTACTGATCGGCCATCACACTTCCGGAGTGCGGAGGGAATTCTACAGGGATGAAGAAGATTTAACCAAACACAGGGCAAAAGACCCGGGAGAAATATTGAGGAATTACCTGCTTGATGCCGGTACTGATGAAGAACTTTTAAAACAGATCACCAAAAAGGCCCGCCTGGAAGCAGAAGAAGCTTTTGAAAGAGCCCAGAAAGCGGAAGATCCGAAGCCTGAGACGGTAATGCAGCATATCTTTGCCCCCACTCCGATTACAGAGGAAACGGGAACCCGCGAGCCGGAAGGCGGAGAAAAAATTGTAATGGTGGATGCCGCCATTCATGCCATTCAGGAGATTATGTGGAAGCATCCGGAAGCATTGCTTTACGGACAGGACGTAGGGGAAAGAATCGGCGGGGTGTTCCGTGAAACCGTGACTTTAGGGAAGAAATTCGGGAGCAAAAGGGTATTCAATACAGCCATTCAGGAAGCCTATATCATCGGCTCCACAACAGGGATGAGCGCCGTTGGTTTAAAACCGATTGTTGAAGTACAGTTTGCAGATTACATCTATCCGGGTATCAACCAGCTGATTACGGAAATTTCAAAATCAAGTTATTTAAGCCAGGGGAAATTCCCGGTAAGCAATATCATCCGTGTGCCGATCGGAGCTTACGGCGGCGGCGGGCCTTACCACAGCGGAAGCGTTGAAAGTATTCTGGCAAATATCAAAGGAATCAAAATCGCGTATCCAAGTAACGCAGCCGATTTCAAAGGTCTGTTAAAGGCAGCCTATTACGATCCGAACCCGGTGGTGATGTTAGAACATAAAGGCCTGTACTGGAGTAAGGTTCCGGGAACCGAAGATGCCAAAACAATAGAACCGGCAGAAGATTATATTTTACCTTTCGGAAAAGGGAAAGTAATTATTGAAGCGGACAAAGAAGAAACCGAAAAAGGCCGGACTTTACTGGTAGTAACATACGGAATGGGCGTTTACTGGGCGAAAGAAGCCGCAAAAAACTTTACCGGAAGAATTGAAGTAATTGACCTGAGAACCATAATCCCTCTGGATGAAGAACTGGTTTTCGAAAGGGTAAAAGCCCACGGTAAATGTATCGTCTTGACAGAGGAACAGCTGAATAATTCTTTTGCAGAAGCCTTTGCCCACAGAATTTCTAAAAACTGCTTCCGGTATCTTGATGCTCCGGTTGAGACCATAGGGTCGCTTGATACGCCGGCCGTCCCGATCAACCTGGTCCTGGAAAAAGAAATGCTTCCGAATGCCGAAAAGCTCGCGAAGAAAATTGAAGAAATGCTTACACAGTAATCAATATACAGCCTCCGGATATCCCGGAGGTTTTTTTATACTCTGTTTTATTGAAGCATACTTATTTATTTTGGTACCACATCCTGTCTTGGTATTTGTTTTGCTTATCCATTCGTTGACCTCAGCCGTCAACACAGCCTATTCATGATTACAACGAGATACATCAATGCCAAGCAGATCCTGAATCTATCAGGTAAGCACCTTATTATTATAACGATCTGGTGTACCCTTATCGCACTGGTTTTTTATTTCCTGGACTGGCAGTGGATGATTATTCCCTGGGTTCCGGTGGCACTTATCGGTACTGCCGAAGCATTCCTGGTAGGTTTTAAAAACAATCAGGCTTATGACCGGTTATGGGAAGCCCGGAAAATATGGGGCGGAATCGTGAATTCCAGTCGGTCTTTTGCCGCTATGGTATATGCTTTTAATACGGATATTGAAGAAACCAATATGTCTGACCTGGAAGATAAAAGGAGAAAAATTATATGCCGCCATATTGCATGGCTGTATGCCTTCCGTGAGCAGCTTTTGGTGCCTACCGAATGGGAACATATCAAAGCTGAGGAAACCGACCAGTTCAAGAATATCGACCACAAACGGAACAGGCTGATCAAAGCAGGATTCCCGGATTATACAAGAACCCCGATCTTCCTGAATAAATACCTTTCTGAAGAAGAGGCCGAACTTCAGTCTACCTACAAAAATTTTGCAACTTATCTGATTTCCCAGCAGGCAAAGGATATCAATGAGCTGAAGAACGACAAAATAATTTCAGAATTCAATCAGCTTCAGCTACAGACGTGCCTGAATGAATTTTATGGCTATCAGGGCCAGGCGGAAAGGATTAAAAAATTCCCTTCTCCAAGGCAGTTTGCCAGTACCGCTTTTATATTCAATATCCTGTTCATTATGCTGCTTCCGTTAGGATTGGTGAGTGAATTTGCCAAGCTTGGTGACTGGGGTGTCTGGGTAAGCATCCCATTCTGTATCATCGTCGGGTGGATTTACATTATCATGGAGCTTGTAGGGGATTATTCTGAAAACCCTTTTGCGGGATTAATGTTTGATGTTCCGATGCTTTCCATTTGCCGGACCATTGAAATCGACCTTCTGCAGATGGCCGGCGAAACGGATCTTCCGGACCCGATTGCCTCTAAAAACGGAGTCCTGGTATAATTACAGAACAATTGCCGTTGTATTCTTTACTTCAGAGATCATAAATGAGCTGTGGGTACTGGCAATATGCTCTAATGTGGTGAGTTTGGTCAGCATGAAATTACGGTAATCCGGCATATCCCTGACTCCTATTTTGAGAATATAGTCGTAGTCTCCGCTTACATGGAAACATTCCGTAACTTCATCAAGCGTCATGATTTCTTTTTCAAACCGGAGCACATGCTGCTTTTTATGCTGTGTAAGTTTTACATGGCACAGCACAATAAAATCCCTGTTGATTTTCTGCCGGTCCAAAAGTGCCACATATTTTGAAATCACACCGGTATTTTCCATTTTTCTGATGCGTTCATAAACGGCAGTTACGGATAACCCGAGCTTATAGGACAGCTCTTTTGTGGTCTGCTTTGAATCTTCCTGTAAAAAAAGCAGCAGTTTTTTATCAATTTCATCAAAGTTCATAGATAAATTTTTGTTAAAAGTTTATGATTATCAAATATATAAAACTTTTTTTCTACTAAATTAAAATATAATAGATTTATATTCCTATAATTACGATTTGTGTTGTAAAGAATAAGCATTTCATTGAAATTTACCCCGTAAAAATCTAAAGCTTATGAGAGAATTTAATGCAGCCAATGAAATTCAGGATTTACAGTACTTCGGTGAATTCGGCGGGGTTAACCCTTCTATTTCAGACAGTTCAACGTATACCTTCCTTTCTGCAAAAACCATGTTTGATACCTTTGAAGGCAATGCGGAAGGATGCTATCTGTATTCAAGACACTCATCGCCTATGAACCTGTACCTTTCCGAAGCTTTGGCAAAATTAGAAAATACAGAAGCGGCAAATGTTACCGCATCGGGAATGGGTGCCATTACTTCTGTGCTGATGCAGGTCTGCAAAAGTGGAGACCACATCATTTCCAGCAGAACCATCTACGGCGGAACCTATGCTTTTATGAAGAACTTCCTTCCGTCTTTTCAGATCAACACTACCTTTTTGGATATCAATAATTTTGAATCGGTAGAAAAAGCGATACAGCCCAATACCAAAGTGATCTACTGTGAAAGCGTGAGCAATCCGCTTCTTGAAGTAGCCGACCTGAAAACCCTGTCTGCCCTGTGTAAAAAGCATAACATCAAACTGATTGTAGACAATACTTTTTCACCGTTATCCATTTCGCCGGCGTTGCTGGGAGCAGATATTGTAATCCATTCCCTAACCAAATTCATTAACGGAAGCAGCGATACCGTCGGCGGCGTATACTGCGGAACCCAGGAATTCATCAACGACACCAAAAATGTAAATACCGGAGCCTGTATGCTTTTAGGCCCTACCATGGACAGTCTCCGTTCTTCAAGCATTCTGAAGAACTTGAGAACACTTCACATCAGGATGAAACAGCACAGCCATAATGCGATGTATCTGGCAGAGAGATTTGAAAATGACGGCTTAAAAGTTTCTTATCCCGGATTATCTTCCCACAAAAACCATGAGCTGATGAAAAGCATGATGCATGAAGAATATGGCTTTGGCGGACTGCTGACTTTAGATGCCGGGACTACGGATAAAGCCAATGAGCTGATGGAGCTGATGCAGCAGGAAAACCTGGGTTATCTTGCGGTAAGCCTGGGCTTTTATAAAACACTGTTCTCCTGTTCGGGAAGTTCTACCTCTTCTGAGATCCCTGAAGAAGAACGCGCCGCGATGGGAATTTCAGACGGGCTGATCCGGTTTTCCATCGGCCTGGACCATGATATCCGGCGAACCTACGAAAAGATGAAAGAATGCATGCTGAAAACAGGCATTCTCAACCATGAGACCATCTCTATATCGTGATTATTCAGGAGCTGTTGTAAATTCAACAGCTTTTTATTTTTTATGGAAATGGGTAGGGAAAGCTTCTTCAGGCTTCATCCTGAAGACATTCAGTAAAATCCAGGATTTTAAGAAGCCGTACCCGTATGAAAACATCTGGATGTAGGTGGAAATAACCGCCATCCCTGCAATACTGACGTTCTTAGTAACCCATAAGGCATGAAACAGCACCATGAAAGTATACAGTCCGTAAAAAGCAAGGATCAGCCCTCTCCCCATGATAAAATACTCCAGAAAGCCCATAAGATAGCCCAGTAAAAACAGCGTGGGAAAAGCAAATGAGATTTTTACATATTCGGGATGCCTTTGGTTAAGGATCGGCCTTGCGCAGCCGAACTGATAGATCTGTTTTGAAAACTTTCCGAAATCTACCCTCCGTTTATGATAGACCGCAATATCATCAAAAAAAGCAGTGGTATAGCCGTTTTCCCAAAGGGTCATCGATAGGTCCGGATCTTCCCCGATCCTCATTTCCGAAAAGCCGCCTACTGCATTAAAGACTTCTTTCTTCACACCCATGTTGAAACTCCGCGGCTGAAATTTAGATACCGCCTTTTTATTCCCACGGATTCCGCCAGTGGTAAATACCGAAGTCATGGAATAGGAAATCGCCTTCTGCATCAGGTTAAATCCTTTATGCGCCTTATCTGCCCCACCGAAAGCATCGCATGGAATCTGAAGGATATCTTTCCTGATATTTCCGATATAATCCGTTTCTACAATGACATCACTGTCTACAAAAACCAGCCATTCGTTCTTTGCCCTTCTGGCTCCGTAATTCCTCGACAGCCCCGGCCCGGAATTATCTTTCCTGAAATATTGGATCTCCAGTACTTCTTCAAAGTTCCGGATGGTCGGTTTTAAATCAATCAGCGAGCCGTCATCTACTATAATGATTTCAAACACTTTGTCTGTCTGGGCCGTAAGTGAATTCAGGAGTTCAAAAAGTTCGTCTTTACGGTTAAATATAGCAACGATGATGGAGATGGTAGGATTCAAATCTGAAAATTTTTCAAAATTAATTATTCGCGGAGGATTGCGCAAACATGTTGTGTACTAATTGAACGGAAAGCACAACAAAATAGTACATCCATTTAATTACAGGAGCTACTTATTGATGGTCCCATGTTCGGGAAGTCACTTTATACTTGATGATCAGACAAATATTCCCGATTTAAAATAAACACACAAAACAACGGAAATAAAAAATAAAACCACCGAACCGATGAACAGCAGCCATTGAAAAACACTTTTGAAATAATATTTTTCCAGGGTATATAAAATAAAAAACAATACCAGTGAAATTGCCAGTCCGATTAAAGAAGCAACGATAAGCGTCTGAGCATAATTTTCAGGAGACAACGGGTCTTTAAAAACAAAAAACAGCAATACGGCAGAAACCAGAAGCAATCCTGAACTTAATTTTTCAGTAAAATATTTCGATTCCTTTTTGATTTTAACTTTTTTATCATCACTTACGTCTGATGAGAGACTGCCGACAAAACTCAGGACATCAGCAACCGATTCAAAAATCTCAAAAAAATTCCAGGACATAATTTTAATTTTGGATCAAAATAAAAACCTTCCGTTAAAGGAAGGCTGTTATTGATTCATTACTGATTCTCCAGTTTATGTACTTTCTTGGTCCCTTCATACAACTCATACTGTAAAAACCTCGTTTCCAGCTTTCCGTTGAACAGCTTGATTTTTCTTGACGGACGGAGACCGATTTTTTTCACGGCTTCCAGGTCAGAAGAAATGAGCCAGGCCAGTGTATTCGGGTAATGGGTTTTAAACGTGTCCCCTATTTTTTTATAAAAATCATCGTCATTGATAGAGATTCTTTCGTCATAAGGCGGATTGAAAACCATCAGCAAAGGGAAAAGCTCTTTTTTGGATTCAAAGAAATCCTGTTTTTTCAGCTCAATCACATCTTCCATTTCGGCTGCTTCAATGTTGGTTCTTGCGGCATTCAGCATTCTGGCATCAATATCATACCCTACAATTTTACCGGCAAATTCTTTGATCCTGCCGATTCTTACTTCCTTGATTTTCGTAAACAGTTCAGCATCGTAATTTTTCCAGTTCTGGAAAGCAAATCTTTTCCTGAAAATCTGTGCCGGAAGATCCAGCGCAATCATGGCCGCTTCAATCAGAAGTGTCCCCGAACCGCACATCGGATCAAGGAAATTCCCTTTTCCGTCCCAGCCTGCCAGATGAAGCATTCCACTTGCCAAAACTTCATTAATCGGTGCTTCGCCCTGCTCTTTCCTGTAGCCTCTTTTAAACAGCGCATCACCGGAAGAATCCAGAGAGATCGTCACCAGTTCCCTGTCGATATGCAGATGGAATTTAATATCCGGGCTTTTAGGTTCTACGTTAGGGCGTCTTTTAAACTTTTCCTGAAAATAATCTACAATGGCATCCTTCATTTTAAGCGTAACAAACTGCGAATGCTTGAAAGTCTCGGAATTCACTGTAGAATCAATCGCAAAAGACTGCTCAACATCCATAAACTGCTCCCATTCCACTTTAAAAAGCTTGTCATAAAACTGGTGCTGGTTGAACGCTTTAAATTCCATAACCGGAATTAAGATTTTCAGGGCAAGCCGTGAAGAATAATTAATTTTATATAAAAAGCCGAGATCGCCCTCGCAATTAACCGCACGGTTCTTCATTTCTACGTTGCGCCCGCCTAATTTTTTTATTTCTTCTGCCAAAATCTGCTCAAGGCCGAAAAATGTCTTTATCTGAATCTGTAAGTTTTCTGTATTCATAAGTATGTATGCAAAGATATAAATATTTAAAAATTAAAAGATTAGGTATTCTGTTTTTCATTTAATTGAATGTTTCAATCTTCCAATGTTAAATACTTTTTCCTTTTACCGCACAAATTTAGTTATTTTTGCATTATGGAATGGTTTGAATCTTGGTTTGATACCCCTTATTATCATCTGCTTTACAGCAACAGAGACTATACGGAAGCAGAAAGCTTCATCACAAAACTCACTGCAGACCTGCAGCTTCCGCCGGATTCCAGAATTATTGATCTGGCCTGTGGAAAAGGAAGGCACTCTGTTTTTCTCAATCAATCAGGATACAATGTATTAGGTCTGGACCTTTCCAGGCAAAGCATAGAATTTGACAGGCAATTTGAAAACCAGACACTTAAATTTGACGTCCACGACATGAGAAACCCGATTGAGGCAGATCCTGTGGATGCGGTTTTCAATCTATTTACCAGTTTCGGGTATTTTGATCATGCAGATGACGATAAAAAAGTATTCCAGTCGGTATATAACGTCTTAAAGCCCGGAGGATTCTTTGTCCTGGATTATCTTAATGAGGAATATGTAAGAAAAAATATCATTCCGGAATCTTTTATTGAAAGAGGCGGAATTGAATTTAAAATCTGCAAAAAAATAGAAGGCAGGCATATTGTAAAGGATATTTACTTTGAAGCCGACGGAAAATCCCATCATTTCTTTGAAAAGGTAAAGCTTCATACCCTGGAAACCATCAATTCCTATGCATCAGACTGCGGATTTGAAAGAATGAAAATCTGGGGCGATTACCAGCTGAATGAGTTTAAAAAAGAAATTTCCCCCCGTTGTATTAATTTATTTAAGAAAAAATGATAACTGTACTTTTACTGATTGCAAGTGTCATTGCCGGCGTATTTCTCGGAAAATATTTCGGAAAAAAAGAAAAGCTCGCAAAAAATTTACTGATCCTCAGTGCAGGATTCCTGATTACCATCTGCTTAAATGAAGTATTCCCACAGGTTTATACCGCTGAGGCGGGCAGCAGCCTGGGTATCTTTGTCATTGCCGGTGTATTGCTGCAGATGGTCCTGGAAGCTCTGACAAAAGGTTTCGAGCATGGCCATGTCCATCATCACAGTGAACATAATATCCTTCCCGTTGCTTTAATGGTCGGGCTTTTCGTACATGCTTTTATTGAGGGAATTCCTCTGGCGAATGAAGCACATGAATTTTCACCATATCTTCTGGGTATTGTATTCCACAATCTCCCGATTTCATTTATTTTAGGTGCCTTTTTATTCAACAGGAAGAGTGAATCCAAATCCGGATCCTCTTATCCTTCATTGCTGATTGTGGTCTTATTCGCACTGGCTTCACCGATGGGAATGCTTCTGGGGAATTATTTCAACCCGGATCTGCAGCCTTATTTTCTGGCCATTGTAGGTGGAATTTTCCTGCACATTTCTTCTGTAATTATTTTTGAAAGCAACAAGAACCATAATATCGACTGGGTAAAGATCGGGTTGGTTATCCTTGGGGTTTCTTTGGCTTTAATCCTCCATCTGTTTCATAATCATTCAGCAGTGGGACATCAACATTAATAATATCATCAGTTTTAAAACATAAAAAAACTCCGGAAAATTCCGGAGCTTTCTATTTGTAAACTTACTGAGTGTCTGAAATTAAAATTTCCACCCGAATGTAAGAAAGAAATTATTCCTGATATTCTTCACATCTGAAACGGCATAGCCTTCGCTTGCGATCAGACGGTTAGGAGAATAATATCCGTCTTCAAAATCACTGTTAACCAAACCTCTCAGGAAAGGGTTGCTGTATTTTGAAGTCATGTTCTGATACGCTGCATCAATATAGAATGATCTGAAATCATATCCGATACCAAATGACAACATATTTCTGTCATTAAGAATAAGATTATTGTAAGACCTCGGGTTATCAGATAAGCTTCCGTCATTGTTGAAAGAGTTTACAGAAAGCGCATCGAAAGGACTTGAGGCGAAAGAATAACCTCCTCTCAGCCTGAACTGTTTTATCCTGTATTCTGCACCCAGTTTTAATTCCGACAGATTTTTAGCATCTTCTTTAAAGAAATCATTCAAATCAGTTTCCGCTGCTCCGTATACTTTATATTTCGGCTTGGTTAAACCTAAAGTATAATCAACATTCAAGGAGAAACTTTTATTTGCAATAAACGCAGCACTTACGGTTGCTTTTAACGGTGAAGTCAGTTTTCTGTTCTCAATCCCGTAATCATCACCATAAATAGCATCATTATAAAAATTGTAGCTCCTGTCGATCGTCCAGAACGTAGGCGTTTCCAATGCCGCACCGATCCTGAAGTTCGGGTTCAGCTTCCCGATTACCCCTAATGAAGCGGAAAAACCGTTCCCTTTTTCATAGAAAGGCGTATTCTGCTTGCTGAAGTATTCTGAATTACCTGAAGATAAATCATTGAAAATAGCTGTATCCGACTGATCTATTGAAGAGTTAAGGAAATTTAACCCAGCACCGATGTACAAGTTATTGTTATAATTCGCTCCTACACCAAAGCTTGTTTTTGATAAATATCCATACCTGTCATAAGCATGCCTTCCGAGTGAAGAACTTCCGCCATCAGCAAAATCATAAACCAAATTGCTGTTCCCCGGAGTCTCAATATAATTTTCAATAGACTGGTTAGAGTAATTGACCCCGACATTGATAAACTTCCAGGCGCTTTCACTCATCAGCTGAAACGTCATTACCGCACCGATATTCCCGATATCTCCTTTATTGATATTGTATGAATAAGAAGATCCTGCATATGAAGATGTATTTTTATTGCCCATAAGAGACAAAGTTCCCGAGATCTCCCCGGAAATTGCAACCCCCAATCCTGCAGGGTTGGTTAACAGGGCATTGGCATCACCTCCCAATGCTCCGTTAGATCCTGCCATCGCATTAAACTTGGCAGAACCTATGTTTGGAGAAGCTGAATATACATCTACCGTATTCCTTATTACAGAAACATCCTGAGCCTGCGCAAAAAATGCGGCAGAAATACTCATTATTGCTAAAGATTTTTTTAACATTATTTTTTTGAATAGTTATTAATTTCTAATTATCTGCCACCTCTGAAGCCGCCGCCTCCACCGCCGCCGGATCTGAATCCACCGCCGCCGCTTCCGCCGCCAAAGCCTCCGCCTCCGGATCTGAAGCCGCCTCCGCTATTGGAATTATTAAAACTTCCGTTATTTCTGAATCCGCCGCTGTTGTCATTTCTGAATCCGCTGTCGCTTCTTCTTGGTTGGGATTGATTGTTATAGTTGGGTCTTGTCTGGGTCTGGTTACGGAATCCTCCCTGATTTCTGAAACCACCATTGGTTGTTCCCTGTCTGAAGCCTCCGTTAGATCCTCTGAATCCTCCGTTGGCCCCGTTTCGGAATCCGCCGTTTGTTGTATTACCGTTTCTGAAACCGCCTGTATTGGTATTGCTTCTTCTGAAACCGCTTCCTGAAGCTACCCCGTATTTGTTGGCAAAGCTTCCGTTGTATGAATTAAATCCTCTTCCGCCGGATGCGCTTCTTCTGTAGATAGAGTTGTAGTTGCCACCCCAGTATCCGCCGCCGTAACCCCAGCCGCCGTATGGATATCCATAACCGTAAAAGCCGCCCCAGTATGGGTTATAGCCGCCCCAATAAGGTGAGTATCCCCAACCCATGTTCCAGCCGCTGCCCCAACCCCAGGAGCCTCCCCAGCCCCATGAAAGTCCGAGACCCCAGCCGCCGCCCCAACCCCAAGGGCTGTAGCCGCCATACATTCCCCACGGAGATCCCCATGAGCTGTCATAATAATTTGTCTGGCTTCCTGCAAAATTTCCCCAATCGGAGTCCGTTGCAGTAGAGTTCCAGTTATAATTGTTCCAGTCTTCATATCTTCCTTCCCTGGAATTCATTTCTGCGTTCTGTACAACATTTGTATCATCCTGATAGTAATTGTAATCATCCCCTACTCGGTTGCCTCTTTCATTGATGATCACCCCTTCCGGAAGTGTGTCTTTATTCGGGTCGTAGTAAACGCCGTCTGTCTCGCTGTAGCCGCCCATCTGAGCGCCGCAGGATACTAGCAGCAATCCACCGGAGATAGCCATAATCCCTTTGGATTTCAGCATACCCAGCAAATTTTTATGTATATTTCTTTTCATGATAACGTAAAAATTTTTAAATTAAATTATATTTGCAGTCTGTACCAAAAATGTACCATTCAAGGTTACAAAAAATCTATCAAAAATAGATTTTTATTTTTAGATAACAATAATAGTAAAAAGTTAAAAAAATTTTAAAAGATAATGGCAAAATTAACCTCAAGAAGCGAAGATTACAGCAAGTGGTATAATGAGTTGGTGGTAAAAGCCGACTTAGCTGAAAACTCAGGTGTACGCGGATGCATGGTAATCAAACCTTACGGCTATGCAATCTGGGAGAAAATGCGTGACGAAATGGATAAAAAATTCAAAGAGACCGGTCACGTAAACGCTTATTTCCCGCTGTTCGTGCCCAAAAGCTTATTTGAGGCTGAGGAGAAAAATGCAGAAGGCTTTGCTAAAGAATGTGCCGTTGTTACGCATTACAGGCTGAAAACAGATCCTGACAACCCGTCAAAACTGATTGTGGACCCGGATGCCAAACTGGAAGAGGAACTGATTGTACGCCCTACGTCCGAAGCAATTATCTGGAATACCTATAAAAACTGGATTCAGTCTTACAGAGACCTGCCGATACTGATCAACCAATGGGCCAACGTTGTGCGTTGGGAAATGAGAACCCGTTTATTCCTGAGGACCGCAGAATTCTTATGGCAGGAAGGCCATACGGCACACGCAACAAAAGTCGAAGCCATTGAAGAAGCTGAAAAAATGAATAAGGTATATGCTGATTTTGCAGAAAACTTTATGTCTATGCCTGTAATCCAGGGGCTGAAAACACCTTCTGAAAGATTTGCCGGAGCTGACGAAACCTATTGTATTGAAGCTCTGATGCAGGACGGGAAGGCTCTTCAGGCCGGGACTTCGCACTTTTTAGGACAAAATTTCGCTAAGGCATTTGATGTAAAGTTCACCAATAAGGAAGGGAAAATAGAACATGCGTGGGCAACTTCGTGGGGAACTTCAACACGTCTGATGGGTGCTTTGATTATGACGCATTCCGATGACTTCGGTCTGGTGCTGCCTCCTACCCTGGCTCCGATCCAGGTGGTAATTGTACCGATCTTCAAAGGTGAAGAACAGCTGGCACAGATCAGTGAAGTGGCTCTGGATATCCAGGCTAAGCTGAAAGCGAAAGGCATTTCTGTGAAGTTTGATGATGACACCCATAACAAACCGGGCTGGAAATTTGCAGAATATGAACTGAAAGGGGTTCCTTTAAGAATTGCAATGGGACCGAGGGATCTTGAAAACAAATCTGTGGAAATTGCAAGAAGGGACAACCTGACAAAAGAAGTACGTTCTATCGAAGGGCTGGATTCTTATATTGAAGACCTGTTGAAAACCATCCAGAAAGATCTTTATACCAAAGCTGCCGATTTCAGAAAAAACAACATTACCAAAGTTGACAGCTATGAAGAATTCAAAAAAGTACTGGAGGAAAAAGGAGGTTTTATCTATGCACACTGGGACGGAACCGCTGAAGAAGAAGAGCAGATCAAGGAAGAAACAAAAGCTACCATACGATGTATTCCTTTAGATGATGACATCGAACCGGGTACATCCATGATTTCCGGAAAAGCATCACAAAGAAGGGTTTTATTTGCGAAAGCATATTAAAGTCTTTGTAAATACTATTGAAAAATCTTTAAGAATCCATGTGGTTTTTAAAGATTTTTTGTTTAAAGATGATATTGGACAAGTTTTTGATTCAATGTAAACAACATTAATCTCAAAATAATTTATTATGTCTTTAAACATCATTGATTTAATTAAAGGACAACTGGGGCCCGCCCTGGTATCTCAGGCTGCAGCACAGTTCGGAGAAAGCGAATCGGGTATTTCCAAAGCAATTGGCGGGCTATTGCCGGCTGTTGTAGGAGGACTGGCCAACGATGCTGATAATCCGCATGTTCTGGAAGCCATTACCCGTTCTTCTTCAGACGGATTTTTGGGAAATCTACTGGGAGGAACTACCAACAGTTCTGATATTTCCGGTATTGTGTCTTCTATTTTTGGAGATAAATTAAACGGGCTGATCAGTGCCGTGGCAACGTACGCTGGCATCAGCAACAATTCTTCAGGTGCTTTACTGAATGTGGTTACGGCAGCTGCTGTAGGAACTCTGGGAAAATATGCTTCTGACAATAACCTGGACAAGGCAGGAATTTCAAACCTTCTGAAAGAACAGCAGGGAACTGTGGCAGGACTTCTGCCTGCAGGCCTTTCTTTTGCTTCTCTGAGTATGGGCGACTGGGATGCCCGGTATAAATTTGACAATGATCGTGATAAGATCAATATTCCGGCTCATGAAGAGCCTAAGGTAGAGGTAACGAGAAGCACAACGCCTGAAGGAACCTTCCCTGACAGAAAAACCGATGACGGAGGTTCTATCTGGAAATGGCTCCTTCCTCTTCTGCTTTTAATTGCAGCCGCTTATTTTATCTGGCAGCAGTGTGAAAAGAAAGAAACCACCATTACCACCACTCCTACAGATTCCGGGACTGTGAATACCGATACTGCGACAGTAGTTACTCCGGCAAATGCAACAGGAGCAACAGTGGTTGCCTCAAGAACGGATGAAGATATTGATCTGAACGGAACCGCACTGAAAGGCTACCGTGGAGGAATGGAAGACCAGATGATCACTTTCCTGAAATCTGACGGCTATACAAATGCCCAGGGCGATGATGCTTTGAAAACCTGGTATAATTTTGATCACGTAAACTTTAAAATGGGAAGCGCCAATGAACTGGAAGCCGGTTCTGAAGGCCAGCTGCAGAATTTAGTGGCTATCCTTAAAGCATATCCTGATGTTAAGGTTAAAATCGGAGGTTACACGGATAAAACAGGAGATGAAGCCCAGAATATGAAATTATCTGATGACCGGGCGAATTTCATTAAATCGTGGTTAGATAAGCAGGGTGTGGGATCACAGGTAATAGATGCGGACGGATACGGAAGCGAGTTTGCTACCGTGGACGCATCTGCTACAGATGCAGAAAGAGCTACCGACAGAAGAATGGCGGTGAGATTTGCAAAATAACCTTTCAACATATATCATGAATCCCGGGGATATTTATTTTTCCGGGATTCCCTTTTATAATTTTGTGATTTTTATTTATTTAACTACATTTGTTAGTCATTCCTAACATTATGAATCTGAATTTAAAAAGTGCCTGGCGAAAAGAGAAAACCTCAAATTCTCTTGCAGAAGTTTATTCTTCGGTAAAGATTCCTAAAAACGGCAGCTTTTGGAGAAAGTACCTTGCCTTTGCAGGTCCGGGCCTCATGGTTGCGGTAGGATATATGGACCCCGGAAACTGGGCAACCGATATTGCGGGAGGTGCACAGTTTGGGTATACCCTGCTTTCGGTGATTTTAATTTCCAATATTTTTGCGATGGTTCTGCAGCATTTATCCGTAAAACTGGGTGTGGTTGCAGAAAGGGACCTCGCGCAGGCCTGCCGGGACCATTTCGGGCCGAAAACCAATTTTATGCTTTGGGTATTTTGTGAGATTGCCATTGCCGCCTGCGATCTGGCAGAAGTGATCGGTTCTGCCATTGCGCTTAATTTATTATTCCAGATTCCACTTACCTGGGGAATTGTTATCACGACGGTTGATGTACTGATTATCCTTCTGCTCCAGGCCAAAGGGTTCCGCTGGATTGAAAGTATTGTCGGCGGACTGATCTTCATTATCCTTGCCTGCTTTATTTACGAGCTGGTTATTTCAAAACCGGCAATTAATGAGCTGCTTGGAGGGCTGGTTCCTAAAGCAGAGATCATCCAAAACCCAGCCATGCTTTATATTGCAATCGGGATCCTGGGTGCTACAGTTATGCCCCACAACCTGTATCTTCACAGCAGTATTGTTCAGACGAGGGACTATACGCGTGACCGGGAAGGAAAAAAAGAAGCGATAAAATTCGCGACACTGGACAGCACGGTTTCCCTGATGCTGGCCTTTTTCATTAACGGTGCCATTTTAATTTTAGCGGCGGCCACTTTCCATATTTCGGGCAATAAGGATGTTGCGGACATTCATGATGCCTATAAGATGCTGACTCCTATCCTGGGAGCTTCCATGGCAAGTATTGTTTTTGCCGTTGCGTTACTGGCTTCGGGACAGAATTCTACGCTAACCGGAACGCTTGCCGGACAAATTGTAATGGAAGGATTCCTGAACATCAGGCTGAAACCGTGGTTAAGGCGTTTAATTACCCGGTTGATCGCCGTAATTCCTGCTTTGATCGTCGCGATATTGTACGGTGAGCAGGGCACGACGGAACTTTTGGTTTTAAGCCAGGTTATCCTGTCGATGCAGCTGAGTTTTGCCGTTGTTCCTTTGGTGATGTTCACCAATGACAAAGCCAAGATGGGCGAATTTGTCAACAAGCCTTTTCTTAAAATCTCTGTCTGGGTAATCTCCGTAATCATTATTATTTTAAATCTCTATCTTCTGTACCAGACGTTTTTCGGTGAATAACTAAGTAGATATGAAACTGTATGTACGTACCTGAGAGCTACTAAAAGGACAGCTACCCTAGCCGTGATAGCAACGGTTACCCCACAGCAAGCGATGGAAAAGCATCTGCGCGAGGCGTATGAGTGGATAGCGCGAAACAGCTCCTGATTTTCTTAATTTATCTGTTGATTCATCATCAGTTTTCCTTTCTGGTGTTCATGAAATAGTCCACAGTACCCTTTTATGCCGAAATGTCCTGATTTTTTATTTGGCAGAATGTTTGTGAATACTAAGGAAAATAAATATTGAATTATGGAAAACCAGGATATCAACGAAGAAAGCATCAATAATCAGGAAGAAACGAATATTCAGAACGAAGCGATATCAGAGGACAAAGTGACAGAAAAACCTTCTGCCGAGGAACTTTTGGCAGAAGAGAAAGACCGTTACATCAGGCTATACGCTGAATTTGAAAACTACAAGAAAAGAACATCAAAAGAAAAGATGGAGTTCTTCCAGTATGCCAATCAGGACATGATGGTTTCTATGCTTGGGGTTTTGGATGATTTTGAAAGGGCTCTGAAAGAAATTGCCAAAAACGGAAACCCTGCCGATCTACAAGGGGTTGAGCTGATCTACAATAAATTCAAAAGCAAACTGACTGAGAAAGGTTTAAAAATCATGGAAGTAAGAGCCGGAGACAGCTTTAACGTAGATTTCCATGAAGCCATTACGCAGATCCCTGCGCCGTCTGAAGATCTGAAAGGTAAGATTGTGGATGTTATTGAAACAGGGTATACCTTAGGTGATAAAGTAATCCGTTTTGCTAAAGTAGTAACAGGAAATTAAAAACATAAGCAATGGATCATCCGTAATAAACAGTTTCTGAATATTACGGATTGTCCATTACCAATTACTCATACAACAACATGTCAAAAAGAGATTATTACGAGGTTCTTGAGATCAGCAAATCTGCATCCGCCGACGAAATAAAGAAAGCATACCGTAAAATGGCCATTAAATTCCACCCTGATAAAAATCCGGGTGATAAGGAGGCGGAAGATAAGTTCAAGGAAGCGGCAGAAGCTTATGAAGTGCTGAGCGATGAACAGAAGCGTGCACGATACGACCAGTTCGGCCATGCAGGGGTTGGCGGAAACGGCGGCTTCGGTGGCGGCGGTTTCGGCGGCGGCGGAATGAATATGGAGGATATTTTCAGTCAGTTCGGCGACATCTTCGGAGGTGGCGGTTTCGGAGGATTTGGCGGCGGTGGCGGTGGCGGCCGTCAGCAGGTGAAAGGTTCTAATTTAAGAATCCGCATCAAGCTGAATCTTGAAGAAATGGTAAACGGGACCCAGAAAACCATTAAGGTCAGAAAAATGAAGATGGCAGAAGGCGCCACTTCAAAAACCTGTCCTACCTGCGGCGGTTCGGGAGTCCAGCTAAAGGTGATGAACACGATGTTCGGACAGATGCAGACACAGACAACCTGCGGAACCTGCCAGGGAATCGGTAAAGTAGCAGATAAAATTCCGGCGGGCGCCAATGCACAGGGCCTTATAAAAGATGAAGAGGAAATCTCAATCAACATTCCTGCAGGGGCAAGAGACGGCATCCAGCTTAATGTAAGGGGAAAAGGAAACGATGCGCCTTTCGGAGGCATTCCGGGAGACCTGTTGGTGATTATTGAAGAGGAAATTGACAGAACCATCAAAAGAGAGGGTGATAACCTTCACCAGGAACTCTACATATCATTTGCCGAAGCCGCATTGGGAACCAAGAAGGAAGTACCAACGGTAGGAGGAAAAGTAAAAATCACCATTGATCCGGGAACACAGTCCGGAAAGATTTTAAGACTGGCCGGGAAAGGGCTTCCAAGCATCGACAGCTACGGAAAAGGCGATATGTTCATCCACATTAATGTATGGACGCCGCAACAGCTTACGAAAGAGCAGAAAGACTTCTTCGAAAAGCAGATGAGCAGCGGAGAAATGGTTGCCGAACCTTCCGGAAAAGAAAAAACATTCTTTGATAAAGTGAAAGATTTATTCAACTAAAAATATAAAGGATTCTTACGGGAATCCTTTTTTTATGGAGTGTTTTTCGGTTTAGCTTTGACAGAAATAATCAAGCCATGAAGAAAACCGCATCTGCATTTCTCCTGCTATCATTGATTTGCTGTCAGAATGAAAAGACAACATCACCAGTTGACAAAAATATTGTTGAAACAGAAGAATACATTTTACCGAACGATCAGTTCCGTAAGGAAATTTTACCGCAGTTGAAACATGAGAAGGATCGGGAAAAACTGGCTGTCCTTTTGGATTCACTTGATAAGAGGGCGTTGAGTTACTGCTATTTCATGAAACGAGAGGTCGAAATTGATGATTCCTGTTACGCTGTTGCAGGCGCAAAATATCCTGAGCCCGGTATGCAGTCTGAATTTATAAAATTACATGATGCCGCCTTTGATGCTGCCCATGCAAAATTCTCAAAACAGATCAACCTTACCGAAAAACAGCTGAATTATCTGGCCATATTTCACGCGTTTGATAAAAATGTGAGAAATTTCTGCGGAGCATTGTAAGTAATAACTTTTCCGGATTGGCTTTTATGTATCCGTAAATATTAATTTATATTTGCCCAAACACCAGAATACGGACTGAATTAATGGATACAAAAGATATATTTTTAAATGCCTGCCATGCAGTAGCAGATCAGTTTGAAGGTTTTGAAAGGTACAAAAACGGGCAGAGGCTTAAAAAAAGCGCATCAGATAAAGACATTTTCTTTGAGATTACTTTTCAGAGCAGCTCCATGAATCATTCTTCCCATATTATGATGATTCCGGATATGGCTGTTTATTCCAAAGCTTTAAAGAAATGGCAGATTAAGCATACCGGCAATGAGTTCAGCAACGGGTTAATTTACGGAAATCATCTCGGATACATTACCCCTCATCATACCTGGAAAAAATGGAATGTTGCCGAATTGAGTTTTGAAAAGTCAGTGAATGAGATTGCAGACCATATTAAAAAATATGTACTTCCTATATTTGATCTGTTCAATTCTAAGGAAAATGCCATTGAATTTCTTAAAAATAACGGGACAAGATTCAATACCTACGCTGAAGATTCTTTAGGCCCGATTGATTTTTTATTATGCTGTTCCGATGAAGAAACGTCTGAACTGTTTTTCAACAATTATATCAGAAACAGCAGCCTTAAAAAGAAAATCCTGAGTTTTTATGAGAAATTAAAAACTGAAGAACATATTGGTCTTAACCATTCGGAGTTTGTGGATGCGAGACCTGTTAAATTGGCGTATCTCAATAATCTTTCAATAGATGAATCCATCAAGTGATAGATTTAAAATACCATAAAGCTATTCAGTAACTTAATAAAGACAGGAACAGTAAAAATCTCTCTTTACAACTTTACACAAAAAAAGCTTATGAATGCAGGACTATCCGAATGCATTCATAAGCTCTGTTATTTTAATCTAAAGGAATTAATTGACTATTATCCCCGTACCAAACTGTAGATTTTTTTTCCGATGGTAAAAAGAGCAACGGCAAGCAATCCTCCAGCAAGTCCAAGAATGATTTCTTTTAAAATCGTAAGAATTTCACTGGAAGACCAGGACGGTAAAAAGTGGTGAAAATAATCTATTCTGTGGGCGAAAATACCGCCGGCCACCATTATTAAAGCAATCGTACCGATTACTCCCAACGCTTTGATCACAATCGGTAAAGCCTTTACCAGTAAATGCCCCAGCTGCCCGAAGAACCCTTTATCATTGCTTTTTTTAATCAGTTTAAATCCGGCATCATCCATTCTCACAATCAGAGCAACAATTCCGTATACTCCCACGGTAGCAATAAATGCCACCAGACTCGTTACTAAGATCTGGGTAATAAAAGGATGGCTTTCTTCCAGCACTGTTCCCAGAGCAATAATTACAATCTCAATTGACAGGATAAAATCTGTGGTTACCGCCGATTTGATCTTTGCTTTTTCTACTTCTTCAGAGTTTTTGTCTTCTTCCTTAATTTCTTCCACCACTTCATGCCCTTCCTTTTCACGGTGAAACAGGAATTCTATAATCTTTTCAACTCCCTCGAAAGCCAGGTACAGGCCTCCAAGAATCAATACATAATTAATGGCGGGAGCATAGAGCCAGTTAAGCAGGAATACAACAGGCAGAATGATTAATTTGTTAATGAAAGAACCTTTTGTAATAGCCCATAATACCGGAATCTCTCTTGATGCGAGGAAACCTGTTGCTTTTTCAGCATTTACTGCAAGGTCATCACCGAGGATTCCTGCTGTTTTTTGTGTTGCTATTTTACTGGTAACCGCTACATCGTCCATCAAAGCAGCGATATCATCCAAAATTGCAAAAAAACCAGATGCCATACGTTTTTAATATTTTTTTAATAATTGTTAAAAGCAAAAATAATTATTTAATTCGACTTATTGTATGATTATATAAGGTTTTAAGAGAAATCAAAATAAGTTCCCGGTTAAATATGAGTTCAGAATTTCTTTCACTGATGAATTGATCTCAATGACAATGAAATACTGTTCTGTGAAACGATCACAATCAAAGTTTCTATTTAACATTCAATATTCTTTGTTATCAAAAAAGAGACCTAAATAACTCTCATACGAATTTTTATCCTGTTTCTGTTACTGGTTTCCTGTTCTTCTTTCTCACAGCCCCGATATATTCTTGCCTTATCAAAAAACCGACAAAACACTGGTTGTTTCAGATTACAATTCATTAAAAGTTATGGCTAAAATACCTGCTGGTGAAGATCCGCATGAAGTGGTGGCTTCCGGTGACGGCTCGGCAGCATCTATTGCCAATACGGTAAACGGAACGGCTCATGAAATTAATGTTATTGATCTTAAAATTTAAAACCGGAAAAACAGGCTTTTTATGTCGTGTACTCCCAATAATTATATTTCGGTGATTGATCTGACCACCATGGAAGTTGTAAAAAAGCCGGATATCGGCGGAAGGTCGGATGGCTACGATGGCTGTTTTAAAATAATTCAGTCATCCCGGGCTTCATTTCCAATAAATTCAGATCTGCTTTTCCTGAACGAAGAATGATGCTAAAAATCATCTGGTGAAATTTAATTGTAAGCTCAATTTTCGATACCTTTATTTTATGAAAAAGCTGATTCTCAAATACCATTTCTTTGTTTTAGGCTTAATTGGCTTTGTCCTTAATTCATGCAATACCAGATTCCGGGTCTGGGTGGGAACCGATAATGAACAGAAAATTTACAACTTAACATACGGCGACCATAAAAAACAGAAGATGGACGTTTTTCTTCCGTCTGATTATGCCAAAGATGCTCCGGTCGTTTTAATTGTCCATGGCGGTGCGTGGACGCTGGGAAAGAAAGAACACATGATCCAGGTTCAGAAAATGCTTTTCAAAAATAACATCCCGAGCATTAATATGAATTACAGGCTGGTTTCAAAATCAAAAAAAATCACCTACAGGCAGCAGTTAGAAGATATCCAGTCTGTGATTGCGAAATTCAATGAATTGGCGGGGAAAGCTGAGCTTCAGCCTGACAATTATATTATTCTGGGAGAAAGTTCCGGCGGGCACCTGGCTTTGTTATACGGATACCAGCATCCGGATCAGATTAAAAAAATTATTTCCCTCAGCGGTCCGACTGATTTTTATTCCCCGGGATACCTGAATTCTTTTTATTCCAAATATTCTTCCCCTACGATCCAGAAAATGGTCGGCGAGAAATTTCACCGTCAGGATCTGTCTGAAGAATTCAGAAAAGCAAGTCCGATTTACAATGTTTCCCCGGTCCCGACCTTATTTTTCCAGGGCACCACCGATTTTCTGGTCAACCGGAAACAGGGATTGGCTTTGGATTCGGTATTGACTGCACAAAACATTCCCCACAGATTTATCTATATGAAGAGAACCGGGCATGTACCGAGGTTTTTCAGTAAAAAGAAACGGGACAGCATTATTTATCCCAATATTTTAGAGTGGATTAAACGTTGAGAGGTTAGAAATCAGAAATTAGATGTTAGAGGCTGGTTTTTCAGGCCTGTTTCATTCTGACGAAGAAAGGATCTGTTTATTATTTGAAGTCGTATGTTTACTATAAAAAAACAACCCGCTTCTGAAGGCAGGTTATCTGTATTGTTATGTAAGTAATTCTTATTTGTTATCCTCGTCGAAATTATGGTTTTCATACTTGGAAAAGTCTTCTTTTTTCCCGAACAGGAACTTGATGATTACCGGTACCGTGGTTATTAAAACGATCACGATGATGATTAATTCCAGTTTCTTTTTGAGGTCAATCTGAAACTGGTCCATGAACAGTTTATCCAGGTAATGTCCCGCAAAGATCAGTAAAAACGACCACAGTACCCCGCCGATGACATTGTCTCTGAGAAACTCTTTTTTATCCATCCTTACAATACCTGCAACAATAGGCGTAAATGTTCTTACAACCGGTAAAAACCTTGCCATGATAATAGCCAGTGCACCATTTTTCTCAAAGAAATCATGCGCCTGGTACAGGTACTTTTTCTTGAACAGCATGGTATCTCTCTTTCTGTAAAGGGCAGGGCCGGCTTTACGTCCGAAATAATAGCCTACTTCATTACCGATGATTGCAGCAACGGATACACATGAAGCCAGGATCGTGGTATCTAAAAAATCGCTGCCTGTAGACCCGAAAGTCTCGGCAATAATTTTAACCGCATAAATCCCCGATACGAAAAGCAAAGAGTCTCCAGGAAGAAAGAACCCTATAAACAGGCCGGTTTCAGCAAAAACAATAAATAAAATCAACCAAAAACCACCGTTGTTTATATAAAATTCCGGGTTTAATAAATCTTTCCAGTTATTGAAATCTTCCATACACTTTGATAAGCAACAAAAATAAGCTTAATAAAGATCAAAAGGAAATTTATTATAAGATTTTAACTAAATTTAAATATGACTTTTATAACTCCATGTCATCATCGGAAACCGCCGTCCCGTCAGCCATCAGAAACGCTTTGAGGAATGGCGTAAGATTTCCGTTCATCACAGAATCAACATCCGAAGTCTCAAATCCGGACCGGACATCTTTTACCAGTTTGTAAGGGTGCATAACGTAGTTTCTGATCTGGCTTCCCCATTCTATTTTCATCTTGCTGGCTTCAATTTCATTACGGGCTTTCAGGCGCTCTTCCAGTTCCATTTCATATAATCTGGAACGGAGCAACTGCATGGCTTTTTCTTTATTCTGAAGCTGGGAACGCGATTCTGAGTTTTCGATGATAATCCCTGTCGGAGCGTGGCGTAGACGCACAGCAGTTTCCACCTTGTTTACGTTCTGCCCTCCTGCTCCGGAAGACCTCATGGTTTCAAATGAAATATCAGCCGGATTGATGTTGATTTCAATTGTATCATCCACCAGCGGATACACGTACACCGAAACAAAGCTCGTATGGCGCTTGGCATTGGAATCGAAAGGCGAAATCCTTACCAGCCTGTGTACCCCGTTTTCCCCTCTCAGGTATCCGAAGGCAAACTCGCCTTCAATTTCAAGGGTTACGGTTTTTACTCCGGCCACATCCCCTTCCTGGAAGTTCAGTTCACGGATTTTATAGCCCTGCTTTTCTGCCCACATGGTGTACATCCTCATCAGCATGGAAGCCCAGTCGCAACTTTCCGTTCCTCCCGCTCCGGCTGTAATCTGCAGTACAGCAGAAAGTTCGTCGCCTTCATTGGAAAGCATATTTTTAAATTCCAGGTCTTCAATTTTCTCTACCAGCTTCGGGAAATTTTCGTCCAGCTCTTTTTCGGAATCCGGGTCTTCTCTGGCAAATTCCACCAGAACCTGTAGGTCTTCAAACTGGGTATTGATTTCGTCATAGGCTTCCACCCATTTTTTCTTGGAACGGAGCTGCTTCAGAAATACCTCCGCGGTTTTAGGATTGTCCCAAAATTCCGGTGCGGCAGTTTTTTCATCATCATTGGCAATTTCTATCTTCTTTTTTTCTATCTGAAGATATTTATGCAGGTCATCAATTCTGGATTGAACTTCTTTTATATGGTCGTTGTTAATCACGAATGTTTATTTTTACAAAAATAAGAATAAAATTGAGAGCAATATGCAAGGCTCATTGAGTAATCTTTCTTTTCATTTACAATAAAAAATAAGCGACAGTTTCCTATCGCTTATTATTATTTTATTCTATTTAAAATCTATTTCTTCACTACTTTGAATGTCTTTACAGAACCATCTTTGTATTGTAATGAAACCATATAGATTCCTGTATTAAGATCTTGCAAATGAAGTTCTTTGGCAGGAGCTAAAGATTTAATTGATTTTCCTGAAAGATCATTAATTACAATCGATTTAACATCTTTACTATCTGAAATATTCAATATATCTTTAAATGGATTTGGATAAACAGCTATATTCTCTTTTTTATCTAAGTTTTCTACTGCTAAGAAACCATTTTCTACAATATTGATATTGTCAACCGCAATAAAGTTTATCGCCCCTGATGAATATCCATTAAATCCAACATAATAAATGCCCGTTGCTGGTACGCTGAAAGTACTTGAAGCAGAATTCTGGTCTTGGTTTGGAAAAGTCTGATGATCAGATAATGTAGTTGTCATAGACAAAGAATTAGGAGTAGTTCCATAGGCTACTCTTAACTTTACAGGTCCTGCAGGTGTACTATTTCCATCACCATAATTATAAGTTATCTTATATTGTTTTCCAGATTCTAAGTAGATACCTTGAGTATAAAACCAAGAAGAATTGGCTACCGCCTGCGAATTAAAAAGCAAATACAAAGCCTTGCCTGCCCAAAAGCCTGATGCTTGATAGTAATTTATCAAAGTCCAATTGGTACCTGTTGATGTATTTTCTACCGAAGTACACAAAGGAAGAGATCCTGAAAAGCTGCTTTCGAAATTTTCTGAATAAGGAACAGTAACTGACGGTGAACAAGTAGTAGAAAATACTGCTTGCTTCCAATCACTGAATTCTGTAGATGAGCATCTGCTTCTCACCCAAACATAATAATTTCTTCCTGCCAATAAAGAAGATAAGTCTTTAGACAAACCAGAAATCCCCTGATAAACCGGTACTGTTGATGATGTAGGTTGAGCATCACTCGTACTATAATATACATCATAACCTTCTGCAGGGCTGGAAATAGAAGCGTCCCAGCTTACAGTAGCTGTTGTTTGAGTAATTGAATTAACTACAATATTTGCTGATGTCTTACAATTGGAAGCAACATCCATAGAAATATCATCAATAAATAAATACTCGCCTCCATTAATTCCGGAAGGATTATAAGGATTAAAGCCCAGATTGTATGCACCACTTGCAGAAGGTGTAAAATAAAGAACCTCAGCTATAGAATTTGAAATTATAGGATCTGAAAAATCTTTAATCACATTTGTCATCGAAGAAGAACTTGCAGAAGTTCCAAAAGCAACTTTTAATCTTTGATTATTAGCTGAGTTCAGATTTCTATTTCCTCTTTTAAATTTTAAAGCATAAGTAGTGCCCGCCTGTAAATTAAACGGAGGTGTATACCACCAGGTATTTGTTGAAGCTGAACTTTCAAAATAATATGCCATTACTCGTCCCGCCGCAAACCCAAGCCCTAAAGCTGAAGGATACACATACCATACACCATTTTGTTGTGTTGTACAAGCTGGAATTGTACTAGTAGCTGTTGTATCAAAATTTTCATTATATGGCAAGGAGTAAATACCGCAAGGAGTCATAAATGACTTTACACTACTCCATGAACTTATAACCGATCCACAGTTTGATCTCACCCACACATAATAAGTTTTGTTGCCTAAAAGTGAACTGATCGTGGCAGAAGCCCCTGAAACACCTGTAACCGTAGGTACCGTTGAAGCCGTCGGAGTTGTATTTGTAGTACTGTAATATATTTCATATCCGTTACTTGGTGCATTAGCTGATGTCCAGCTTACCAAAGCATTCGTTGCAGTTATATTAGTTATACTCAATGCAGATGGAACGCTACAAGTTGCAGCCTGCGATAATTTCACATCATCAATTGTTGTAATCCAATATCCTGAGCCAGCGTTATCTATGGTTATTCTAAACTTAAAATTAGCACCGGCTGCAACTGAGCCGGCAGGAATTGTTCCTGTAAAAGTTGAACAAGATGTACCTGCTGTTGTGACAAAAATCGGAGATCCTATCAAATTATAAGTTGCTCCGTTATTATTAGAATATTCAGCTTTAATAGTACCTGTAACTACAGGATTTGAAGTATTCCCTGCCTCAGGTCTGTATTTGAATGATACTGCAATTTCGTTCCCATTAGAGTTCGTTGAAGAATAAACTGATGAAGCTGTTGCTGAAGATCCAGTATTATAAATTATGTCAGATAAAAGCGCACCTGTTCCAGTGCATGGATATCCGTTTGCTGTTGTAATTCTGCTAAATCTTGAATAAGCCCACCCTGCCGGAGTTGTTGCATTTTCAAAACCTTCATCTACAGCAATCTGAGAATAAGAAGCCAAACTTGAAAATGATAATAATAATCCTAGTAAAATTTTTTTCATGGAATTTTAAATTTATACAAAAATAATATTTTCTGGTTTATGAATTATAATTATAACTAATTTAAAATTTTTAGCATACACTATATCTTAAATCATTTCCCCAAAATCTTCAAAGCCAGTTCAACATCCATTCGCAAAAATCAAACGGCACAAAACTGTCTTTCCGAAAGTTGTTTTTACAATCAGAATAATCCTGTAAAACCATTTCCGATAACGGTAACATTTCCATTTTCTTTAAAATGTTTCAGGCTTACAAATGCTATTTATGAGTAATTTTAATAGTGAATGGCCAATTTAACTTGCAAAGCAAAAATTTATATGCGAAGCGATTGACATTAATTACTTTGATTTGTTCCTTCCCCGTCATTATGATGGAACCCGATGATCCTTCTCGGCTCTTCGACGGCTTTATAGGAATCCAGCTCAGTTTTAAGGCTGTGCATCCTGTATTGGAACTGGTCTGCATTATGGGCGGCTGCATTTCTTAAGAAAACGGCAATCTGGTCCAAATATTCACTTGTCAGTTTTCCGGCGGCATCTCTCAGGGCGGCGTCCAGAAGAGACTGATCAATCTTCAGGCTTTCGTTCCTGGTTTTATAATACTGATGCTTGATGCGTTTTTTAAGGCTCTGCGTAAAATCAATCAGCATGGTGTTGCTGAATACTTTCATTTTGGATGACACATCATGCCAGAAAGGGATGCGGTCCGCTTTGTTGTTTTTTAAAATTTTATACAACAGGGAATCTTTCTCCAGGTTTTTGGTCATTGCATACAGGATAATCTCAGAACGCTCCGCAAGATTGGGAGGAAATACGGGAATCATGACATCAAATCTTCCGGGCGCCATTATTTCTTCATCAATATCTGAGACAGAAGTGGCGGAACCTACCATCAGGACATCTTCCTGTTCAAATTTTGAAATATAATGCAGGATGACTTCCTGGGTTTCCAGGTTGCATGAAGCGATGTTTTTATCAGCTTTTCTGGCCATCATAATCTCATCGAAATCCGTAAGAAACAGCAATACTTTGTCTTCTTCCATCATGTTCCCCAGAAAATCATTAAAATCTGTTTGGTTTCCGTCTACGAAAGAGGTTCCCAGGTAATGTTTTTTCACCTCCTTAAACTGATAACCGATGATTTCCGCGATCTTCTTCGCCCAGAAAATCTTTCCGCTTCCCGGAGGCCCGTACAAAATGATCCCTGCCGGCCTGTTGATCCCCCAATCCCTGATCTGCTGCGGATTGATAAAGGGCTCCAGAACACCGGAGATATAGAAAAACAAATCCCGGTACCCGATAAAATCCCTTTTGTGCAGGCTGGTGGTATGCCCGAAATAGTTGTAGACAAACTGATAATTCCCGCCCAGCTTGTTATCAATACCATAGCTTGAGACCGAGGATTTGAAAAACCCGTTATCAAAAATATTCGGGGCGGTTTCTTTAATGGCTTCTTCAACTTTCTCTTTCGGCTGATTAATCTTATCCGCAATCTGTCCGGCTGTTTTTTCTTTACCGAGATCTTTTTCATAACGCCTTAAAAAATCTATGTTTTCGCGGGCGAATTTTTCAAAATCTTTTTTAACCTCAAAATTTGTACTGATGCATTCACCCAGCTCAAGATCAAAATCCTGGATAAACTGTTTTATAGCTTCGGCGGAAACATGAAGTTCTTCAGCCAGTTCAATCAATTTCATAATAACCTGTTAATATTATAAATATAATGATTTTTGAGAAATCTAAAGAAGGTTTTCTGCTGTCCAGTATACAATAAACTTAGACGGACGCCTTATGAATATGATTTTCAAGGTTTAAAATTACAGGCAGCGGATCTGGCTTAAAAATATTCATATTCAAAACAGATGATGTTCCGAAAAGTATTATCAGTCAGTTTTGTAACAATTCACCACCCGCAGAGACTATTATAGGGTAAAACAAATTACATGGAAAAAATTTTATCTGTCAAGAATCTGACTAAAAAATTCAAGAGAACCGTAGTCAACAACATCTCTTTTGATGTGGAGCGGGGCAATGTTTACGGACTTCTGGGCCCGAACGGAAGCGGGAAATCCACTACGTTCGGCATGCTGCTTTCTACCATTAACCCTACAAGCGGCGAATGGTACTGGTTCGGAAAAAAAGGAACGGATCCTGATACTTTGAAAAAAATCGGGGCCATTATTGAACAGCCGAATTTCTACCCTTACCTGAGCGCGGAAACCAACCTTAAAATTGTAGCAGAAATCAAGGAAACCCCTCAGCAGAGGATTGATGAGGTTCTGCAGACCGTAGGTTTACTGGAGCGTAAAAAAGATGCTTTCAAAACTTTTTCCCTGGGAATGAAACAGCGTCTTGCGATTGCTTCTGCCATGCTTAATAACCCCGAAGTGATGATTCTGGACGAACCTACGAACGGGCTTGATCCGGAAGGGATCATCCAGATCCGTGAGATCATCAGCAATATTGCAAAACAGGGCATTACGATTATCATTGCGAGCCACCTGCTGGATGAGATTGAAAAAATATGCAGCCATGTGATTGTTCTGAAAGAAGGAAATTCCCTTTATTGCGGCCGTGTTGATGAAATGACCGCCAACAATGGTTTCTTTGAATTAAAAGCGGACAATAATGTCTTATTGATGAGTGCACTGGAAGAGCTTCAGTGGTTTACGGCAGTAAAACAGGACGGCGATATCCTGAAAGCCCAGATCCGTGATGACGCTTCTATTTCAGCTTCCAACCTGAATCAGAAACTGGCTGAAAAAGGAATTTTCCTCTCTCATTTAACCAAGAAAAAAATGTCCTTAGAATCTCAATTCCTTGAACTTGTAAAAAACACAAAATAATCATGACGAAACTATTAAAACTGGAATACTATAAAAATCTGAATTACAGGCCATTCAAGATTTTCACAGTACTGTATTTTGCGATTCTTATTGCACTGCTTTTCATAGGACTGGTAGATTTTGACCTTTTCGGGGGAACCATCAACCTGAAAGAACAGGGCATTTATAATTTCCCGGAAATATGGAATTTCACGACCTGGATTGTTGCGCTGTTAAAAATATTCCTGGGGCTGATCATTGTTTTTTCTATCTGCCAAGAATTCAGCAACCGGATGTTCAAGCAGAATACGATTGACGGACTGAGCAGAAAAGAATTCATCAGCTCCAAACTGCTGACCATCGCTATTTTCACCATTGTTTCTACGGTAGTGGTATTTGCGATCACCATGTTTCTGGGATACCAATATTCCAAAACAAACGACTCCGAAACGGTTTTCAGTGAAATTTTCTTCATCGGTAATTATTTTGTAAAACTGTTCACGTTTTTCTGCTTCCTGATGTTCCTTTCCATTCTCCTGAGAAAATCGGTATTTGTTTTTCTTGCGCTGTTCGTGTTCTGGATTGTTGAAGGGATTTTAACGGCGGTGGAAGTATTTACCAAAGTGAAAGGAATGCAGGGCCCTCAGAGAAATGATGTGCTGCAGAATGACTTTTTTATTACCCATCTTTTACCGCTGGAAAGTATGTCAAGCCTGATCCCCAATCCGTTGATGAGGCTGAATATGGCCAAGATGATGGGCATGAAATATGAATTCCACTACCCTACGGAAAGCATGATCGCGTGTCTGGTATGGTGTGCAATCTTTATCTTCGGATCATACTGGATTTTAAGAAAAAGAGACTGGTAGTTTTGAATAAAAATTAAGAATTAAATATTACCTTCATATCGAAGATTGTTTTTGAAAGTGGTCCGGTTTCCGGATCGCTTTTTTTGTGCAGAAAAATGAACGGATTGAATTTTTCATTATTTTTATGAAAAACAATATCCATGAGAAAAATATTTGATGTTCCGGGACTGATCACTGCATTGCTGATCCCTGTTTTATTCTGACATTATGGAAGTCAGAGGGTTCATACGCCATATACAGTGATAGATTTAGGAATTCCTGCAAAAATCAGAAAAGGAATGGAACTCCATTGCCAGCTTTGAACCTTTCAGAAACTGAAATTACAAAAAGATTATTGTTCAACCCAATAGTGCTCTACAAAATCAGCAATATTATGTTTCTGAATTAAAAAAGCTTCAGGCAAGAAATGAAAAAGAAACAGGAATTGAATTTGTGATCGGGGATAAAAATAATTATCAGGATTTTATTGCTTTAATTGATGCCATGAAGTTGGCAAATCAGGAAACTTATGGAGTTGATGCAGAAAAAACCCATCATTTTTTTGCTGTTCATATGTGTAAAAAGCCGAATGAAAAAGCAACCCCTGACACTGTCTGCGGTAGAGTTATAGAAGGCGAATATTATAAGAAAAAGCATCTTTAAATTTATTTAAACCAGAAACTTTTATTAATCACATTCCAAAGCAATCTTATTATGTCATTTTCGGATTCCTTTTATTTTTAAATATCTCCATGTTAAGCATTAAAGAAAGATTTCAACTGCAATAACCTAAACCAGAATCCTTCATTTTACCATATTTTCCCGTATTGAATGATCAGCAATGTTATAAAAAAAGACTGCCCTAAGGCAGTCCTGCAATCACTCACACTTTCACTTAAACACTATAATATTATTTTTTATCCAACAGAGCAATATATTCTCCGTATCCTTTTGCTTTCATTTCTGCTTTTGGGACAAACTTCAGCGAAGCACTGTTGATGCAGTATCTGAGTCCGCCTTTCTCTTCCGGCCCGTCATTAAAAACGTGTCCCAAATGGGCATCCCCGGTTTTGCTTCTTACCTCAACCCTTGTCATTCCGGCAGTCTTGTCTAATTTTTCTTCCACCAGTTTTTTGGTAATCGGCTTGGAAAAGCTTGGCCATCCGCAGCCGGATTCAAACTTGTCTGTAGAAATAAATAACGGTTCTCCCGTGGTAATATCCACATAGATCCCTTCACGGGTTTCATCCCAGTATTCATTTTTAAAAGGCATCTCAGTACCGTTTTCCTGGGTTACATTATACTGTTCTGAAGTCAGCTTATCTTTTAAAACCTTTTTATCCGGCTTCTGGTATGTTGTTTCCTTTTTCGGAAGCGGGTTCGCATTTCTTGCCATTTCAAAAAGTCCCGGTTCAATATGGCAGTATCCACCCGGATTTTTATCCAGGTAATCCTGGTGATAATCTTCTGCTTTGTAGAAATTTTTTAAAGCAACCGTTTCCACAACAACCGGCTTACTGTAATTCCTTGCTAATTTTTCAACTTCCGACTTTACAATCGCCTGGGTTTCTTTATCCGTGGTATAAATCCCTGTCCTGTACTGGTTTCCCCTGTCATTTCCCTGCTTGTCGATACTGGTAGGGTCAATTGTCTTAAAATACAGATCGATCAGCAGTTTTACATCAACCTGTTCCGGATCATATTTTACTTTTACCGTTTCCGCAAAACCTGTCGTATGGCTCACCACCTCTTCATAAGTCGGGTTTTTGGTATTTCCGTTGGCATATCCCACTTCGGTTCCCGTTACCCCGCGAACCTGCTGAAAAAAGTGTTCAGTTCCCCAGAAACATCCGCCTGCAAAATAAATTTCCTTCACATTTTTATTGTCCATAACGTTCTCATTTTCTCTTGTATTTTCTGCTGCCTTCATTCTTTTTGAATCCCCGCATCCTGCGGCAAAAACAGCTATTCCCAGAATAACTCCGAAAAATACCAATATGTTCTTCATTTTTATTTTTTTATTCATTTTCATTTATAATCTTAAAGCATAACAGTAATCCCGTTGTCTGTCCTAAGCATTTATTAGATGCAGATTTGCCCTGAATGTTAAGAACTTTACAATGATGCTATCTATCATATCGATAGGTTACCCATTACGGTCGTGCTTAATAATATATACGGAAAACAAAGGAAAACGGTTTTACATAATCTACTTTTTTAATGGAATCAAGAACCTGCCTGAGTTTATCTGAAAAAATAATTTTCCACTGATTTTTTAAATTCATCAGATTCAAAATCATAAATCTTCGGGAATAGCTTTTTATCAATTTCAGAACTGAGTCTTAAAAGAATTTTATAAGGTTCTTTTAAAAGATAAATTCAAAACTGATCAACGGCTTGGAAACCCTGCAGGATCAAATTGCAAATGCTGACTAATTCAATTTTTGAAAAATAGATGTTTGAATTGTGCATCTGTGAGACTGAAAATGAAAAACCTCACAGGATTGAAACCTGTGAGGTGAAAATTTCCGGTATTAATTATTGTTTTTAACCAATATCCAGCCTGTAAATGATCTTCCGTCCGGAAGGGTGATCACGTACCAGTAACTTGAAGTCGGGATTGCCCTGCCTTTCATGGTTCCGTCCCAGAAAAACTGTGTGCCTGAGCTCTGTTCAAAAACAACCATCTGGTAACGGTCGAATATTTTAACATTGGACATCTTTCCGCCGAAAACATGAAGGTTCTTCACAATCCAGTGGTCATTCATGCCGTCTCCGTTCGGGGTAATGGCATTTTTAATATCCAACACAACGCCCTGCTGCTTTACAATACAGTCACTGTCTGCATATTTCACATAAAACGTGGTGATTCCCGTCGGTAAATTATAGAATGTATTGGTTGCCTGCCAGGTAATACCGTCGATAGAATACAGGATTGTCTGTAAACCGGTTGCGTGCACCACAGCATTATTCCCGTTAAATTCAAGGTTCTGGATGACAGGAACATCATAATGCTTGATCTCAAAAGTATCCGTATAAGAACATCCATTGTTTGCGGTTACCGTAAGCGTGTAAGTCCCGACAGCCGTAATTCCCGTAATCGTATCGGTTGTGGAAACTACCTGCCCTGAAGGATTGGTCCAGACATAATTTGTAATCGTGTAGCCTTCGATGTTTACCGTATAATCCAGTGAACCTTCCGGACAGAAATACAGCGTCGGGATATCGAATACAGGCGTCGGTTTCAGTGATAACTTAATTTCCGCTACATTCGGACATAAGCCGGGAACACTTATTTTCACATATACGGTGTTTGAACCTGTGGTTTGATTATACGTAAAATTTGAAGGGGCAGCAACCGCATTGGTTCCTGCATTCAGATCTGCCAAAGACGGATAATAGGTGAATGTGGCATTGGTCCCGGAATAGATCTGGGTCTGGAACTGGGTTAAATTCACGATTTCAATTCCGTCATTTGCCGTATCACATACCGCAAGCTGGAAAGGCCCGCCATTCTGCAGTGTCACTTTATTTCCTAATATGAAACTGACCTCGGCAATGTCATCACAGCCCGGAATATTCTGGACTTTCACCCAAATCTGAGCCGGGAACGGATTGGCTGTAAAATTCGCCGGATTGGCAATAGGATTAACTCCGTTCTGAGCATCCTGCTGAGACAGATAGAAGGTAAATGTATTGGCAGGATTCGGGATATCCACCATGAGATTGGTAAAATTCAAAAGGTTCACCTCATAGCTTCCGTCCAGGTTTTCATCACATACCGTAATGGTGGAATTGATGGCCTTCGGAGGGAAATAGGTATTCAGCTGGATGGGTGCTACCGAGTAACATCCCGTTGTATTCGACTGGAACCTTGCCCATACCTGAACAGAAGAAATATTTGTTGTCACCGTGGTCCCGATCTGATTGGCCGGGTTCCCTGCATTGGCTTCTGCTGCCGTATTGTAGTACGAAACCGTCATATTTGACAGCGGATAGGTATTCTGGGAAGCAATAAACAGTTGGGAAACTGCATTATTCAGCTGAAAAGTTTCACTTAAATTAAAATCTTCATCACAGGTACTGAGCGTAGCGCTGTTCAGAACCACCGGCGGCAAAAACGTCATCTGGATGTTGAGCTGTGCTGCGGAAAAACATTCGCTGTTGTTAAATTTAACCCTTACATACACGGTGGCGCTTCCTGCTGAAACCACAAACTGGGTCGGATCAGTAATCTGATCAGAAAAAGTATGGGTAGCCGCATTGTAATTAAGATAATACGTAAAACTTACATTCGAACCTGTGTAAATCTGAGGCTGCGCCTGGGTCAGGTTATATATTTCAGTATTGTCATTGTTATTGTCGCAGATATTGTTCAGCGTAATTGTCACCGGGGAATTTACTGCCGGCGTTGAGGTTAAACCCAGCGTAACCGGATAAACCTGCTGACAGTTGTAAGAATTGATCTTTACGAAAATCTGCTGCGTTCCGGTTAAAATTATGGTGGTTACCGGGTTACTTCCGTTTGCCGCATCCGCGGATGTCAGGTAATACGTTATGCCGGCATTCTGGTTTCCTGCAATAGATGATGAAAACTGAGACAGCGTTACGTTCTCGGAATTGTCATTATTAAAATCACAAACCGTAAAATTATTCTGAACGGCTACAGGATGTACCAGATTAACGGTAATCGGACGTATCGTATAGCAGTCATCCGCAATTTCAAACCGTACAAAATAAGTCTGGGTCACAAAGTTACCGTTGGTTGTGATCGTCTGGTTCGGGCTGATGGGGCTTAAACCCAGGCCGGCAGCCGGATAAGTGGCATAAAATTCTGTAACCGGAACGGTAGCCGGAGAAACCAGCATCCCGGCAGAAAGCGTATTTAAATTAATGCTGATATCGTCTGTCCCGTTAAAACAGATGTACTCGTTTTTTTCATTGGCCAGAATTTTATTGAACGTCACATTCATATTCACAGTTGCTACAGCAAAACAGCCGTTCGGAATCTGAACCCTGACATAAATGGTATAAATTCCTTCTTTAATAGTATTTAAACCGGAACCTAAGCCGGAAAATGCTTCATCATAGGTATTGTAAGCCGCAAAAACAGCTCCCGGCTGCGAGGAAACCAACGGACCTATGGTTAAAGGATAATCAAACGGTTCCTGGTTATCTGCATTGATGTCACAAATGGAATACGTAAAAGCGATCGGTGAATTCATATTCACCCCCGGCCTGAACTGGAACTGTACAGGTCCTAAAATATAGGTACAGTTCGCCTCCTGAAGCCTAACCCAAAGCTGTGTGCCCGTGGTAATATTGGCAGCAGTAATGGCATTGACATTATTCTGTGCATTGGACTGGCTGGCATAATAGGAAATCCCGGCCGTTCCCGGTGCAAAAAACTCTGTATTCAGGAGATTCAGATTATAATTCTGTTCTACACCGTCATTATTGGTATCACATAATTCTACGGTATTTTTAAGCAGACTTTTACTCAGAAGATTTAAAGTCAGTACTGCCACCCGGTAACATGCCGGAACACTGGGGTTCTGGATTCTCGCATACAGCACGGCATTCGCTGTTAACGAAAAATTATTCGGTAACGCATTGATATTGTTCTGTGCATCCTGCAGGCTGGTATGAAAACTGAAGGTAAAATTAGCCGGATTCTGGGTCGTCAGATTAGCTTGAAAACTGTTAAGCGTAAGGTTTACCGCTGCATTGCCACAGAAATTCTGTGTATAATTTTTTGCTGCCGGATAAGTAGGATCAAAAGTCACCGGAAAATCATCTGTGAATGTCAGATCGCTGTTTCCGCAGATATTGAATTTCACATTGGCTGTATACACCTCATTCTGGGTTGGGCATACCGTGGTCTGGATCCCGGCAGCGACAGTCTGTCCTGCAGAATTCGTCCAGGTCACCTGCGGCTGGATTACATTTCCAACCGGGTTGAATCTCCATCCCTCCTGTAAAGCCTGCCATACGCCTGTATTTCTATTGGCAGGAGAAACGCC
>Ga0265798_10001093_pt1 | contig 42994 bp, 39 predicted proteins | sample P3T30metagenome_FD_192430 | JGI IMG/M metagenome (GOLD analysis project Ga0265798, IMG submission 192430) | Plant litter microbial communities from East Loma Ridge, Irvine, California - P3 T30 | ecosystem: Environmental > Terrestrial > Plant litter > Unclassified | place: USA: California... | reverse complement strand
TAAATTCCTTCCTGGGTCGGCTTGTTGTAATACGGAGAAACCGACAAGACGGCCGCGAATTCAGACAAATCACGTGTTTTCAGTTCCTCGACGACTTCTGCAGTATTGTTCCCTCCTACGCCCAACACCAATGGCAGACGTCCGGAATTGGCCTCGATCACGGTTTGGATCACCAGTTCTTTTTCCTGTTTGTTCAACGTGGCGCTTTCCGCCGTGGTCCCGAGAACGACGAGATAGTCGATGCCGTTGTCGATCTGGTAATGGACGATGTTTTTCAGGGCATCGGCGTCAACCGAAAAGTCCGGCGCGAATGGAGTGACAAGCGCAACGCCTGTCCCGATTAATGCTTGCATGTTAAAGCTTGTTAAGTATTTTCAGGTATTTGAACATTTCCGATAAGAACACCTCGTGATTTTCGGCATGGGTGTCGATCATGAAATGGTTTAGTTTTTTGTTAACCGATGCGAATCCGACCTTGAACCTGGCTTTCGACAGATTGGAAACCACCATCAGCGGCGACTTTTCGACGTCATAATAGTTAATGAGCAGGTCAAACGGCTTTTCGATAAATTCCTTAACGGATGAATTCCGGAACGTCGCCTTCCAGCTCAGATCCCTGTGGCTGAAAACGGGGTAATCGAAAACCTCGTTTTTCCGAATCCTGTTCTTGAAGACGAGGACGTCTGTGCTGTCCGGCAAAATTCCATTGGATTCCAGTGCCGAGACGATCGCTTCCTTTTCATAAAAATACGTTTCGTCGAAAACAATTCCGACCGTGCTGATAAGCGATCCGGATGCATCATGCTTAACATTGGACAGGCTATTTTTAACGATTTTTTTCGTGAAAAGGTTCTTCAGCGAGCTTAAAAACATAGTACTTTTACTCCGCTTGTAAATTTAATCAATAATGTTCCAAACCGAGCGGGTAAAACTAAAAAACTATAACGTTGCCTTTGCGGGTTTTGTTTTATTCTTAACATTTGGATTCCTTACCGGATGCGGCGGCAACCGAGCCGTTACCCGCATCGAAGGCAGGGAAATTCCGGTCACGGCTGACAATGGCGAAAATGCCGGCATCGCTTCGTTTATCAAACCGTATCGCGACCATATCGAATCGGAAATGGGCAAAGTACTCGCCACAGCTCCGGTAACACTTGACAAAACCGGTCAGTGGCAGACGCCGATCGGGAATATGTTCGCCGATGTAACGCTGCGCAAAACCGATTCCGTCTTTTTCAATAGAGAAAATAAGCACCTCGACTTCTGCATGCTGAATTCCGGCGGCGTCCGTTCGATCATTCCTGCGGGGGACGTCACGATGCGGACCGCCTTCGAGATCATGCCGTTCGAGAATTCGTGTATCGTGGCCGAAATGAAATCCAGGCAAATTATGGAAATGCTGCGCTACATCATCGCCGAACGCAAGCCGCATCCGCTATCGGGAATATCTTTTACCATTTCCAAAGACGGACAGCCAAAGGACATCGTCATCGGCGGAAAGCCTTTTGATGCTGAAAGAACGTATTATTGCGTCACCAACGATTACCTCTATCTGGGCGGCGACAACATGGTTTTTTTCGCGAAGGGCCCTAAATCGTATGTGCTCGATTATAAATTAAGGAACGTGCTTATCGATTATTTCCGTGAAGCGGATACGATAACCGCACCGTCAAACGATAGGATAACTGTCGAAAAATAAGGTATGGAAAGAAGGGATTTTTTACAGAAAAGCGTTGCCGGAACCGCATTTGCCGCGTTAGGCGGGCTTTCACTTCAGGGTTTCTCAGCAGGAACAAAGCACGTGACAATCCTTCATACGAATGACGTCCACAGTTATATCGACCCGTTTCCGGCGACGCATCCCAAAAACGCGAATAAAGGCGGCGTGGCGAGACGTGCGGCGATCATCGACGGCATCCGGAAGGAAAACCCGAACGTCCTGTTATTGGATGCCGGCGATATTTTTCAGGGGACGCCCTACTTCAACTATTACGGAGGCGAGCTTGAGATCAAACTCATGAGCATGATGGGATACGATCTGGCGACGCTTGGAAATCACGATTTCGACAATGGGATCGAGGGTTTTTACAAGCAGTTGCCCAATGCGACGTTCGGTTTCGTTTCGGCGAACTACGATTTTTCGAACACCATTCTCGACGGATTGGTCAAGCCTTACCGGATCTTCAATAAAAACGGCGTCAGGATCGGTGTTTTCGGATTGGGAATCGAGTTGGCCGGATTGGTCGATCCACGGAATTACAAGGAAACAAAATATCTGGATCCGATGGAAATCACGCAGGATATCGTCCGTAAACTCAAGGTGGAAGAAAAATGCGACCTGGTGATCTGCCTTTCGCACATCGGATACGAATACAAGAATGAACCTCAGAAAATCTCAGACATCCGGCTTGCCTCCCAAACCAAAGACATCGACCTTATAATCGGTGGCCATACGCACACGTTCCTCGACAAGCCGACCGTCGTCAAAAACAGCGAAGGAAAAGACGTGCTCGTCAACCAGACCGGCTGCTACGGCATCAATCTGGGACGCATCGATTTTTATCTGGAAAGCGGCAAATCAAGCAGCACGTCCCGCCTCATCAGCGTGTAACTTTTCAGTGCTCATCGCGAATTCGTAAAAGGCATAGAAGGCGAAAGCGTTCAATCCCATCGCGATCGGACGGAAAATGACAGGTGAAAATCCGCTAAGGTAAAACTTCTCGACAAAGACTATAAAGTGAAGGCATCCGAAGAGTATCCCGCACTGCAGCAGCCATGAATTGCGCTTGCTGTCCTGCATCATGTAGTGGGAAAACGAAATTCCGCAGATGAACGAAATCAGGATATTCTGGAAAATGAGCACGAAAAAGCTGTTTTCGGGAATGCCGTTCGTGATCATGAACAGGTAAAAAAACACGAGCAGGAACGGTATGGTCGCGATGATGGCCGGGATGAAATCGGATATTTTCAAGAGTTTAATGATGTAGTAAAGCAGGAAGATCCGGTGCGCCAGGAACACGACCAATCCGTAAAAAAGGAACGTCGCGGAGTCAGGGATGAACAGGATATTCGTCAGTACCGATAGGCTCATAATGACGAAAAACATCGGATTTTTGCGCTTTGAGGCCGTGTAATACAAGAGCATCAGCACCACCGGCATCATGGGTTTCAGGATATAGATCAGCGGTTTATAGGCAAAAAGTTCGCTCGTGATTTCGGAAATCGCCACGGCAAAATACAAAATGGCCAGTGCCGTGATGCGCGTATTACGAAGCACCGCTGCCATTTATCCGACTGAGAGTTTAATGCGATCGGATTCGTCCCGTTCCGCGGCAAGTACGAACCGGCAAAGGATAAATTGTCCCGAGGCGAAAAGCGCCATGGCCAGGGCCTGGAAAGTACTCAAATTGAGATAGTATAACCTGACCACGAACAGGAATTGCGTGAAAGCGAACAGCATAGTGCTCATAAGGAGTAACGTTGCGGCCGTGTCTGACCTCAGGATGTAATTCCCGACGGCCAGCCCGCCGAGAAACGAAATGAACAAGCCTTGCATGATGAACATGTACAACCCGTCACCAATTTCCGCAAATGACACGTTGATCACATACAAATAGATGAAAACAAACGGCAAGCTTCCGAGGACTACAGGAAACCAGCCTGGAAAACGGATCAGCCGCAAGACAACATAGATCGTCAGGACCCGGTATCCGATGAAGACGTAGGCGCCGGCCAGTATGCTGTCGAGATTCCGGTCGATAAAAAACAGATTTGCAACCCAGCTGAACGTCAGCGCCAGGATAAAAACGAAATTGGCTTTTTTGGAAGACAGCCAGTACATAATCGCCAACAGTGGGTTCATAAACGGTTTCGTGGCCCAGATGAGGGGCTCATTATAAAAATATTCCCCTGCGATTTCCAGCGTTGAAACGATCAGATAGGCCGCAATCAGGAAACGGACAGCGCCAATGCGAGTAATTTTTTCCATAATGCCTTCAGGTATGAGACATTAGCAACAGGATGATAGACAGGATCGTATCAAATGTAGCTAAATGTTCATGTTATTTTTTACGGTAGATGAAATATTTTATGACGAAATAGTACGAGAAAAGCTGAAGCGCGATATCGATAGGCAAGAATTCAGGAGTGGGTGCGATGAGCATGAAGATCACGTAAAAAATGTCGGAAACGCAGTTAAACAGGGCCGTCATGGCCATGTAAAACGACATGTTGGAGTTGCTCCCATGGATGTGATATGCCGACAATCCTGCCTGCAACGCGAGGATAAAACCGTAGACGACAACCGGAACTTCGAGCGTTTTGTGATGGGCGTCGAAAAAGCCGATGAGCGTGAAAGCGGCGCCAAGGATCAATCCGAAAACGAAAATCCCGACGGCCAGACCGGTCCTGCTGAAGCGCAGTTTGCCCACATCGGCGATGATAAAGCGCAAAAGGATCAGATACGACAAAATATAGGGCACCAGAATGTACATCATTTCATCGTCAAGTTCCAGCAGAATTATGGTGTCGCCGATGAACGTCAGCAACAGGAAAACGCCGTACCAGATATTGAACTTCGCTTTTTTGACCGACAGGAAATAGAACAAGATCGCCGGAATGACGATGGGTTTGGTGAACGTAAGCAAAACGTCGCTCCCGATCACCGTTGCGAGCACCGCCAGGATACAGGCGACAAAATAAAGCAGTATGGCGGGACGCTCGGTTCTCATTCGAGCATTTGCATAAACTCAGATTCCGACAGGATCCTCACGCCAAGCTTGTTGGCTTTTTCCAGTTTGGCGGGACCCATGTTTTCCCCTGCCACGACGAAATCGGTCTTTGCGGAGATCGAACTTCCGATTTTACCACCGTTGTCCTCGACCGCGCTTTTAATACCGTCACGCGAGAAATGTTCGAAAACGCCAGAGACCACAAAGGTTTTGCCCTGAAGCTTATTCGTGGCGTCGGGATTTACCTTTTCGACGATCTCGAGCTGGACACCGTAATTTTTGAGGCGGTCTGTGATGAGGCGATTTTCAGGATTCTGGAAAAAGTCCATCACGCTTTGAGCGATGCGCTCCCCTATTTCGTCGACGAGCGTCAGATCGAGCAACGTTGCATGCGACAGCGCGTCGATATTCCGGTAATGCCTGGCGAGCTTTTTAGCGACCGTCTCCCCTACGTATCGGATCCCGAGCGCATACAAAACCCGCTCGAACGGAATCTCCTTCGATTTTTCGATGCCGTTCACGAGATTTTCCGCAGACTTTTTCGCCATCCGCTCCAGCGGAATTACCTGGCTCACCGTCAGATCGTACAAATCGGCATAGTTGTGCACGAGGCCGTTGTTGTAAAGAAGCGCGACCGTCTCGCCTCCGAGTCCTTCGATATCCATGGCCTTCCGGGAAATGTAATGCTGGATGCGGCCGATGATCTGAGGCGGACATCCGTAAAAGTTCGGGCAATAATGCTGGGCTTCCCCGGGCAGGCGCACCAGAGCGGTTTCACATTCCGGACAGTTCGCCAGGTATTTCACCGGTTCGGCGATCAATGGTCTTTTGCTCAGATCGACTGAAATAATTTTTGGGATGATCTCCCCTCCTTTTTCGACGAAAACTTCATCGCCAATGCGGATATCGAGTTTGGCGATCTGGTCCGCGTTGTGGAGCGAGGCGCGCTTTACGATGGTGCCCGCAAGCTGAACAGGTTCCAGGTTGGCGACAGGTGTGATGGCTCCGGTGCGGCCGACCTGGTAGGAAATGGAATTGAGGCGTGTGGAAACCTGCTCTGACTTAAACTTGTAAGCGATAGCCCAACGGGGCGCTTTTGCTGTGAACCCGAGCTCGTCCTGGTAATGGAAATCGTTTACTTTTATCACGACACCGTCTGTTTCATAGGGAAGGTTGTGGCGGTGCTGGTCCCAATAATCCAGGAATTCGAAAACCTCGCCGATGTTTTTGGCGACGATGGCCTGGGACGGAACTTTGAAGCCCCATCTGCGGGCGGCTTCCAAACCTTCGAAATGCGTCTTGAACGGCAACCTGTCCGCAACGACGGTATATAGCAGGCAATCCAGCGGACGTTTTGAAACTTCCCCGCTGTCTTGCAATTTCAAGCTTCCGGAGGCCGTATTGCGCGGATTCGCATAAGGAGGCAATCCGATCTCGACGAGTTCATTGTTCATTTTCTCGAATCCGGCCAACGGTAAAATTATTTCCCCACGTATTTCGACTTTATCTGGAAAATCGCCTTTGAGCGTCAAAGGCACCGAACGGATCGTCTTGACGTTGGTCGTTACGTTGTCTCCCTGGAAACCATCTCCTCTGGTTACGGCTTTTTTCAGCTTGCCGTTTTCATAGGTGATGCTGATGGACGCCCCGTCGTATTTGAGCTCGCAGGTGTATTCCACGGGCACATCGCCCAAGGCACGCCGGATTCGCGCCTCCCAATCGAGAACGTCTTCTTTCGAATACGAATTGTCGAGCGAATACATGCGGCGCTCGTGGACGAGTGTCTCGAAATTTTTGGTCAGGCCGCCTCCGATGCGGTGCGTTGGCGAATTTTCATCGTAAAACTCCGGATGCTTTGCTTCGAGTTGCTGAAGTTCTTTCAGTTTCAGGTCGAAATCGTAATCGGAAATCGTCGGGTTGTCGAGTACGTAATAATTGTAATTGTGCAGGTCAAGTTCCTCGCGTAGCGTCAGTATGGTTTGGGCAATGTCCATGTCAGAATTTTATGCTGCAATTTAACGATTTTGATATTTGGTAAAACCGATATTAAAAACATAACAGTTTTGCATCGGATACAAAATAAACCGGAAGGATTGGAGTTATAAGAAAAACCTCTCCAAATGACCAAGTTGATGCTCCTGCCGATTTTGCTCCTTTTGTTTTCATGCAACAGTGACGGATCAGACGACAGCGCCAATTCCGGGCCTGCGCCTCAGGCGGGTTACAAGCAGGAAATGCGCAATTTCGTCATCGGCATCAGCCAGGCCGCCAAATCGGTACATCCAGATTTTGCCGTAATTCCCCAAAACGGTATCGAACTCGTAAGCCGTTCCGGCGAGGAAGGCGGTGCGCCCGATGCGGAATATCTGAACGCCATCGACGGCAACGGACAGGAAGATCTTTTTTACGGATACGACAATGACGACAAGCCGACTCCCCTGTCGGCGACAGCCTATCTCCTGGGTTTTCTGGACATTTCAAAACAAGCGGGCAAGACCGTCCTGGTCACCGATTATTGCTCTTCTCCGTCAAAACGAGCCGATTCGGACAGAAAGAATCTATCCTCGGGCTATCGTTCCTATGCCGCCAGAGAGCGCCTTTTGAACGTGATCCCCGTCGGGGCGCCTCACGGAGAGAACACCGATGACATATCGCAACTATCGGAAGCGCGAAATTTTCTATATCTTATCGATCCGGAAACGTTTTCATCCAAAAGCGAATTTCTTGATAAGATTGTGCAAACGAACTATGACGCGGTCATTATCGATCTTTTCGTGGGCAACGAGATGGTTACTGCTTCAGACGTCGAAATTATCAGCCGCAAGGCAAACGGCGGAAAGCGTCTGGTTCTTTGTTATATGTCGATCGGGGAAGCCGAAGATTACCGATATTATTGGGAAGAAGCCTGGAAAAAGGAACGTCCGGGTTTTATCGCCGGGGAAAATCGCGATTGGAAAGGGAATTTCAAGGTGCGCTATTGGGATCCGGCCTGGCAACAAATTATCTATGGGAATGAGAATTCCTATCTGACTAAAATCTTAAATTCCGGATTTGACGGCGTTTACCTTGACATCATCGACGGTTTCGAGTACTTCGAAAATTAACCTTCTATGATCTTTTTGAGTTCGTTATAGAAACGTCCGTCGCTGAGGAACGCGCCTTGCCGGATGAGTTCGAAAATGGATTCGTTGCGGCCTTCTACATACTCTTTTTTCCCGGTCCGGATCTCGATGGCATCGGTAAACATATTATCCGATAAGAATTTCATGCCCTCATTCGTAAGCAGATCCACCGATTGGTCGTTGACCTGAAGCACGATGGAATGGACCTGCGTTTCCGTGCAATGAAATAAAAACCCATGGGATTTTGAGAAATGCTCCAGATATTCCGCGCGGTTGAGCACGCCCTCCCAGATGAGATCGGAGAAGACATCGAGTTCCTGTTCGGCTATTTGCGGCTGCTCGGTTTTGATCTTGTCCCATTCCTTTTTGTCGATGGACTGGGTCGCAAGAAAGTTGATAAATTCCGGATGAAGTTCTTCGAGCTGTTCTTTGGTGAGGCGGATGTATTTCATTGGAAGAAAAAACCTTCCCGTTTCCGGGAAGGCTTCTTTATAAATCTAAAAGCGATTAAGCTTGCGCTTCGGCAACGATCTCGTAAGGAAGGTCTACGATCACATCGCGGTGCAAACGAACGCTGGCAGAATATTTACCGGTGCGCTTTACGATTCCCGAAGTGATGTATTTGCGGTCGATAGACTGACCTTGCTTCTCAAGAGCTTCGGCGATGTCCTGATTCGTAACCGAACCGAACAATTTCTCGCCTCCCGCTTTCGCAGTGATCTTGATTTCGAGCGCTTTCAAAGTTTCGGCCAATGATTTGGCGTCTGCGACAACTTTCGCTTCTTTGTGAGCTTTTTGTTTCAGGTTTTCAGCCAAAACTTTTTTAGCTGAAGGAGTTGCCAATGAAGCAAATCCTTGTGGGATCAGAAAGTTGCGTCCGTAACCAGGCTTTACCGATACGATATCGTCTTTAAATCCCAGATTCTGAACGTCTTGTTTTAAGATCAATTCCATGTTGATGTCCTTTTAAAGAAGTTAGGTTCCGATGTGGAAAACCAACAACTATGTTATAAATTTATTTTAGCAAATCGGCTACGTATGGCATCAAAGCCAAATGACGTGCGCGTTTAACGGCTACCGATACTTTTCTTTGGTATTTCAATGACGTACCTGTAAGACGGCGAGGAAGGATCTTTCCTTGCTCGTTTACGAATTTCAACAAGAAATCCGGGTCTTTGTAATCTACGTATTTGATACCTGATTTCTTGAAACGGCAATATTTCTTTTGCTTGTTCGTCTCGATGTTCAGGGGAGTAAGATATCTGATATCTCCGTCTTTTTTCCCTTTTGCTGATTGCTCTAGATTAGCCATGGTAATTAAGCGTTAGTAGTTGCTGCTGAATTTTTTTGTTTTGCTCTTCTTCTTTCGGCCCAAGAGATCGCATGCTTGTCAAGAGTGACAGTCAGGAAACGCATAACGCGCTCGTCGCGACGGAACTCAGTCTCGAACGGCAAAAGGATTTCTCCCGGAGCCGTGAATTCGAACATGTGGTAAAAACCACTTTTCTTGTGTTGGATCTCGTAAGCCAGTTTTTTAAGGCCCCAATCCTCTTCAGCAACAAATTCAGCTCCTCTTGATGTAAGAAAATCCTTGAACTTGCTCACTGTTTCCTTTACCTGAACATCAGATAAAACGGGATTCAAAATGAAAACAGTTTCGTAATGATTCATAAATAGAATATTTGATTATTTAAAAATGAGTGCAAAAGTAATGATTTGATTTTAATATGCAAGTGAAATACGACAATATTCGGTAAAATGCAAAAAAAACCGACAAATGTTAGGCTGATCGAAAAAATGTATATATTTTCGCTTTACCAAATCTATAATAATAAAGTTATGAAACTAAATTGTGTCGTTGTAGATGACAGTTCGATCCAACGGATGATCATCGCAAAGTTAGTGAATAATCATCCCAACCTGCATTTAGTGGGTGATTTTTCCAATGCAATTGAGGCGAAAAACTGCATGTCGGTACACACGGTAGACCTGATCTTCCTTGATATCGAAATGCCTGTTATTTCAGGATTCGACTTCCTGGACGGACTGAAAGTGAAACCCCAGATCATTTTCATTACCTCCAAAGCCGAATACGCCATGAAAGCTTTCGATTACGATGCTACGGACTACCTACAGAAACCGATAGCAGTCGATCGTTTCAACGCCTCGGTCAAGCGTGCGATGGATTTCCATATGCTCAAGCGCGAAAACCAGGAAGAAGAAGGAGAGCACATTTTCATCAAAAGCAACCTCAAAAAACTAAAGGTATACACGAACAAGATCAAGTGGATCGAAGCCTTCGGCGACTACGTAAAAGTAGTGACCGAGGAAGACAGCAACCTGGTTTTGTCTACGATGAAGTCGTTCGAGAAGGATTTGTCGAAAGACAAGTTCATCCGCGTGCACAAATCGTATATCATCAACATTGATAAGGTCGAGCGTTTCAACAGTAAATTCGCTGAGATCGGCGTGACGAAGATTCCGCTGAGCCGGAATAAGAAAGACGATCTGATCCGTGCTTTGGCAATTGCTTAAGTTCCTTCCTCTCCTATAATATCAGCCGCGCGTCTTTCGATCCGCGGCTTTTTATTTAACAAAATATACGTGTTTTCTGTATCAGTCCTATTTGGCAGAGGACGATCTTAGCCCCGGGGAGGGGCCGATGCTGACCCTACAAAATCCTGGAGATTTTAAAGTACAGAAAAACTGTAGAAATTGTTAAATTTTATTGCGGACTATTGTTCGACTGAGATTTTTTTTGCCGCGGATGCTAATTTTTTTTTGCCGCAGATTCTAATTTTTTTTGGCGCGGTTCGCAGATTTGATTATGGATTATTATTCTTCTGCTAAAAAGATCTTTTTGCCGCGGATTCTAAAACTTTTTTTGCCGCGGATTCGCGGATTTTAGTGAGGATACGGGACAATTAACATTATAATAAGTGTCTGAAATTTAACAAGCCACGAATGCACGAATGAATATTATTCGTGCATTCGTGGCTAAATTTAATCCGTGGTTTTTATGGCCGACTAATAAAAATCCACATTCACGACAGTTTTTATCGCCCTAAACTGGGAAACCGATTCAAAGCTGTCCAATATTCTGCGCATCGTCCTTTTCGTACCTTGCAGCGGCTTGTCGTTCGTAATTTTCACAAGAATGGTCCGGATGTACTCGTTCCGGATGCGGGAAACAGGCGGCTCTTCCGGCCCAAGAACCGGCATATCCAGATTTTGCGCGAGCATCGATGCCAGCCAGTTCGATCCCTGCTTCAATTTTTCAAAATCCCGGTGCCTCAATGTGATCCGGATCAATTTGAAGTACGGCGGATATTTGTAGATTTTCCGTTCGTAAAGTTGTTCGGAAAACATCGCCAGATAGTCGCCGTCGGTAACCTGGCGGATGATGTTGTGATAGGGATTATACGTCTGGATAATCACTTTTCCGCGCTTTTGGGAACGTCCTGCCCTGCCCGCTACCTGCGTCATCATCTGATAACTGCGCTCGAACGCACGGAAATCCGGATGGTAAAGCATATTGTCGGCATTCATGATCCCAACCAGGCTTACGTTATCGAAATCCAACCCTTTCGCGAGCATTTGCGTCCCTACCAGAATATCGATTTCACCCTCCTTGAAACTGTCCAGAATCTTTTCGAACCCGAACTTGCCTCGCGTCGTGTCCTGGTCCATCCTGCCTACTTTCGCATCCGGAAATATATCCATAAGCTCGTGCTGGATCTGCTCGGTCCCGAAACCTTTCGTTGTCAGGTCGGTAGACTGGCAAGCATGGCAATTCCTTGGAAAAGCCATAGACGAGCCGCAGTAATGGCAGCGCAGCTGCTCTTTGCCTTTGTGGTAGGTCATGCTCACGTCGCATTGGGAACATTGGGGTACGTGCCCGCAGGTCAGACATTCCACGACAGGCGAGAATCCGCGTCTGTTCTGGAAAAGGATAACTTGTTCACCCAGGGACAAAGCGTCGGCGATAAGGTCGCAAAGCGTGTCGCTGAAATGCCCCGACATTTTCTTTCGGAAGTATTTGTCCTTTAAATCAACGATTTCCACCTCGGGCAACATCACGTTTCCGTAGCGCTCGCTGAGTTCCACATGGCCGTATTTCCGGTTTTGGGCATTGAAGTACGTTTCTATCGAGGGCGTCGCCGAACCGAGCAAAGTCTTGGCCTTGAACTGGTTCGCGAGCACGATGGCCGAATCTCTTGCGTGATAACGCGGTGCGGGATCGACCTGTTTGAACGTTTGCTCGTGCTCTTCGTCGACGATGACAAGGCCGAGATCGGAAAATGGCAGAAACAAGGCGGAACGCGCTCCGATAATGACTTTTGCCTTATCAGAATTTTCGAGGATCTGATTCCAGGTCTCCACGCGCTCGTTATTGGAATACTTGGAATGAAAGACCGCTACGGTATTGCCGAAATAGGCCGTCAGGCGTGAAACAAGCTGTGTCGTGAGGGCAATTTCCGGCAGCAGATACAAAACCTGTTTTCCCAGCGCGATAGATTCCTCGATCAGTTTGATGTAAATTTCTGTCTTTCCGCTTGAGGTCACCCCGTGGAGCAGTGTAACGTCTTTTGTTTTAAACGATGTCCGGATTTCATCGAATGCTTGCTGCTGCGGCAGACTTAAGACCAATTCGCAATTTTCCCTGCGATCTTCGAAATCGATGCGGTCGTGCTGGATATGGTATTCCTCAAATATGCCTTTATCGACGAGCGCCTTCACAGCCGAAGCCGATGCATTGGCCGTTTCAACGAGTTTTTTTAGAGGAACAGGTTTTTTATCGATGGCCCTGAGCTGAAAATACTGTAATATCAGCTCTTTCTGTTTATTGGCGTTTTTTAGCAGATGGAGCAATTCCTGCAGGTTTTCATCCCTTTCGAACTCCTGTTGCAGCCGGATATACCGGACGAACTTCGGTTTGTAGCTTTCCGAAATCTCCTCCTGCAGCGAAATGACCTCCCGGATCATCAGTTTTCTCAGGACAGGAAAGATGCTTTTCTTGCCCAATATCGACATGATTTCATGCACCTGAAGCGAACTTTGCTGCTGAAGCGCCTGATAAATGAGGAATTCATCGTCGGACAGTTCCGAAGCATCTACGGAAACCCCGCTGTTCTGCCTGATCGTGGTTTCGCTCTCAAGAATCAGTGCAGACGGCATGGCACTTCGATACACATCGCCTATCGCGCACATATAATACGAAGCGATCCATTTCCAGTGCTGCAATTGGTTTTCGGTAACGATGGGTTGTTCGTCCAGGATCTGATGGATCGGTTTGGCTTCGTAGCGCTCCGGCGGATTTTCGTGCGTCGCTACCGCCAGGGCTGTATAGATCTTGTTCCGGCCGAAGGGTACTGCAATACGCATTCCGGGACGAATCGCCAGGAATTCCTGTTCGAAAACGCTGTAAGTGAACGTTTTGGCAAGATTTAACGGAAGAAGGACCTCGACGAAGAATGACATTTACGGCTTGGAATTGTGAGGCGTAAAGATAGTTAATTAGCGAATGAGACAATTAGCGAATTGGTCAATTAGCGAATTAGCGAATGAGATAATGAGATAATTAGATAATTGGATAATGAGATAATTAGATAATTGGATAATGAGATAATTGGATAATTGGATAATTAGATAATTGGCATTGCAAGAACCTGTAATGGGAGAGGCTGATGGGGGAACTTATAAATTTTGGGTTAATTCCAGTTGTCGATTTTGATGTCGCCGGGTGATGGAGAGCCTTTTCCTGTTTCGACGAACTGTTTCAGGCTGAGCAGGAATACCGCCCATTTCATGCTGCAATGCGATTTGAATTCGACTTCGTCTGCCCAGTTCAGGTGGCTGAACATGACGATGGTAAAATCTTCTTCCTGCCGGATTTCGAATACGACATCGGTTCCGATCCACTCCTGAGGACCGGCGGTAAATCGCCAGTTAACCTTCTTGTTTTGCTCCAACGCGACAATTTTGATATCCATACTCCCGACTTCCTGTCCCTGAGGCGAAATGAACCGAACGACAATCGTCCCGCCAACTTCAGATTTACCCGAGGTCTCGGACGTCCACCAACCGGCAACTCCTTCTCTTGTGGCCAGCGCCTCGAAAACTTTTTCTACCGGAGCCTTTATCCCTACCCTATGCTTTATATGAACCATTTTTTGTTTTTTACTATTACGCTAGTCCCTTTAATGCCCTTTTGCCTCTCGTCGCCACTGCTAATTATCTCATTTTCTAATTATCTAATTATCCCATTCGCTAATTCGCTAATTCGCTAATTCGCTAATTGTCCCATTCGCTAATTACCTCACCCGATACCAATACTGCGTCCTCCCGATCACCGAAACCCCGATATAACCGCGAACTTTGAGCTTGTCGGCTGATTCGAGCGTGATGTAGCACTTGTACAAATTCCCGCTTTTGGGATCGAGAATCTTCCCGCCGTTGTATTCGTTTCCGTCTTTGACGAGACCTTTTATGACGGTCATGCCCAGAATAGGCTTGTTTTTGTCGGATCCTGTGCAATTGACGCACGAACGCCCCTTTCCTTTAGGATCGAGGATTTCATGGACCTTGCCGTAGATCTTGCCGTTGTGTTCGAAGATTTCTACTATGGAAATGGCTTTCCCGGTCTGGTCGTCGATGGTCTTCCATTTCCCGACGACGGAGTGATTGGGAACGTTGACGAATGCCATGAAAAGCAGTACGGCAAACAGAGGCAAAAATTTCTTCATGTTACGGATCTGTAGCCCGGATGGCAGCGGCTAGCTTTTGCGGGTCCGGACGCATTTTTTGCCGAAGTTCGAGGGCGACCGTAGGAAGCCCGAAAAACGAGTTGCAAAAAAGCGGCCGGACCGTAAAACTAATAGCGGACAGCCGGATTAGCTACCAAAATTAAGATTCGAAAAGATGTTTGCGCTTGGCGCGATTCACTGCCGCATTGAGCTCAAAACCTAAAAGAAGCACGATGCAGTTGATCCAAATATAAAACATTAGCACCAATAATGTGCCGATGGAACCGTACAATTCATTGTACCTGGAGAATTTAACTACCCAGATACCAAAGAAATACGAGGCGATGATGACCAGGATCGTCGTGAAAATAGACCCGATGGATATGAAGGCCCGCTTTCCCGTCCGCTTCGTGCCGAACTTGAACATGAGGGATACCGTAAACAGGATCATGAGCAATAAAAACAGGTATCGGGTGACGACGAGCACGGGAATCGTATCGCTGAAAATATTCGTGATCTTGATCTTTTGCAGAAAAACTTCGAGCGTCACGATCGTCGCAACGGTGAACAGCAGCGTGATGACCATAATGATCGACATGCCAAGTGCCACGGCATACTGGCGCAAAAATCCGCGTTTGACTATGACGTGGTTCGAGGTTTCGAATCCGCCCAGGATCGAGTTGAGTCCGTTGGCGGCGAGGAATATCGAGAGGATGACCCCGGTGGAGAGCAGTCCGGAGTGGGAATTGTTGAGGATGTCGTTCAGGATTTTGGATACGGCGTCGAATGTGTTCGGCGGAACGTTGTCTGATACGAAACGCATGAAATCATCCTGGAAATGGTCCAGCGGAATATACGGAATACAGTTCAGGATGAACAGCGAAAACGGGAAGAGCGCCATGAAAAAGCTGAACGAGATGGCAGCAGCGCGGTATGTAAGGGCTCCCTCGGCGATCCCGATAAAATAGATCTCGACCAGGTCATACAGCGTCAAACCCTCCAGCCATCGCAGCTTTACGCGTTTCATGGCACGCGCAATGCCACGGACAAAAGGGATTTTTTCGATCTTGGCTTCTATTTCCTGGGACATGTATTTGTCGAATGTCGGATGTCAAATGTCGGATGTCAAATGTCAAATGTCGAATGTCAAACGACGAGCGACGAGAAACGAGAGACATGATTTAAAATTCGCAGTTAAATTTATGTTTTGTTAGAATACGGTTTGAAGTTTAAAGTTAAGATTTATGACGCTAGGTTCAATTTTCAGTTTCGGAACCTGAAGCTTCAATTTTCTCAGATTTCCAAATTATCTAATTTTCCAATTATCTAATTATCTAATTTCCTAATTGTCCCATTCGCTAATTCGCTAATTAACTAATTCGCTAATTCGCTTTCAAACTCAAGTCCATATTATAAACCGAATGCGTCAGCGCCCCGGACGAAATATAATCGACGCCGCATTCCGCATACGCCCTGATCGTGTTTTCGTTAATGTTGCCCGATGATTCCGTCAGCGATTCGTTCCCGATTAGTTTTACGGCTTCCCGCGTCATATCATAATCGAAGTTGTCCAATAGGATGCGGTAAATGCCGCCTGCCTGAAGGATCTGGGCGACTTCATCCAGGTCGCGTGCCTCCACGATGATTTTGAGGTCGAGATTGTGATCCGTCAGATATTTTTTCGTCTTTGCGATGGCCGGCTCGATTCCTCCTGCGAAGTCGATGTGGTTGTCCTTGAGCATAATCATGTCGTACAACGCAAACCGGTGGTTTTCCCCTCCTCCAATCCTGACCGCCCATTTTTCGATGGCCCGGATGCCGGGAGTGGTTTTACGGGTATCGAGGATTTTGGCGTTCGTGCCTTTGAGCAAATCAACGAAATAATGGGTCTTGGTTGCGATGGCAGACATGCGCTGCATCGAATTCAGGACAAAGCGTTCTGCCTTGAGTATCGATTGGGATCGCCCGCTGACGCGAAATACGATGTCGCCGTGACGGACGGGTGAGCCGTCTGCGATGAGCGTCTCGACTTTCATTTCGGGATCTACTTCTGAAAAGATCATCTTTGCGAATTCAACTCCGGCGATTATGCCGCTGTCCTTGACGAGTAATTTAGCTATTCCACGTGCTTCGGCCGGAATGCAGGCCAGGGAACTGTGGTCGCCATCGCCGATGTCTTCGCGAAGGGCGTTCTTTATAATGAGTTGGAGTTCTTTCTGGAATTGGGATTCAGAGATCATTGGAGCGGTTTGTGGTGCTAAATTAAGGTTTTTTTCTTTTTTTTATTTGTAGTGGGAAGGCGTTATTTTATTCTTGATACGGGGATGGGTAATGGAGGTGTATTGGTTTTTATTTCTATTGGGATTTTGGAGATAGAATGGGGTGTTTTGGTTGATTGGGTTGAGAGGTACGCAACGTTCAGGAGAAGAATCGGGATTGGATTTTTTTATGCGGTAAGATTCGTGTATTCGTGGCCCTTTTTTAAATTTCTTCAGGGAAACTTTTATGTATCTTTTTTGCGAAAGTTGTTGTTACAGTTTTATTTGTTTCAAACATATTGTTTCAAACATGGTTGCAACAACGTGATTGAAACAGATTTTTTTATTTGATTTTAGTTTTTGATTTTGAAAGCTGCGCTTTCTTGGGTTCCTTAGTTGGTGTCCGCCTGCGCCTGCGGCGCGGCTTTATCGTTGCCGTTAACTTTGTGCTTTTCGAAAGCTGCGCTTTCGTGCGTTCGCTACCGCTAGTCGCCTGCCGGCGGGGCCTTCTTTTGTCTCGCAACAAAAGAAGCAAAAATGCGGTTGCGCCCCACAAAAATGGCTAAAGAGCGGCACGACTGCGGAACGCGGGAAAAACTCGCTAACGCTCAGACAGTTCCCCGCGTTTGCCGCATTCTGAGCCGCTCTTCTTGACGCCATTTTCATGAGGGCGCTGCCAGGTAGGAAGTGTTTATTTTATTTTTAGCGCCGCTTGCGCTTGCTAAAAATGGCTCCGGAAGAACTTGGCTTGTGTATTTTTAAAATCATTTTTTAAGATCCTTCGGAGTTCAATGTTCACGGGCACTAATGTGAAGTTGGGAAATTCGAGTCATAAGGCCAATCGAAGACAACTGAAGTTCCGTCAAAGACAGTCACCAAAAGTTCTTTCAGGGACCTCTTTATCCGCAGCGCAGCGGAGGATAAATATAAAAGCCTCTTCCGCTTAGTTGCGGCGTTTAACCGTGCAGGCGGGTACCTGACCCTCGCAGGTTCGGATAAAACCGAAAAGGTGTTTGAGCCGAAACAGGATTTGGTCATTTTTAATACAAGCCCACGGCGAGTTATTTTCGGTTCCGAACCAAGAGGTTGTCAGGTCGCCGAACGGTCCCGCCGCTCCCGCATTTTTGCTTCTTTTGTTGCGAGACAAAAGAAGGCCCCGCCGGCAGGCGACCTAGCGGTAGCGAACGCCCGAAAGCGCAGCTTTCGACAAACGCCTGAAAGCGCAGCTTTCGCAGAAGCCCGCAGTCAACCACAACGATAAAGCTGCGCCGCAGGCGAAGCGGACACCAACTAAGGAATCCCAGAAAGCGCAGCTTTCAACATTAAACCATTCAGAATAATTTTGTTTCAATTACATGTGTTGCAATCATGTTTGAAACAATATGTTTGAAACAAATAAAATTGTAACAACATCCTTTACAGCATTCTGAAAATCCCAACGCCAATTATAAACCAAAAAAAAGCCCCAAAGGGCTCTCTTTAAAACTCAGCATTCTGCGGCGTCCGCGGAAACGGAATCACATCCCTGATATTCGTCATACCCGTTACAAAAAGAACAAGCCTTTCAAAACCAAGTCCGAACCCGGAATGCACAGCAGTCCCGAACCGGCGCGTATCCAGATACCACCAAAGTTCCTCCTCGTCGATGCCAAGAACCCTCATTTTTTCCACAAGCACATCATAACGCTCCTCCCGTTGAGAACCGCCGACGATCTCGCCTATACCGGGGAACAAAATGTCCATGGCCCGCACCGTCTTCTGATCTTCGTTCAGTCGCATGTAAAACGCCTTGATATTGGCCGGATAATCGTATAGGATGACAGGACATTTAAAGTGCTTTTCTACGAGGAAACGCTCGTGCTCGCTTTGCAGATCGGCGCCCCATTCCTCAATAATATACTGGAATTTCTTTTTCTTATTAGGTGTCGAATCCTTTAAAATATCGATAGCTTCCGTATAGGAAACACGCTTGAAATTATTCTCCAGAACGAAACGCAGTTTATCTAAAAGCGCCATTTCACTCCGTTCTGCCTGAGGTTTGGATTTTTCCTCCTCGAGCAAGCGACCTTCCAGGAATTTCAGGTCGTCCTCGCAGTTGTCAAGCGCATATTTCACAACATATTGAATGAAATCTTCAGCCAGGTCCATGTTGTCATCCAGGTCGTTGAACGCCACTTCCGGCTCGATCATCCAGAATTCCGCGAGGTGGCGCGACGTATTCGAATTTTCCGCGCGAAACGTCGGCCCGAACGTATAGATCTGACCCAAAGCCATAGCGAAAGTCTCGCCTTCCAGTTGGCCGGAAACCGTCAGATTGGTATGCTTTCCGAAAAAATCCTGTTTGTAATCGATGCCGCCAGTTTCATTTTTGGGCAAATTGTCCAAAGGCAATGATGTTACCTGGAACATTTCGCCGGCTCCTTCCGCGTCAGCGCCCGTAATGACCGGCGTGTTAACATAGACGAAACCTTTGTCCTGAAAATATTTGTGAACCGCGAACGACAGAACCGACCGCACGCGCATAATGGCTCCGAAGGCATTGGTACGAACCCGCAAATGCGCATTGGCACGCAAAAATTCGAGAGAGTGTTTTTTGGGCTGCATCGGAAACTTTTCAGCATCGGAATCGCCCAAAATCTCAATATTTTTAACCTGGATCTCATATTTCTGGCCTTTGCCCTGGCTCTCGACAAGGTCGCCCGTGACTGAAATCGCCGCGCCGGTCGTAATCCGCTTCAAAACTTCCTCCGGTGTATTCTCAAAATCGACCACGCACTGAATATTATTCAGGCAAGAACCGTCATTCAATGCAATAAACTGATTGTTTCGGAACGTACGCACCCAACCCTTGGCCGTAACGTCGGTAAGCGGCTTGGTGCAGCAAAGCAGGTCTTTGATTTTCGTGTGTCTCATTTTGGAATACATATTAAGGGTGCAAATATAATAGTCGGATGTCGAATGTCGAACGTCGAACGACTAAATAATCGGTAATAAACGTTTACAAACGTTTACAAATGCTTACAAATGTTTGTTTGAAATCTTCGGGAGCCGGGAACCTGCTATCCGCTGTATCTTTTGCGCGTAAGAACGCTGCAAAAGGATGCCGCTGCTATCAGGGCTACAAGCACTTAAAAACTCAATTTTCGTTAATTGATATTTTCGAAATCAGCATTGGCTAACCGACGTTTGCTATTCGACTTCAAATTCCTCAGCTTTCCAAAACCTTTTGACGATTTCGAACGTTATCCTATATTGCGGCCACAAACATTTTTTATGAAAAGATTTTTACTTCTGGCCATTTTGGCTTTCATGTCTCAGGTAAATGCGCAAAACTGGTCCTACGGTGTCGTACTCGGAGGCCACATTTATAATGACCAAAGTTCGAACGGCGGGCCAGGCCAGGTGTTTTTCGATTCGGGAAGCGAGGAATTCGCGGTCCTCAACCTGGGCGGATACGTCGAATACCAGCTCAACCAGAACATGGGCATAAAAACCGAAGCCACGTTCAACAGGAAAACGTTTGCAAAAGGCCTGTCGAATCAAGCGCTCAACGAGCTTTACACTTTGAATTACGTCGATGTGAACCCAATGTTTAAATACGATTTCGGGAGCGAATACAGGCAAGGCTTTTATATGGTCCTGGGTCCCAAATTCGGGATTCTTACGAACGCAAAAGTCGACGCGCCTCAAAATCAAGATGCCAATACCGACGATTTCAAAACCGTCTATGTCAATCTCGATTTCGGAATAGGTTGGCGCATTCTGAAAATAATGGACGTCCAGGGTAAAGTAGATTACGGACTTTCTCCATTTTATAAGGATCAGTATAACGGATGCAAAATCTTCGGAGGCTATTTATCGGTGAATGTCGATTTGCAGCGGATCTTTTTCAATAAATAATCCGCGAACTAAAATCCTGAACCAAATCGCCAGGCTGTCAGGTCGTTCGACATTTGACATTCGACATTCGACTTTGATCGTTCGACTTTCGACATTCGACTTTCGACTAAGTCAGATCTTTGTGATTCGGAAGGTTTTCGATTTCCGCATCCGTATGTTCCGCAATGTCTATCAGCGACGGCTTCAGTTCCTGCTTGTTGATCAGCGACTTGTTCAGCGTCAGGACCAACGCCGGCAATAGCATCAGATTCGACAACATGCCGCAGAAAAGCGTCAGTGAGACCAATCCGCCGAGCGCAACAGTCCCTCCAAAATCGGACAACATAAAAACCGAAAATCCGAAGAACAAGACGATTGACGTATAAAACATACTCAGTCCGGCATCGTTGAACGTAGCGTAAACCGAACGCCTGATCCTCCAGTTATTGCGCACCAGTTCCTCCCGATACTGAGCCAGGAACCGCAACGTATCGTCTACCGACAATCCGAAAGCAATCCCGAAAACCAGGATCGTGCTCGGCTTCAGCGGAATGTTCAAAAAGCCCATCACGCCTGCCGTCAGCAGCAACGGCAACATATTCGGGATCAGCGATACGAGAACCATTTTGACCGATCGGAACATAAATGCCACGAGCAATCCCGTCAGGAAAAACGCAAAAAGCAAGGACGAAAGTAAATTGTCTAGCAGATAACCGGTTCCTTTTTGAAAAACCAGCGACCTTCCTGTTATGGTGACCGAAAAACGTTCTCCCGGGAAAATTTTCTGGGCTTCCCGCCTGATCCGTGCCTCGATTTCCTGGATGCGTTCGCCGTTGTCGTCCCGCATGAACGCTGTGATCCTCGCATATCTGCCGGTGGAATCGACGTAGGCCTTCATGAGATTCTGCTTGCTGTTTTTCGTCGCGTTTTTTGAATACGACAAAATGAACGATTGCTCCTGGGAAGTAGGCAGTTCGTAATACTCCGGGTTGCCGTTGTAGTAGGCCTGCTTGGAATATTTGATAAGGCTCACGACGGAAACCGGTTTTGAAAGTTCCGGGATCTCGTCGATTTCCTTCTCGAATTCCTCCATCTTATTCAACGTGGAAAGCTTCATGATGCCTTTCGGTCGCTTGCTGTCGATCATGATCTCAAGCGGCATGACGCCGTCGAATTCCTTTTCGAAAAATTTGATGTCTTCAAAAAAGTGCGTCCTTTTGGGCATGTCCTCGATGAGGCTTCCGGATATGCGCATTTCCGAAATCCCGAGCATGGCAATAAGCAGCAATCCGACGGAGATCGTATAAATCGCAAAACGCCTGCATTTGACCATATCCAGGATCCAATCCATGAAACCTTTGACCGAACCACGCTCCAGGTGGCGCAGATGGCGGTCTTTAGGCGCAGGGATATAACTGTGTAAAATCGGGATCAGGATCAGGGAAAGGCAAAACAGGGCAATGATATTGACTGCCGTCACGTTCCCGAATTCGATAAGCAATTTGTTGTTGGACGTTATAAAAGTGGCGAATCCGATGGCCGTTGTCACATTTGTCATGAGCGTCGCCATCCCGATTTTAGTCGTGACGCGCTGCAATGCCTTGGCCTTATTCCGATGGACGAAAAATTCCTGATGGTATTTGTTCGTAAGGAAAATGCAGTTGGGGATTCCGATGACGATGATCAAAGCCGGGACCATGGCCGTCAGGATCGTGATCTGATAATTGAAAAGGCCTAAAAACCCGAACGACCATAAGACGCCGATAATGACGATAACCATTGAAATGGCGGTCGCACGCACGCTCCTGAAGAAAAAGAAGAACAATAGCGACGTCACCAAAAGCGACGATCCTATAAAAAGACCGATCTCGCCTTTGATGGTTTCGGCGCTGAGCGTCCTGATGTACGGCATTCCGGAAACGCGCGGTTGCACTCCGGATTCTTTCTTGAACGCTTCAATCGCCGGGACAAAATCATTCAGGATGTAATTTTTGCGGGCAACGGTATTGACTATATTTTTGTCGAGATATATCGCCGCACGAACGGTCCCTGACTTTTTATTGAACAGCAACCCTTCGTAAAACGGCAGGTCGCGGAACAATTCGTCGCGAATGGTTTTCAGGTATTTCGCATCCGAAGCTTTGGAATTATCGGTAAAGTTTACGAGCTCGAACGTTTGGAGCGAGTCGTTTCGCTGCAGTTTTTTGAGGTTGTGGATATCGACGACGAGATCGACATTTTTGTTCTTGCCGATCTTTTGCATCAGTTTCGTCCATGATGCATAAGTTTTTGGCGTAAAAAGGACGCTGTCTTTAAGACCGATGACGATCAGGTTGCCTTCTTCCCCGAATTTGTCCAGAAAAGCATCGTATTCGATATTGGCCGGATCGTCGGCGGGAAGCAGGTTTGCTTCCGTATAGCTGAACTCGATATACTTCCACTGATTGACCAGCAACGCCGTTACGACAGCGATCAAAACCAGCATCAGCGTCTTGTTTCGCAGCACGATGCGCGCGATAAGTTCCCAGATGCCGAGGCTATTCCATTTGGACATTAGTAGGTTTTGAGGCTGCAAATTTAGGCAAATGCCGATGCTTTACGGAATTGCCGACGGGTTTTATGTCAGATTTGATTTTATTTTAACAGACGTTCATCACGCGCTGATTTTTAGCCCGGACAGCAACGGATACACCACAGCCGTAAAGCTGTAGTTTTTGGGTGCGGACAAGGCGACCGGAGGAAGCCATTGGCCGCACCTCAAAAACAGGCTGGGCGGCGAGGAGTAGCAGTGAATGGCCGGACTGGCTCCAAATGCAAAACTTAATCTTTTCACTTTGGGCAAATGCGTATATTTGGATGCTTTTCGCACATTCGCACATGAAGAATCTGAAAAATTCCATTTTTTATATTGTCACGATCGGCGGTTTGGGCGCGCTGATGTATTGGATTATTGCCCAGGGAAAGCGCCTTGAGGACGGCCGGAACGTGGTTCTGCCGTCTGTAAAGGATCAATGGAGCCAGTTTCTGGATTCGATGGTGCACAATTTGTCGCATCCGCTGGCTTTGCTGCTTTGCCAGGTCATTACGATCATTCTCGTGGCGCGTATTTTCGGATGGTTTTTCCGCAAGATCGGCCAACCGACGGTTATCGGGGAAATGATCGCCGGGATCGTGCTCGGACCATCGCTCGTCGGATTGTATTTCCCTGAATATTCCGGGATGCTTTTCCCGAAGGAATCGCTTGGAAACCTGCAGTTCCTGAGCCAGATCGGCCTGATTTTCTTTATGTTTGTTGTTGGCATGGAGCTCGACCTCAAGGCGTTGCGCAACAAAGCGAACGATGCGGTCGTGATTTCGCACGCGAGTATTATTTTCCCGTTTACGCTGGGCGTCGGTTTGTCCTATTTTATATATGAGCAATATGCTCCTGAATCGGTAGAATTTTTGTCGTTTTCGCTGTTTTTGGGAATCGCGATGAGCATTACGGCATTTCCGGTACTGGCCCGCATCGTACAGGAGCGAGGCATCCACAAAACGAGGTTGGGCGCGATCGTAATAACCTGCGCCGCCGCAGACGACATTACCGCCTGGTGTATACTGGCCACCGTGATTGCGATCGTAAAAGCCGGCTCGTTCGTAAGTTCCCTTTACGTGATCGGAATGGCCGTCGTATATGTGATCCTGATGCTGAACGTCGTGCGCCCGTTCCTGAAACGCGTGGCGGAACTCAAAAATTCACGTGCCAGCCTGAGCAAACCGGTTGTCGCCATTTTCCTGCTGACGCTGATCATATCTTCTTATGTTTCGGAAATCATCGGGATACACGCGCTTTTCGGAGCGTTCATGGCCGGTGCGATCATGCCGGACAACGCACGTTTCCGGAGTATCCTGATCGAAAAAGTGGAAGATGTGTCGGTGATCTTATTGCTGCCGCTGTTTTTCGTATTCACCGGCTTGCGCACGCAGATCGGATTGATCGATAGGCCGGAATTGTTCGAAGTCATGGCTTGGGTTATCGTCGTGGCCGTTACCGGAAAATTCGTCGGGAGCGCAATCGCGGCAAAATTTGTCGGGCAAAGCTGGCGCGACAGCCTTACGATCGGCGCGCTGATGAACACGCGCGGTCTTATGGAGCTTGTCGTGCTCAACATCGGATACGATCTGGGCGTGCTTTCTACCGAAATATTTACGATCATGGTCATCATGGCCATCGTCACCACGTTCATGACCGGACCGGCCCTCGATTTCATCAACTGGATTTTCAAGACGGACGGCACGATAATCCCGGAACAGATCAAGTCCGATGACCGTTATAAGATACTGGTCTCGTTCGGGAATTCCCGTCGCGGGAAATCGCTGTTGCGCCTGGCCAACGGATTTTTGCGCAAGGAGACCGATCCATGTGCCGTGACCGCCTTGCACATGACGCTGAGCAACGAGCTTCACACGTTCGATCTCGAGGAACACGAAAAACGCATGTTCGCTCCCGTCGTGGCCGAAGCGGAACAGCTCGACCAGCAGGTTCTGACGCTGTTCAAGGCCTCGAACGACATCGACAGCGACATTGTAGAAATTGCGAATAAAGGTGAATACGATTTGCTGCTTGTCGGATTGGGACGCTCGATTTTTGAAGGTTCCTTGCTTGGGAAGCTGCTCGGATTCACCACGCGCATCGTCAACCCGGATCGTCTCATCGACAAATTCATCGGCAAAGAAGGCCTGTTCGAAAATTCGCCTTTCGGGGAACGCATGCGGCAGATCACGACGCGGACCAAAATGCCGGTCGGGATTCTTGTCGATAAAAACCTCGATGGGCTGAACCGCATCTTTATGCCGATGTTCAGTCCAGAGGACGGATTTCTTTCCATATTCGCCCAAAAGCTCATCTATAACAACGGAGCTTCGCTGGCGGTATTGGAACATGTCGACGAGGCGGGGCATCCGATAAAAAACGCCGATGTTGACGAACTCCGGAGCAAATATCCCAAACAGGTCTCCACCGTTCAGGACCGCACGATGAAAAAAGAATTTCTGGAAGCTTACGATTTGATGCTCGTGAGCCTTGACAGCTGGAAAAAACTCGTAGATTCTCAAAGCGTCTGGCTTTCGAATGTTCCTTCTGTTTTGATTATTAAGCCGTAAGGTCATAGGTCCTTGCCAAAACTTAACAATAATGGCAGAAAAGCTGTAATGTTTTAGTAGATTACGTTCGAACTTTTTGTAAAGGAGCTAAAACGCTCTTATTTGTGATGATGAAATTGGTATTTACTTAAGGAGTATAAATTTTTTAACCATTAAGGTCGTTAAGATCATTAAGGTGTTTAACAATGAAGCTTATTAGAATTAAAATCTTAATGATCTAAACGAACTTAATGATCTTAATGGTGAAAAACTGAATTAGAGATTTACCAAAGAGTAATAAATTTTTAACCATTAAGAACGTTAAGAATATTAAGGTGTTAACCTTTAAATTATCAGAATTAAATTCTTAATGATCTAAATGAACTTAATGATCTTAATGGTGAAAACTGAAATTGGAGATTTACCAAATAGGTACAAATTTTTAACGATTAAGAACGTTAAAATATTAAGGTGTTAACCTTGAAATTATCAGAAGTAAATTCTTAATGATCTAAATGAACTTAACGAACTTAACGAACTTAATGGTGAAAACTGAAACTGGAGATTTACCAAATAGGATAAATTTTTAACATTAAGATCATTAAGGTAGTTAATAATGAAGCTTATCAGAATTGAGATATTAATGATCTAAATGAACTTAATGATCTTAATGGTGAAAATAAACTGTGTTTTAAAAAGCAAACAGCGGCAGCAGGCTTTGTTCCTTATTAAATTCCCAGATTCAGCGTAAAAGTAAATTTTACTGCAATGTTGTCCTCAAGGCTTTCCATGGCGTAAGTGCCGTACCGATAGAAACCGGAAAGCCCGAATCCGCTGAAGATCTGGTTGATTTCGAGGCCGGATTCGAAATATCCTTTGTCAAGCGTCTTGTAGTCGAATCCGATGTGTTGCTCGCGATTTTCCATGCTTCCGAACGCGCCCCTGGTCACCAGCGTAAAGAACGGCCGCACTTTTTTTACGATCGTGAGACGCTGAGACGAATGTTTGAGCTGCAGCATGGCATACCGGCTCGAAAAGAATTCGTTGTAAAACATAGTCTCGAAACTGTTTTTACCTGAAAACGTGACGCGTTGCTGAATGTGGTCTTTCACGGGATTGTTCGGCAACATGTTATACAAATGTGTGAGCGGGACGTTGCCGTACGCCAATCCGCCTTGGAATAGTGCGGAAAACTTCTGGCCGTCAAGAAACGGTTTTTCATAGTCGACACGCGCATCGATCTTGCCGAAACTGAAGTCGTTATCGGTAAATTTGGGCATGGCCTGCGTGAATTGGAACGTGAATTTCGGGAAGCGCTTTTCCGTTTCTATCCTGGAATTCGGCGTTTGCAGATAATTGGAAAACGGGTTCCACTGAATCGCGACCGAGGCCAGCGTCAGGTTGAATTCGTCGAACATTTTGCCGCGATAGTTGAAATTATAGGCAAATCTGGGCTCGATATGGCTGTACGTCAGCTGCCAGACACTTTCCGTTTTGGGAATGATGCGGGTTTCAATGTAAGCGCGCCAGGTTTTGTGATTGTAGAACGTGCTGATGTTAATCGGGCGTGCATCGTAAATCCGGAACGGACGGCGATCTGTCGCAAAACGCGTCGAGGCGATTTCCTGCAAATCGTCGATGAACGAAGCGCCCATCCAACTTCCGGTGTAATTGCCAACACGCACGGCTCCGCCCAGGCTATACTTGAGCCGACCGTCTTTCGTGCCGTAAGCGCCGTATCCTTCAAGGCGGTATTTGTCGGAAAATTTGTCGTTCGTCATGCCGCCGAGGCCCAATCTGAAACCTTCATAATTGTTGTACGTTGCGAGATAGCGCAGTCCGAGGTCGATCGGACCAATCGGAATATACCCGTTAAGGAACTTTCTCGCCAGGCGCAACCTGCTTTCGATTTTTTCCGACTTTGAAATGCTGTCAAGTCCGAAATATGTGCGCTCATCTCTTGCGGATAATGGTTCCAGGCGGCTGTTCTTCCAGAATGCGGAATCTTGTTTTACGGCATTTTGCGTGATTTCTGATTCTACGGCGATATGTCGGATGGCCACCGGAATGTTGAATTCGGGTTCCGAAAACCAGGTCTGCGAAAGCACGTACGACTTATCTGAGGCATACCGCTTCCTGTCGATACGCTGGTTTTCAGGGTCGAACTCAAGCGTCGTCCCCAGGATATTGATATTGGAATCGCTGCGGCCTTTTGCAATCCGGAACGTGGTTCGCGACGGCATCCAGATCTGCACTTCCGGATAGTACCGGAATTCGTGTACCGCTTTGAGATCGAGTACGCTCAGTGATCCGATTTCTGCCCCGGCCACGGCGAAATTCTCCTGGTCGATAAACAAAATGCCTTTCAGTCCTGACTTTTTGTGTTTGCTCGAAAATGCGATTTTACTTACATTACGGCCATGGATTTGTTCATTTCCAACGAATTCAAATTTGTAATGTTCGGTCGCGTCTTCGCCTAACGGGCTTAGGTATTTCGCCGTCAACAACTCGTAATTTTCATCGTAAACCCAGGTAGAATGAAGCTTAACGCCCATTATTTCGTAAACAGGCTGGGAAAATCCTCCCATTTTGGCGCCGGTGATATTTTCCTTGAGGCGGCCATCCGAAAAGTCATAACGCGATACTTTTTCGCTCTCGAACAGATGATACCGCGTGATGTATTTTTTGAAATGGTAATCGGATGAATCGCTGCGGACGAAAATCGGGCGGTGTGTGTGTTTTCCGATATAAACCGAATCGACGCGGCCCTGGATGGAATCCGGATCGGCGGTGATCAGGAGTTTGTTATAGGCTTTTATCCGATAGGTCTTAAGCTGAAATTGAGGATTGTTCGCATTTTTCGACGCAATGGCTTTTTTTACGATTTCGGATGCCGTCGCCTGGGCAAAACCGGACGACAGGACGAAAAAGGCAAGCAACAGGAAAAGGCGTTTCATTCGTGCAAAGAAACGGGAATTTCCGGCAAATGTTGTATTCCAGGGTTGACGCGTTCTAGTGTTTAAGGAATAAAATTTCGCTTACACTGCCTTCAGCGGACACTAACATCCTTTCAATTTTATTATCGGAGTTGCGCCTGAAGCTGAAAAGCGTCCGGCGGCCGTTGCCGAATTCATCATTCCCAAGCGGGATAAGCGCCACTTTCGGATTGTTCTTAAATGAAAGGTTCAGCATTCCATCCGATACAAAAAAGCGGTAGGCCGTTTGAAGTTCTTCCGAAAAATAGTCGCCTTCCAATTCTTTAAAATCGTCGATGACGGGACGATCCGCTTCCAGTTTCTTGAAGTAAAACGGATTCCCGGAAAACGATATCACCAAATCCCAATCCTCAGACTTTGAAAAATCATACCTCACGCCCGGATTGCGCTTGCGCTGAAAACGTCCCGTACCCGCCGTCAACAGCGCCACGCCTTTTTTAGCATTGCTTCCGCGCGATCGGAGCGTATCGTTTTCAAAATAAATTTTCATCTCCATATCGCTGTTGATCTCCCTGTAATGTCCTGTAAACGGAGCGGGTTCGATCTTTATGTCGTCCGGGATTTCGCTTGGCTTATTTGGGGTGGGGTCGTCCAATAAAATGTCCAGCAAGGAATTGGCGATTGCCGTCGGATTATATATTTCGGAATTACACAGTACGGAAATCCCAAGCCTTGAATCGGGAACGGTTACGAGATAAGCGTTCATCCCGACCTCGGATCCGCTGTGGCCGACCGTCCTATGGCCTTTATACGTATCCAGGAGTACGCCTCTCGCGTATTTTTGCTCTGGATTCCCTGAAGGATTAGTCGTAAACAGGAATTTTCGCAAAGGTTCATATCCGGGAATATGGCCTGCCAGCATCGTCATCCATTTGGCCATATCCTGAGAGGAAGTCCAGAGATTTCCCGCCCCGTAACTTTCCTGGACGTAGTCGGCTAACTGCAAAAATTTGTTGTTATCCTGAACATGGCGGTAAGCGCGATTTGCAAATTTTTGCTTGTTCGAAATGCGATACGCCGTGGATTTCATCTGAAGCGGGAAGAAAAGATGTTTCTTGGCGAAATCGTTCAGATTTTGACGGCTGACACGCTCGACAATCAGAGCAAGCAAATTGTAATTCGTGTTGCTGTAAGATGTTTTTCTCCTGTGTTTTGCCGTTGCGGGTTTTTGTCGCGAGGCCAGATGTAACACCGATTCGTTGTTGTAATATTCGGTTTCGTAATCGAATCCCTGCAGGTCCATCAGCGTGTGGTAATTCCGAATTCCGCTGCTGTGATCCAGCAGGTTTTGGATCAGGACGGGAGGCTCGGCAACCGGCATTTCCGGCAGATATTTGCGAATGTCGTCTCCCAGCGAAATTTTGTTGTCCCGTACTAAAATCCAGATGCAGGAAGCGGTAAATTGTTTGGCGACTGATCCGACATTAAAAACCGTATTTGGAGTTATAATGGCAGTTTCGTCAATAGCGGCTAAGCCAAAACCTTGCGTAAATATGGTTTCACCGTTTTTGACGATCGTCACGCACATCCCCGGCGCATCAGGTTTGTTGTATACCGATATTGCCTTCTCAAGCTGATTGGCCACATCGGTCTGCCCTGCCGAAATGTATGCGGAAAGCAGCAGCAGGAGCGGCCACTTCATTTTTGCAGTGATTTATATTTTTGGTAGAAAAATGTCGGTAATAACCCGAAATTGAGAAATAAAAAGCCGGAAGCGACTATTATACCGCGTCCAGGCCATACCAGAAATTCGAACATGGCGCCAATCCCAAAGAGAAAGCACGTCAAGAATGCCAGAAAATAAAAGGAAGCTTTCATATATATAGGTTTATCGGTTACGAAGAATTATTTTTTGCGCCCTTGAACGGTACCTTTCATAGAACGCAAACGGGATCGTTACAAAAAGAAGCAAGCCAAATGAAGACGCCGTGATCACGTTGGCGAGCGGCCAATGGAAAATTTTGGACAGAAGGCCCCAGCACAGCGCCATGAGATTGAACGATGAAAGCATGTAGAGAACTTTTTTGCGCTTCAATATCCCGGCCATCAGGCGTTTTTCAGTTTTGTCGTACTGGAGAAGCTGCAGTGCGCCGTATCCGCCCAGATTGAGGATGGCACGGGCGTAGGCGGCATCGAAATCCGGTTCGGCGGAATTTTCGACATCGCTGCAAATATGATCGATGAGATCTTCCCGCAGCTGCTCGTCCCTGATGCCGTGAAAGGTCAGATTTTGTGCTATGTAGTCCATTTCCTGATCTGATATCGTCATGACGTAATAGTTTGCGGATTAAAAATGAGGGACAACGTGTCGATAAAATCGTTGATTTCCGTACTGACCTGGGCGGCATAGCTTTTCCCTTTTTCGGTCATCGTGTAATATTTCCGGGCGCGCTTTCCGATGAACACCTTTTCGGTTTCCAGAATACCTTCAGATTCCAGCCTGTGGAGTATCGGATACAAAGCACCTTCTGAAATGTCGATCTTGCCCTTGGTAAGTTCTTTCACCTTTTGCGCAAGTTCGTATCCGTACATCCTCGGAGAGTCGTGCAACAACCTGACGATGATGGGTTGGAGCGTTCCTTTGGTTAATTCTTTGCTATACATAGGGCAAATATACATTTTATTTAAATGTATATAGTTCTTTTTGTTTTTTTTTACGATAGTTCTCCTTACGTATTCGAACTGATTACTTAAATTGTGCGGCGGAATCACCTCTAATAATTATCGTATATGAAGACCAGTATTCTATTTTTACTTATAATGATGTCTCTCACCTCATTTTCCCAAATGGTTCTTGACCAGAGTTTTGGGTCAAACGGGGTTAGGGTGACCGATAACGATATTTTACCCACTGAAGGGTTTTTTGTTAATAACCAATATGTCTTCTTTGGAAACCAAAGTCGTTTTGCCCGATATCACTACAATGGTGAAATCGACTATACGTTCGGTAACTTTGGATTTTCGGTCATCAGTGTCCCCGGCCGCTATGCCTATTTCAAAAATGCACTGGAACACAACGGCAAGTTTTACGGCGTAGGCAGAACAGAATCGCAAACATCGGGCGGCACTACAGATGCAGCGATTGTCCGCCTAAACGAAAACGGACAGATTGATACGACATTCGGTGTTAACGGCGTGGTTCAATTAAACTTGGGCGCGATAGAAGTTTTTGAAAACATAATTATCAATGACGACGGAACCATCTTTGCAACTGGATATCAAGAATCACCTGCACATTCTTTTAGTGCGATCTTGTGCAAATTTCTCGCGAACGGTTCGCCGGATCTGTCATTCAACGGTACAGGGACTAAAATTATTTCCTACGGATACGGTTCTTATGGCGTTGCCATTTTTCCATACGAAGGAAAGTTGCTTGTTGGAAGTTATTTCAGAGAGGATTTATCGGCAAAAATAGTCCTCCAAAAAATCGACCTGAACGGTAATATTATGAATGATTTTGGTACGAACGGTGTTTTGCAGTTCTCTTTAAATGTCCCTGGATCGTCTTCTATCAAAAAGATGAAGCTCATCGGAAATAAAATATACATCAGTTATTATTATGGACTTTCCTTCAACTTGCAGGGCTACGGACTGGCAGCATTTAATCTTTCAACGCCACAACAATCTCTCTTTGACATAGGTATTTCCCCTGATTCTTACTTTTCAGTCCTGCCCGACGGCAAGATATTGGTTGCGCGAGGAATCAACTGCATAAATCCATCGTGCTCGTCAACATCTTTTACAGTTTATCGCTATAATGCGGACGGCTCTGCAGACACCACTTTTGCTAATAATGGAACATTTACTCACGATCAGTCGCCATCCAGTTCCTCAAGAGAAGGGGCAACGTTCGTTTATGCGCATAACGACGGAAGAATATTAATTGCCGGAACAAGCACGTTTTGCTGTCCTACAAGTCCCTTAGTGATGTTGCGGATTGGTGATATCGCTCTTGATGGTTCAGATTTCAATAAAAGTTCCTTTATGATTTATCCTAATCCGGCAAATGAATCCTTTACAATCAGGAATGATGCCGATGCGCAAATCGAGAAATTATCTGTAATAGATGTTTTGGGAAAGGTCATTCCGTTGTTTGCGCGGAATCCAAACCAGGTTGATATTTCCGGTCTCAATACTGGTGTTTACATTTTGGAAATAGTTTCAGATGGCAGAACCTACCGGACCAGACTCGTTAAGTCTTAGATTTTAGCTAAAATGAACTCTAAATTATTCTGCCTCGAAGCAGTTAACGACAGTTCGGCCAATAGTGACAGCGCCCTCTTTCCCATGCTCGAGCATCTCGCCCTGGAGCACGACGTCACCAATGTGTACCAATCCTGCGACAGCATCGCCGGATTCGAGCAAAGCCTTAACGACTTACTTTACGAAGACAAAAATTTTAAGAATTACGAAGCGATTTACCTCGTGGTTTCGGGCCAGGAAAATTCGGTGGATATCGGGAATTACCGTTATTCCCTGGAAGAGATCGCAGAACTTTTTGAAGGAAAATTAAAGGGCAAACTCGTTCATTTTGCCAATACGAAAACGCTGAACATCGATCTTGAAACCGCCCAGTATTTTTTGGATGTTACCGGAGCCAAGGCCATTTCGGGGTTCACCGATGCCAGCGAAATCAACAGCCTGTTCCTCGATTCCAAACTGTTCGCTTATTATTATGAGGAGACCGACAGCCCCGTTGAACTCGTCAGGATGCTGCTCGATAATTACAACATTTTGTGCAAAGCGCTTGGATTCAGATTGTACTATTAAAGCAATCTTGTGATTCCGTCAGACAAACTTTTTCTCAAAATCCATTGCGCAGTCCAGCAGTGAGCTCCGGTTTTCAGGGCTTGCGTCGCGGCAAAAATTATCCATGCAGTTCTTGAGCCGTATCTTATTCTGGTCTTCGCCTTCCCTGTCGTTCTGGATAAACCTCAAGCGCCTGAAATCGCTGACGATCGTGCGTTTAATGGACAGGCGTTCGGCGGCGTCATCTTCGGCCATCATCTGGCGAAGCAATTTCATAATTTCCTTTTTCATATTTTTTCTAAAGATAGTCGATGTTCCGCTGTTAACTTTACTTGTACGTATTATTTAAGTATGCGGTTTCCGGATACAAAAAAATCCGGTTGAAATACCGGATCTTTTAAACGTTTGTTGTCGTTTGTAAACGTTTGTCGTCGCTTGTAAACGTTTACAGATAACTAGACTTTCATAATCTCGGCTTCCTTGACTACAAGATGTTCGTCGATCTTTCTGATGTAGGTATTCGTCAGAGTCTGAACTTCTTCTTCGGCTCCTTTACAGATATCTTCAGAAGTGCCTTCCTTTTCGAGTTTTTTGATCTCCTTATTCGCTTCCTGACGCGCATTCCGGATACCGATTTTGGCATCTTCAGCCTCAGATTTTGCTTGTTTGACAAGATCGCGTCGTCGTTCTTCAGTCAACGGCGGAACCGAAATAATGATCGTGTCGCCGTTGTTCATAGGATTAAATCCGATGTTGGCCACCATGATCGCCTTCTCTATAGGATGCAGCATGTTTTTTTCCCAGGGCGTGACTGTGATCGTACGTGCATCGGGAACGTTGATATTGGCAACCTGCGAAAGTGGCGTAGCCGATCCGTAGTAATCAACGAAGACGCCTCCGATCATAGCCGGAGAAGCCTTTCCTGCGCGAATGTTCAGGAATTCTTTTTCAAGGTGAGCGATGGAACCCGCCATGGATTCCTGCGTGCTTTCTAGTATAAAATCGATTTCTTCAGTCATGGCTTATGGACTTTCGATAGTGTGTGTAGACTTAATTTTAATTCTGATTTTGTTCCGATTTACTTACCCCTGAACAACTGTCCCGATAGTATCGCCCTGGCAGATCTTCAGTAAATTGCCTCTCTTGTTCATGTCGAAAACCACGATCGGCAGATTGTTTTCCTGGCTCAACGTGAAAGCCGTGGAATCCATGACGTTCAGGTTTTTTGAGATCACTTCAGAGAACGTCAGTGCATCGTATTTTGTTGCGTTTGGATCTTTTTCAGGATCGGCGGTGTAAATACCGTCGACACGCGTTCCTTTCAGGATTACGTCGGCGTGGATCTCGACACCTCTCAAAACGGCGGCCGTGTCGGTCGTGAAATACGGATTACCGGTCCCGGCCCCGAAAATTACGATGCGATTTTTCTCCAGATGACGCACCGCGCGTCGTTTAATGTAAGGCTCGGCAATAGCTTCGATCTTCAACGCAGTCTGCAGGCGCGTAAGCATGCCTTTGTCTTCAAGTGCGCCTTGCAACGCCATACCGTTGATGACCGTCGCGAGCATCCCCATGTAATCGCCCTGCACGCGGTCCATACCGTTACTTGCCCCGGCAACTCCACGGAAAATGTTTCCTCCGCCAATCACGATCGCGATTTCGACACCTTGTTCGTGAATGAGCTTGATGTCTTCGGCGTACTCGGCCAGGCGAGCCGGATCGATACCGTATTGTCGGTCGCCCATCAAGGCTTCACCGCTGAGTTTAAGGAGGATTCTTTTGTACTTCATAATTTTGTTGAGTTGTGCAAATATAGAGATATTCCGATGGATGAAAAATGCGCATTGGAAAAATGTTAACAGGGTAAAAAATGGACGTCCCGGACGGGTATTAAGTCGTAGATTTGCTTCAGTACCAAAGATTAAAATCCTGCGAACATTATGAAAATGGCTATTGCCGAAAGCTTGTCCAAAAGCTATTCGTACCAGAAATACCGAAGCATCATCACCCAATTGCTTTCTGACGGAAAATCGTCGGGCAACGTGCAAAGCGACGATTTGTGGAACTATTCCCGGCTGAACGAATCGCGCATGAACCGGCTCGACAAGAGAATCGAAGTTCCTGAGGAGCTGGCGCTGCGCCTGTTATCGCTCAAAAACAAATATGTCTGGCTCGTCCTCTCGGAAGGTTGGTGCGGAGATGCGGCTCAACTGCTTCCCATTTTCAATAAACTCGCCATTATTTCGACGAACCTAGAGCTCAAAATAGCCTTTCGCGACGAGAACGAGCCTTTGATGCAGGCGTTCCTGACGAACGGTTCGCGATCGATCCCTAAGCTTATCGTCCTGGACGCCGATTCACACGAAGTCCGCGCTTCATGGGGCCCGCGTCCGAAAGGCGCCTCCGATTTTATCGCTTCCTATAAAAGCCAGTACGGCGTCATTGACGAAACTGCACGTACCGAACTCCATTTGTGGTATACGAATGACAAGGGAATTTCAACACAAACGGAACTCATCGGGTTGATGGAAGACCTCGACGCCGCGCTTTACGCTAAAAGATAGTCAGGCCTAAGCCGAAACTGATCGCGCGTATCTTGCCGGTATCGTCCATAGAGAAGTCGTATTGGGAAAATTCCGCGTAGTAGGAAATTCCTTCCAGGCCTTCGAATCCGAGGCTCGTCTTCCAGTAAAATCCGTTCTTGTCACCGTGGCCGAGCCCGAACGCCCATCCTATTCCGGGTTGGATGACAAGTCTTGTAAATTCATTGATTTTCGGTGCAAACCTTATATTGTTGTAAACAGGAATTGCAATGAGTTTTTCAGAGAGCCGCCATTCCGTTCCCGTGTGGATTCCGGAAGCCAGCCATCTGTTCAAATGGATTCCCGCCCCGAATTTCGTGTTGATGCCGTCCGGAAGGAACCGAAGGTTGTCTATTTCCGCATTTTTGTCGAAATGATGGCGCAATGGCAGCGCGACGCCGAATGCGAGATACGTGATCGTCTTTTCCGGTTTGGGCTGGAATTCGGGAATAAATTGGGCGTTTGCCGATAATCCGGCGAAAAATAAAAGCAGGATCAGATTATTCTTGAGTGAGCGCATTCTCGAAAGCTTCAGGCGTTTTAGCTAAAGTTACAGAATATTCCCCGATTTTGGTTCGCCTCAAAGCCGTCAGGTGCGCGCCTGATCCAAACGCTTTTCCGAAGTCGAATGCGATCGATCGGATATACGTTCCTTTGCTGCAAACAATCCGGAAATCGACTTCCGGCAACGCAATCCGCGTAAGCTCGAACTCGTATATCGTAGTTTTACGGGTCGCAATCTCCACGTCTTCTCCGGCACGGGCATGTTCATACAGCCGTTTGCCGTCTTTTTTGATGGCGGAGAAAATGGGTGGTTTCTGATCGATTTCGCCCGTGAATTGTGAGGATGCGGTTCCAACTAGAAGTTCATCCGTAATATGATCTGTCGGAAACGTAGCATCGATTTCAGTTTCCAGATCGTACGATGGCGTCGTCGCGCCGATGTGGAACGTGCCCGTATATTCTTTCTCCTGACCCTGAATTTCTGAAATGGTTTTGGTGAATTTCCCGGTACAGACAATCAAAAGTCCCGTCGCCAGCGGATCGAGCGTACCCGCATGACCCACTTTGATCTTTTTCAGGTTCAGATGCGACTTTAACAGCCACTTGATCTTGTTCACGGCCTGGAAAGAACTCCAGTGCAGCGGCTTGTCGATAAGCAAAACTTGTCCGTCAAGGTAATCCTGTGGCGCCGGCATCAGTTGTAATTGAAATAGATCAGCAATATGATTCCCGCGACGATACGGTAGTAGCCCCATGGCTTGAAGCCGTATTTTTTGATGACGCCGATAAAGAATTTGATGGCGATAATGGCCACCACGAAGGCGATCAGGTTTCCGATGAGGAACAACGTCAGGTTTTCCGGACGCTGTAATAGCAATTCGTATCCTTTAAGATCAGACGCGTGATACGTTTTGACAAAAACCGAATAAACGGTCACGGCCATCATCGTAGGAACGGCCAGGAAAAACGAAAATTCCGCTGCGGTTTCCCGGTTGAGTTTTTGTTGCATGCCACCTATGATCGAAGCGGCCGACCGGCTCGTACCCGGCATCATAGCCAGGCATTGCCAGAATCCGATGGTGACGGCTTTCTTGATCGTGATATCTTCTTCGTTCGTGATCGTCGGATTCTTGAAATATTCGTCAATGAACAGCAGCACGATCCCACCAACGATGAGCATGCACGCGATAGGCACCGGCTTGCCGAGAATGGCGTCGATATAATCATCCAAGAGCAATCCCAGTAACAATGCGGGAACAACGGCACATGCCAGTTTGATGTAGAATCCGAACTTCCTGAAGTCGAAAAACTTTCTCCAGTACAGGACCACGACGGCCAAAATCGCCCCGAACTGAATTGCGACCTGGAATAATTTGGTAAAATCATCATCCTGAATCCCGTAGAACGAGCTCACAAAAATCATGTGGGCGGTAGAGGAAACCGGCAAATATTCGGTGAGGCCTTCGATGATGGCGATGATGATGGCTTGGAGAGTGTTCATTGGTATAATTAGAAAATGAGTTAATTAGATAATTAGATAATGAATTAACACTGACACTTTCGGTATCAGTAATTATCTCAATTTTCTAATTATCAAATTATCTAATTGGCTTTAGGGTTTTTAAGTATCGCGAAAATCGTCACCCCAAACCCAATCAGGACGAGGGTAGGAGCCAGGCGGATACGTTGAAATCCAAAAACTTCTTCATTGAAAACCTTTGGATCGTCGCTGCCGCCGCCGGCCATCAGTATAAAGCCCAAAGCGATGACCGCGATCCCGATCAGCAGGAATTTATAGTTGACCTTCTGAAAAAGAAAGTCTTTGTTGTCGTTATTGTGTTCCATAAATCTAATTATTTTCTTAAAAGACCCATAGTCTCTAATTTTGTCACAGAAAACCAAAATTGCCCGCTGCCAGCTGGCTCCTCGCCATTCGCTAATTCGCACATTCGCTAATTACCACATTCGCTAATTCGCTAATTAATAAAGGTCATCCGTCCGCAAATTCAAAAAGCGCTGCGTCGCAATAAACGTACTGATCCAGGTGATGATAATACCCGCGAACAACACGCCGATAAGCACCGCTCCCGTCATAATCTGATCGCGCATGACGCCAAGAGCCGGATAATTCGTGTCCAGATAATACAAAAGCCCGATCAGTGCGATCACGGCCAGGACGGCCCCAATTATGCCAAGGCGGATGCTTTTCCAGATAAAAGGCCGTCTGATGAACGATTTTGTCGCGCCCACCATCTGCATGGTTTTGATGATGAAACGGTTGGAATGTATCGATAAACGCATGGACGAATTGATGAGCAAGACGGCGATTAAGGCCAGGACGCCGCTGATGATCAGCACCCACATACTCACTTTTTCCACATTGTCGTTTACCATCGTGACGAGTTGCTTGTCGTAGTAGGCATCGGCCAACATCGGATTCTCGCGCAACTGGCTCTGGATTTTTAAGATACTGTCGTTTTCGACGTAAGCCGCACGCAAATGAATGTCATACGAATCTAAAAGTGGATTCATCCCGAGGAATTCCATGAAATTTTCGCCGATTTCCTTCTGATGCAATTCTCCTGCAGCCTCTTTCGTAACAAATTTATAATCCTTGACCCAAGGTGCAACCCTTAGATTTTCCTGAAATGCCGTATGTGTCGAATCCTGGGCTTCATCCTTAAAATACACGGTCAACGGAACCGTCTCCTTGAAATCGTTCGTCAAATTTTTGGAATTGATGACGAAAAGCCCGAGCACGCCGAGCAAAAACAACATCAGAAAAATACTCAGGACAACTGAAAAATATGAAGAAATCAACCTGCGTTTCTGGAACCGGTCAAACTTGGAGATCATAGGCGCTTATAATGAGGCGTAAAAATAAAAAAGAAAATTGGGTTTAGCTTACAATCTAACTCCTAAACTTTCGGGATTCGTGCGATAAGATGTAAATTTGCGCAACAAAATATTAAAAAGTTTATCTGCCGCGGATTCGCGGATTTCCATACCAATAAAACCGTTTGCAGAAATCCGTTTTAAAATCTGCGAATGCGCGCATCAAGAAATTTAATCGACACATAATTCAAGGACACATTCGTTCGACATTCGACGTTCGACATTTGACATTTGACATTCGACACCAAAACATAATTACAAGGATTTCAATGCGGACTTTCGTTCGACATTCGACATTCGACATTCGACTATGAAGTACAATCCAAACGAAATTGAAGCCCGCTGGCAAAAATACTGGGCTGAGAATCAAACATTCGCTGCCTCGAACCATACCGATAAGCCTAAATATTACGTGCTCGACATGTTTCCCTATCCGTCAGGAGCCGGGCTTCACGTAGGGCATCCGCTGGGTTATATCGCCAGTGATATTTACGCCAGGTACAAGCGCCACCAGGGTTTCAACGTCCTGCATCCGCAAGGCTACGACAGCTTCGGATTGCCGGCAGAGCAATATGCCATCCAGACAGGCCAGCATCCGGAGAAGACGACGCGCGAGAACATCGCCCGTTACCGCGAACAGTTGGATAAGATCGGCTTTTCATTTGATTGGGAACGGGAAGTAAGGACCTCGAATCCGGATTATTACAAATGGACGCAATGGATCTTTATCCAGCTTTTCAATTCCTGGTACGATTACGATTCGAACAAGGCGCAGTCGATCTGCGTTCTCATCGACAAGTTCCAGCGTGAGGGAAATGCAAACGTCAACGCGGCCTGCGACGATAATATCGAGGCTTTCGATGCGGATTTCTGGAACAATTTATCCGCAAAGGCACAAGATCGGATCTTGCTCAAATATCGCCTTACGTATCTGGCGGAAACCGAGGTCAACTGGTGCCCGGGACTGGGAACTGTCCTGGCAAACGACGAAATCGTAAACGGCGTTTCAGAGCGCGGCGGATTTCCCGTTATCCGGAAGAAAATGACGCAGTGGAGCATGCGGATTTCCGCTTACGCCGAGCGTTTGCTCCAAGGCCTGAACGAAATCGACTGGACGCAGTCCCTGAAGGATGCCCAGACGAACTGGATCGGGAAATCGGTAGGCGCATCGGTGAAATTCCAGGTTGTCGGATACGAAGCGGAAATGGTGGCCGATCCCGGCGATCCTGTCATTGAAGTGTTTACGACGCGTCCGGACACGATTTTCGGCGTGACGTTCCTGACACTTGCCCCGGAACACGAACTCGTGGCTAAAATCGTGACCGAAGAGCAAAAATCTGAAGTAGAATCGTATATCGAAGCTACCGCAAAACGTTCCGAGCGCGAACGCATGGCCGATGTCAAAACGATTTCCGGAGCTTTTACGGGTGCTTATGCCACTCATCCTTTCACAGGTTTGCCTGTTCCGATCTGGATCGGAGATTACGTGCTCGCCGGATACGGGACCGGAGCTGTCATGGCCGTTCCTTGTGGTGACCAGCGCGATTTCGACTTCGCTACGCACTTCAATATTCCGATAGAAAATATCTTTGAAGGCGTCGACATTTCAAAAGAAGCGTATACAGCCAAAGACAATACGAAGCTGAAGAATTCCGACTTTTTGAACGGTCTGGATTACAAGTCGGCTACGAAAAAAGTGGTGGACGAACTCGAACGCATCGGGGCCGGAAACGGAAAAACGAATTACCGTTTGCGCGACGCCGTCTTTTCCCGACAGCGATATTGGGGCGAGCCGTTCCCGGTTTACTACAAAGAAGGATTGCCTCAGATGATCGGGCTCGAGCATTTGCCGATCGCGCTTCCTGAAGTCGAAAAATATCTGCCGACGGAAGACGGAGCACCTCCTCTCGGAAACTCCAAGGAATGGGCGTGGGATACGGTCAGCCACAAAGTCGTGTCGAACGACCTGATCGACGAGAAAACCGTTTTCGCTCTCGAACTCAACACCATGCCGGGCTGGGCCGGAAGTTCGTGGTATTGGCTGCGTTATATGGACGCGCATAATACGGGCAGGTTCGTGTCGGAAGAAGCCGAGCAGTACTGGCAGAACGTCGATCTTTACATCGGCGGAAGCGAGCATGCGACGGGACACCTTTTATATTCGCGTTTCTGGAACAAATTCCTGTTCGACCGCGGCTTTATTTCGAAGGATGAGCCGTTTAAGAAGTTGATCAATCAGGGGATGATTTTGGGTACGAGTGCGATCGTTTACAGGCTTCAGGACGACAATGCATTTGCGTCAAGAGACCAAATCGGGGATCGGGAAGTGTATCACGGCATACACGCCGACGTTTCTTTTGTCAACGCATCTGACGAGTTAAACATCGAAGCCTTCAAAAACTGGCGTCCGGATTTCGCTTCCGCGGAATTTATTACCGAAGAAAACGGCAAATTCTACGTTTTCCGCGAAGTCGAAAAAATGTCCAAATCCAAATACAATGTTGTAAATCCGGACGATATCTGCAACGAATACGGTGCCGATACATTGCGTTTGTACGAAATGTTCCTCGGGCCGCTCGAACAGGCAAAACCGTGGAATACTGCTGGAATTACAGGTGTTTTCGGATTTCTGAAGAAACTCTGGAAATTGTATTTCGATGACAACGGTTTGATCGTAACAGCAAATCCGGCGAGCAAGGACGCGCTTAAGACGCTGCACAAAACGATCAAAAAAGTCCAGGACGACATCGAAGGATTCTCGTTCAATACATCGGTTTCCCAATTCATGATCGCGGTGAACGAACTGACCGCCATGAACTGCCACGAACGCGAAATCCTGGAGCCGCTTGCGATCCTTATTTCGCCTTACGCGCCTCATATCGCTGAAGAATTATGGCACAGGTTGGGCCATCAGGGCAGTATTTCCACCGTCGCATTCCCGATTTTCAACGCTGACCATTTAGTAGAAAGCAGCAAGGAATATCCGGTTTCGTTCAACGGAAAGACGAAGTTTTCGATCGAATTGCCGCTTGACCTGAACGCGAAGGAAATCGAGGAGATAATTTTAAAGGACGAGCGTACGATGGCGCAACTCGGAGGAAATCCTCCTAAAAAGGTAATTGTTGTACCAGGTCGGATCATCAACATTGTAATCTGATTTAACCTTAACTAATCTTAACTTCTTAATGGTTTTACAATTTAGCTGCTGATGGCGTCGCTGAAAAATTCAACATTAAGAAGTTAAGGATAGTTAAGTTTCTAAGCGTCTCGTTCAAAAATGAAAGAGCGCACGATCTCACGACGTATAGAAAATCTTTATAAAAGTTCTTTTCGTACCGAGCCGAATATCAACATTGTAATCTGATTTAACCTTAACTAATCTTAACTTCTTAATGGTTTAAAAATTTAGCTG
>Ga0265798_10001092_pt1 | contig 43010 bp, 40 predicted proteins | sample P3T30metagenome_FD_192430 | JGI IMG/M metagenome (GOLD analysis project Ga0265798, IMG submission 192430) | Plant litter microbial communities from East Loma Ridge, Irvine, California - P3 T30 | ecosystem: Environmental > Terrestrial > Plant litter > Unclassified | place: USA: California... | reverse complement strand
GTTTGCAACAGCGGCGATGCTACGTTTCCAGTGCTCTCAACTAGTCTACGACCGTATCGACCCACTTGTCCAACCCGGCATTGCACCTTCAGCACACATGCGTAAGCGATGCCCATATACTACCTTGCTACAGTACGTATACTAAATTTGCATGTCATTGTTTAGACCAGATCGTCGGCGGAAACGCCTTCAATGTCTCTATGCCACCGCTCGACCTTGACCCCAGCACGGAAGCCACTTGCACAACCTGCGATTTCGCCGAAGACCTATCAAACTACTGGACCGCAAATCTCTACTTCAAAGCGCGTAACGGAACCTTCCAACGCGTCCCACAAATGGTCAACTTGGGTCTACAAGGCAGAGAAGGCGTTACGGTATACTACATCCCGCCATACGACGGAAAGAGTACGGTGACCGCGTTTCCCAAGGGTTTCAGGATGCTGGTTGGTGATCCAGGCTTGAGAGCTAAGGAGGGTCAGCAGAAACAGCTCTGCCATCGCTGTTTCACGAACAAACAGCAAGATCCTTTTGGTGGGGCGCCATGTATCGGAGAAATTGACACAGCGAGCTTGCCACCGGGCATGTGTGGGGGTGGGATCAGAACGACTATTACATTCCCAACGTTTGTGGACTCTACCTACCTGGCTTAGCGCATATTGCTGATCTTGGAAACAGATGCTGGGATGGCAAGAACGTCGATTCTCCGAACCACAAAGATCATGTCGCGTACCCTACATCTGGATCCTTCGAGTCTGGCGGTCCTTGCCCATCGACTCATCCAGTGAAGATGCCTCAGCTCATGTACGAGGTCATGTGGGATACTACGCCTTTCAATGACGTGTCTGTCTGGCCTGAGGATGGGTCGCAGCCGTTTGTCTACAGCATGGGTGATGCGTGAGTGACCTGCAGCGGCTGTGGGGGAACAACACTAATCATGTATAGGACTGGCTATGGCCAGCACGGCGATTATGTCTTTGGCTGGAAAGAGGGTGCGCTGCAGAAAGCGATGGACCAACGCTGCTTCGGGAACACCTGCACGGGGTTGACGACACAGGCTGCCGATGTGTCGACCAAGTGTGGGGTACCACAGGCTGTGAAGGAGCCGGTTGAAGGATGGCTCGATGAGTTGCCTGGTGGTCCAGTCGTGACCTATGAGTGATCCGGGTCAATCAAACTGAACCGTGGGAGGGTAACGTACAAACGTGGGCCGAACTTATCCCTGCAAGTAACCCGACACTCGTTGTACTATGTTGACGTCTATAGAAGAACGATTATTTCGTTAATAGCATATCGCGCTCGCTTGAAAGACTTCCCGCTGGCTTTTTGGAAGATTTCCTATCAAAATTGTCCAGTGGTCGTGTGGTGCGCAGACACCGGAACGAGCAATCGGCCGCTCACCGCGGTTGGACTTTCGTTATCATACAAACGGCTGATCTTGCAAGGGACGCGTCCGCACCCTCCACTCCCACCAATTTTCATCATAACCGCCATGCGTCAATATGAAGAAGACAAGGTGAGCCAGAAGAGGAAGGAGTGCCAAAGGCGCGAAGCGAATGTTGCGCTTTCGCATGTTATCATCCACGAAGATCCTGCAGGAAAAGATGAGACACCAGTACCAGGGCATGATGAGAAGCTACCGGCGAAAGACGTATCGCCAGATCCTTCTGACGCTGCTCAGTCACTTCGCCCTCTACCGCAGATCTCGCGCAAAAGACAACGCGAGCCTAGTTGCGAGTCACGAGACCCGTCACTCAAGGAGTCGATTGTGGATACATCCCAGCGTAAATCAACCGACGTACACAGCCCGTACTCAGAATCAGCGACCGCCCCATTGGAATACTACATCCGCCTAGCCTCAAAGTCCATATCGCTCCCAGCCCCTTCCGACTCGTACTTCACCTCACCAAAGCATGCGCCAGTACTCCATCGCAATCGCGAGAACAAGATCATAATGTACACTGGCTCCTTCAACCCACCGCATCTTGGTCACATCGAACTGGCCTTCCACACATTCCTACGCAGCTCCTCCACCACCATCGCCGTTGTCTTACTTCCACTACGCGACAGACTCAAAGCGAAAGACGGCGCTATGATTAACGGAAAAGTCTTCGCCACCGAGAAAGAACAAAGAATCGCGCTACTACAAAACGACCTACTGCAGCGCTGGACTTGGTTCTACAAAGGCCATCGCACAGATCTGGAAAGATACGGGACTACTCTGATCGAAGAAGCGAAGAAAGACGGATTTCAAGTTTCCTTTGTAGTCCTAGCTGGAAGCGATAAATTCGAACGCGAGAAAGTGGAATCGAAGCCCTTTTGGATCTCAGGATGGGGAGAAATAATCACCAGCGACATTACCCGGGCATCTAGTCTGTTCAAGGGTCCAAAGCGTCCGCCCAGACGGTTACCTGGATGTAGATCTTGGCGCTTGATCTCTACACCAACCAGCAGGAAGGGAGACTTCAGCTATGAATGCGGAGGCGCGAGTCACGAATGTCGCATATCTCTACGGATCCAAGAGTACTGCGGTGGGCATGCTGCTTTGGAAGGCGAGGCGCATGTTAGATCCAGGCAAGACAACTTGCTGCATGAAATTCTGGTAAGATGCCATGAGGGAGTGGGGCCGACGTGGGTTTGCCACAAGAAGACTGGGGGTACAGTGACGTTTTTGGGTAGTGGAAGAGATACTGAGGGTGATGAGAAGAGAGAAGAGGTTAGTTCTTCGGCTATCAGAAAGATACTGGGGGAAGGTGGCAGTAAGGCGGAGATGATAGAAAAGTTGGAGAAGGTCATGTTGAACCCAGAGTTACTGTTACAGTATCTTAAGTCAGATGACTGTGTAGCAAGGACGCCCTAGACCAAGATCTACTCTGAACACAACAATGTATCCGATCCGCGGAAGTATCAAACTTCCAGATCTTCGCAAAAGCCTCCAATTCTTACCAAGGGACATAAAATAGCCATGCTCTAACAATCTCCGTTATATTTCCTGCCGGTGAAGTGGTCATCAAAATCCACTGCGCCAGCCGCAATTTGGAGTCCAGGCCAATCAAAGCTACAGGCATTCTCGATCTTGTCCATGTCAGCGGCGATATCGCCACAGGCAGCGCAGAACGCGGTGTTGCGCTAAAACAAGGAGTTAGAATCAATCTTCGTCGTTCGAATAGCCTTGGAAGCTTGGTGAGCGAAACATACCTTGTTGCACAAGTAGATACCGCACTTGTACGAGCAGCTCACAACGGCGCAGTGTTCAAATTCGCCACGGACGCAGCACCAGGAGCGGTCGAGCTTTTGCAAGTGACGCATCCCGTCCTGACAAGACTTTTGTCCGAGGATGTGTCCGCCCCACTCACAGTTGACCTATTCGCAAGAGAGTCAATATGCGTTACTAATAGTACGAGAGTCAAGGTGACTTACATTTTCATACACAGAGCGTTCTTGAACGGTGTCTGCACTGTCCAAGTTTGCACTGTTCACGTCGGTGAAGGCCTCGGGTTTTAGTGCCTTCATCTGCGCGTAGACGGATTCTGCTGTGCCCTTGAAGGTCATGCCAGGAAATCGGTCGTCGGTCACTTCCACCTCCACGGTAGTCATGCCATCGGCGGATCTTTGAACACTGGCTTGGTCTGCGGGTATGGCCGTGGCGTTGCTCTATTGGTCCCATTAGTCAATGATACAAGGATCCTCTGCAAGTGGTGGGAGGCAACGCACGACGCAAGTCAGGAGGCCTAGAGCGGTAAAGGCAATGGCAGATAAAGACTTCATGATGACAAAAGAAATGTTGTTAGTAGTGACATGTGTCAGTGGGGTTGAATTGGCTCTTTATTGGTGATGTGACTGAGGAGTTCGAGTGGAGGAAGAATAGTGCTTCTGATATAGCGGCTGATTCCCGGGGTGAAGGGAGCTCTCATGCACCGCTATATATGTGATGCAATCGCCCATCAGTTACCTGTGTGCACGGTGGGAAAGAAGTCAATGGGTAAACACCCAATAACTAAACCTTGCACATTTCCGCCTGATTCCGTGTGCAATCGATTCTTTCACTCAGTCGATGAGACAACGCGACTGGGTGTCTCGTGAAGAGGTTCGGAGTAGTGCGGCGTATGTGACTAGCAGGAAGGGTTGTGTGAATGATTGGGGTCACCTATATCATGAGGAAGGCTTGCTATCAACATGACTATCATGAAGCAAACTCGAGCATCCATTTGGGTATTCACAGTACTTTAGCAAGTCTAAAGTACAGTCCGGGCCATCCGGAGGATATACGGGCTACAGAGGGACATCTAATGCCTCTCTCTGATAGGCAACGGCCCCATGACATACTCCATCCTCGCAGCGGACTCCTCATCAAACGTCTCGTGCAACTCTGAGTCCACATTCTGAGCTTGAGCCTCATCTTCTGCGTCCTCTTCAGCCTCCTTTCCTTTTCTCTCCGCTCCTCTTCCGGGTCGGCGGCTGTCCTCTGTACGAACGGAAGTTCCAACTTGCGACCCCAATTCTTGATCATCTGGCTTAGAATCGTGGACATGGAACACTTCACACATCGCTTTCCTCATTGCCTCCAGCTGTTCCATAATATCATCTTCAGAAAGATTTTTGGGAAACGGTACGATCCTATCTTCGCTTGCGGAAGTCAAGCAGTCCATCAAGAACTGTTTCGGCAGGTCGTGCATCCATTCTTTGACATCCGCCTTCTTTCCAATCTTCACTGTGACATCGACAGCGAGGTGACGTAGTGAAGAGGCTGGGGTGGTGGCTTTGTATATGTTGAAAATACACTTGTATGGAAGATCGTCGGGGTCATCGTAGATGCGCAGGAAGAATTCGTCTAGAACCGCATTTCGGAGCAGAATGATCCCTAATTCGTTGGCGAACATGAAGACATGGATGAGTCTACCGAAAGAGATTCTCTGATCCATGGTCTCGTCCGAATCGGGCTGGTGGAGGTAGCCGGTCTTGAGGAAGTCGAGGTAGATGCGAAAATTGCGTGGTGATACATCGGGCAGGCTGAAGAACTCGGATAAGTCGTCCAGTCTAGATTATGTCAGTACGAGTTCGCTTGGTGACACTTATGTGATATTGTGCTGGATGTCTCCAAGATGAAGTGATAAGAGAACAGATGATGTGGACTCACTGATCGAAGAAGTAGTCAGACGTATTGCGCAGTTGTCTCAACGGCGCGTCGAACACTTCGCTATCGCTGCCATAGCCTACTTCCAGCGATATCTGCTCGGGGCCAAGCCATTTGCTAAGATCTCCGGGGAGGTCGCTGCAAGGTACGAAAGCCTCTGACATCCTGGTTCCGAGTGTTGACGAAGTCTTGAGTCGCCGTGTGCTCCGATGTTGGAGCTACGGAAGAGAAGACGCAGAGTCGCAATGGCCGTTATGGACGTTCAAAAATTGTCAAAGCGCGGTTACCTGGAGCAAACGGTGAAGTGAAGGTGAACACGCGCACTTTCGAGGACCTGACATGGAAACGCGCACCGACAATTTTGTGTAAAGAGGATATTGGCGGCTAGACCGCGAATTAATATGGATCTACCTCATACAAGAACGCTGAACAGGTCTGCAGACTACGTTGAAACAAGAACTTGCAAAGCAGATAAACTAACGTTAACGTAGGCTCTAGAATGTTTTTTTCTCTCCCTAGGTTAGCGTGGATTTAGACAAGAAGACAAGACGACGATATCTGATAGTTGACGAAACGAGTGGGAGACTTAGGCGTTTGTGACCCTGAGGACTGACATCGAGCAGCATTTCCTAACGTACGTTCATGTGAGACATGATGTGATGGTCCTACGACACTTTCATTACCGCACAACACACCTGCCTACATTGAACACCATGGATATCATCTAGCTAGCTATCCTACTTCATATCATCTCGTATCTGCGAAAGCCCCCATATAGACGCCTCGCTGTCCATCCCACATACCATGAAGCGGATGCCACCGATAATACATTAGCTAAGTACACTCAACGCCCAAACGACACACAATGATGCAGAGGTATCAGAAAGCAAACGAACGCCAAAACAGTGACATGTGACATGTGACAAAAAAAGTCCACGGGTGGCTTTCTCTTATCGACGTGGGCCGCCCATGCCGCCCGTCATGCGACCACCCCCAGAGTTGAGACTCTGTCGTACGATCATTTCTGCCGCCTGCGCAGCAGCAAGGCGTTCCTGGTTTTCGTCAGTAAGCGTGAATATGGAAAAGGAATGGCGATGGGTACCTTCTGTCTGCTCCTGTCCTTTAGGTAACGCTCTGCCTCGGGCCTCATTCTCAGTATCCTCAAGATCATGTCATCATTAGGCTCCGCCTGTGCTTCCTTTCTCTTTTCTTCCTTGGCTTTCTTCATCGTACCAAGATTGCGCGACAGCATGATGGTCTTGTGTTTCCTAGTCGGCATCCCGACGAGTCCCGCGGCACCACCAAACTGGTGGCCCATAGCAGGCGGCGCCGACATGCGGTTTAGGCGTTGAGATTGTTCTTGCTGTCGTCGTGCACTAGCTGCAGCCATTGACTCGGACGTACGGATCAGATCTTCAGTAGCTTCAAAGTAGAAGAAGTTGAGGTTCTGAAGCTCATGGTACTTGGGTGACTTGAGCACGTCCATGGGTACACCCTCAACATTCCCATCCTCATCTACAGCGTGGAAGAAGTCGAAAAGCATCTTCAGCCACTTGAACACAATGTCAAGCTCTTGTTGTGTCAGCGGGCGCTGTTGCGAGAGCTTGTCGGACAGCGGGGGTACGAGTAGCGACTCTATAGTCGCGAGTGCCTCCTTCCAGAGTCTTGTCATAACCATGATCATTGCAGCGTCTGTCAGCGTCTGCTTCATGATCGCGAAGTTCTCGTCGAAGTAGACGAACAGAGGACCGAGAGCTTGCGTGACGTCCTGTTGTGTAGGGCCTTGAATGACAGACATGGGCCTGGCTTGTCGGAAGTTTCCTAAGTAGTTGGTGACCTTCGATGCTACGCCCTTATTGAGCAAGGCATCAAGTGAGCGACGCGAAAGCTTGTAGCCGATGAACGATGAAAGCTGCCATTGTTAGCGCAAATTGTGCATTGCAATGGCAATTTGCCTACCTTGTCCGTGATCTTCCGTGTCATGTCACGCTCAGTCCTCTTAAGTGTTCTGAATGACTTGCCGAAGTAGAACTGGATGTCGTCTCGCTCGCCTTCCATGCTCACACGCAGCAACAGACGACCCTGCGTATCCAAGTCAAGCCAGTATTCTCGGGGCATATAGTCCCGGAAGTGTGATGGATCGAGCTTGAGAGACGTCCGGCCGACGCAGTCATGGTCGCCCATAGCGTCCCAGTCCCAGATTGTTGCAACGACGTTCAGCGGGCCATTAGTCGTGATGTCAATTGTCTCGTCCCAACGAGGGTTGAGGTTGCGGTAGATGACCCGAGTCTTTGCCAGACGCTTTTGATACTCATCACCAAGCACAACGTATGGATCACTCAGACCATTCATGTCGCAAGCTTTCAGGTCTTCAGCCTCGATGATTTTGATGGTGAAGACGAAGTTGTTGTTTCGAAGACGTTGCGTCGGGGGTGGGGAATGCTTTTGGATGACTTCGGCGCACGCATCGACGCCAATCTCGCGCTCGAGCTTATCTAGTTGCTGCATTGCATACTCAATGTTGTTGAGTTTGACAAGCGACTGTATTCGTAAGCATTGAACATGTCATTGAGACGAATACTTACCTCTGGGTAGAATTGAAAGGGCTCGACCTTCTCTTTCTGGCTGTAGAAGTCCTTGACAGTCGACAACCACTTCTCTGATTTGGTCTGATGAGCGGCAGCCTCCTGCTCAGGGGTCAAGCGATCCATCTCCTTGGCGAACTTCTGCTCAACAAGTTCGCAGTATCTCGCAAGTGCGACACCGATTGATTTCGATACAGCAGTCATGAATTTGGCGTATTGGACATCGTTATCCCAATTTAGTGACACAATCTGCTCGATACTCTGATTGAAGGACCGGAAGACATCCACGACCGAGACACTGTGGCGCTCCTCGTCTGAAGGAATGGGGTTCTGCGACTCGATCTGGAATTGGTCTGCCTTGAAAGCGTTGTCAACCCACCCAATAAGGTTTTGATCCGTCATCTGAATCCATCTCCACACAAAGTCCTGTAGCTGATCTTCGATGCTAAAAGCAAAGTTTTTGCCTGGTAGAGCATCGCTGTGTATGCGGCGTATCTCAACAAGCTCTTTGTACAAGTCGAAGCCATCCTGTACGGGTACATCCTCTCCTTTGCTTTGAGCAACGTCCATGATCCGAGCGACAAGGTCCCGCGCATCTGCGGCGTAAGAGGGGAACATCTTCTCAACGAGGCAATTCATGGGACTAGCACCCATAACCTCTGGGTTTTTGCGGTAGCGCTTCTGTATCCGCTCGCATAGCTTGACCACAGCACGACCCAACTCAATGACATGGTAGAACTCCCATTCTTCTTTGGTGTCCGGGATGTGCTTCGCTAGCAGCTCTCGGTATACGTCGCCAGCCTTGTCCCTCAGTCCGTGACGCAACTGTTCAGTGAACTGATCCATGTCTTCTTCGGTGCCGGGGAAAGTAGGGTCGTCGTAGATGTGGGTCTCAAGTATGTACATCACCGGTCCGAGTGCAGGCGGTTTGGTGTCGTATACATGCATCATCAGCTCATACAACTCTCTTAACAGGCAGTCGTGCAACGTTGACAGAATCTGCTGGTTGAGAGTGTAGTCCTGGATTGTCCATTTCGTTCGGTCAAACAACGACACTTGTACTGGAATATGGCTCATTCGATTGGACTTCTTGTCAGCTGGCGGTGGTTCCTTGACATAGTTGAAGGCAGCATCGAGGGTATCCAGACTGATGTCTTGGTTAATGTACTTGTCGCGTATGACGTCTAGGAACAAGACGAGACGGGAAAATTGTGGTATCCTCCATCGGAGGGCTATCTCATTCAAAAGCTCAGCCGATTGTTTTGACAGTAGCTTCACAGACGGGTTCTCGTTGGTAGCTTCGGATGGTTCGAGGTCGTTGTCCGCCAGATCATACGTCAGTGCTTCATTCAGTATCGCACGATAAGTGGCACGTGGATCTGAAGGTATGAAGGTATAGGATGAGCTATCATTTGGGTCGTCGTTGAGGCTGAGCCCGTTCATATCCACAGACTGGTCAATGACATATGAGGAGCCGTTCTCTGACGACATAGAACCCTGCCTCGAACCGTCTGAGTAGCCGGGGTCCAAAGAAGCATTGGGCTTGAAGTGTGGCACAGATCCGGGTGAACTCTTTGCGAGCTCGGGGTTGGACTGGATGATTGCCAGTATCATCTGCGAGAGGTCTGGCACCTCTTGGTTCTTCCATGCCTCGTACGCCTCCTCGGTATCGAAGTCGTCACTGTTCAGCGTCTTCTTGGTCATGAGACTGAGGTGCGCCTGGTATGTCTTGAGATCCTGCAGCGCAGCCTTCTCCGTCCATACGGACTTGTATCGGTTGATATCGGCTTGTACATCGGAGTACCCTACAGCGAAGATGCGTGACACTACCAAGACGAGGGGCATGTCCTTGACTTCATAACTTCGCGGAACCTCGACTTCGACTGTTGTGCCACCCTGACCGCCATTGCGCTGGTTCTCCGCCGCCAAATCTTGGTCGTGTACGAGTAACTTCTTCTCCATCGTGGCCAACCGATGCGCAAGTTCGGGTCTGTCCTTTTGCCAGTCATGGTCTTTGAGGCAAGAGCTGACAAGACGTAGGAAGAGAGCGACGTGCCGATCTACCATGAGCTTCCAGCTGTCATCTCCAGGCGCCTTCCCCTTTTGCAGTTCCTTTGTGGCGTTGGAGTAGAAAATCAGAAGAAGGTCCTCGACTCTCCTATCTTTGTCCATGTTCTTCCTGAACGACGGGTCCTTGAACGCATTCAGGAAGACGGCGAACGTTCGCTTGACCGTGGCATCCTGGAACTCAGGCATGCGCTCCTGCCCCATCAACACCTTTGTGATCCGTTTGTCCAGTGCAGCCATGAAGTCGCGGGGGAAGCGCGTGCTCTTGGAGTCCCGTATGAGGGAGAAGTCCTTCATGAGGTCGTTTATCGAGGTCGACGATCGCTGGACATGTTTGGGCGCGGCGGGGACATGTTGCACCCGCTTCTGCCGGGGTTGGAGGAGGTATGCGAGGTATGCCGCGCGGAGGGCATAGAGATAGGCATCTTGGGCCGTGACGGGGCGCTTCCCCTGGGCGTTGGCTGAACTGCGTCGTCGCAGGCGGTCCTGGGCCTGGAGGCTGTTGATGCGGCGATTGCTCCCCCGGGTGCCGTCCATGGTGGAGTGCGTGGGAGGATTCAATGGCGTGGGTGGAGGAGTGCGGCCGCGGTTGGGCGCATGTCACGGCGGTGGTGGTGTAGTGCGTGCTCCCGGGCTGCAGCTGCCCAGTGGGATGTCCTAGCGGGGTCGTGCCTTCTCTTGCAATTTCTCCTACAGCGTGGCGACTCTGTCACTGGCCCTGAGCCGTCGTGTTCACTCTCGACCGAGGGTTGCTACTGCCGGCGGTATCTCTGGGCGTCGCGTCGTGGCCGACGTGGTTCCTGGTGGCGCGGAAGATCCACCGGAGTGCGTCACACGCTGTTGGGTGCAGGGAGCCAGGAGCCTCATATCGCGCTGACGGGGTCCGGCCACCTTGAAACAACGTTTTAATTAGCCGCACGTTTCTTGCTTGATAGCGCCATGTCAGCGTCGCTGCTAACATTGAAACAAACAGCCGTTTTACTAGTAGAGATGCCCTCATCTGCACATTGTGCATCTTATCGCCATGGTACCAAGCACGTGCTAGCCATGGAGAGCTTCCGCTTCACCCACGCGCATCGATAGCGCGCCTCTACCATCGCACCTCCTACCACACACACGGATGCCCATCGCACATTGTAGCACCGGCTTGCTGGTATAGCCCGCGTTGAGTGGTGTATGCCTCCAAGCTCGGCACCCGTCGGCCCATTCACATGAAGGGCAGGAACTATGCCCAGGTGAGCGCCTGCTGTCCCCTACAACACTATAGCAGTCGCGTACCACAGCCTGTGCCTCAGAACGTCGCCTTGGTCTCCTTGACCGAACATACAGCATAACGCAAGAAAATATCCCAAGTAGCCACATCCAGCGAACCGGTTCGTGCAAGCTGGAATCTACTCTACCTACCCGAACACACTGGCCATTCGCGTCAGACGATACAATCGTACAACCGCCTCCACGCCATCATGCCGGAGTCGCAAAGTCCCACAAACGCCGCCGACCGGCCCCGCCTTACCGAAGCTCAAAAGAAAGAGAACCACATCCGTTCCGAGCAGAAGCGACGCGAAGCGATTAGAGAAGGCTTCGACCGACTTGCCTCAATAGTACCCGGCTTGGAGGGACAAGGCCGAAGCGAGGCAGTTGTGCTCGGGGGTGCCATCAAGCTCATGCGCGAGAAGATTGTGGAGCGACAGCAGATCATCGCCGACGCCAAGGCGAAGGGGATCGACACAACGGGATGGGAGTTGGACAAGGACACGATGGAGGCATGCGCTAGGCAGATGGAGCGGACGCTGGCCGAGGAGCGACAGGCGGAGAAAGAAGAGAACAGTAATGGTGTTGAGGTGAAGAAGGAGTAAGGATGCACGCGTTCCACCCGGTATACACGGGATGAGAATGGGCTGTGATACTGGAACATGCGTACAAGGCGTATACGCGTCATATTGCTAGGAAGCAGCAAGACACCCTTTGACTTTCCGCTCAAGTCGCGTGGGGAGACTCTCCGGTCAGAAGTAAAGTGCATTTCTTCGCTATCCTCAAATCAAAATGATGATTAATCCAACTAAGACTTGAGACAAACTAAGAACAGAGCGCATCCATGTAGTAGACATTCACCCGTGCACACACCATTTGCTTATCGATAAGACCCAAAATTATCTTTCACATGAAAGAAGCCCCACCAACCACCAAACTGACATCTTGCATATCAGTCTAACCTGATCCAACCCCAGTTCAGCATTTCATCATGGCATTCAGTTTCGGCTTTTCAGGCGACGACATAGAAGAAGACCCCAACGATGTGCAAGAGCAAGGGCAACAGCAAACAACGACAGATCGCAATGTCCCACCACCTATTGCGGCCAAAGCACATGATCTCGATGAGCTGGTAGGTATGCGCTTTTGAATTTTGTATAGCCATGGGACAATCTCTCAATTCCTTACCCTTTTCTCTCATCGAGATGATGAAGATATTCCCACGAGCGATACTAACAAGGGTCCTAGCTAGCCAGCCTCCCAGACAAACTCTCCTACTCAACCATCAACATAACCAGCCCCAAAGGCTTTACAACTCGGCTACCCCGCCGCGAACTCTTCGATGTGCGCCTTCAACTCATGGCTGAAGACGATGGATCTTCCCAAACACCTCTGACAGGTCTGGATGTAATGCCTCCTTATACCCTCCTTCCATCCACAAACTGACACTCACCAAAAGGACTCCGATCTCCGCCAAAACGTCTACGAAGGCGGCTACAAGACCTGGGAATGCAGTCTCGATCTCGTCCGCTACCTGCTCGATCGTGGACCGCGGAAAGATCTCGATGACCTCATGCGCGTCGGTCATGTTATTGAGATGGGTTGCGGGTCTGCCTTACCCTCGCTTCTCTTGTTCCAATATGCGGTCAAGAATCAACTCGGCATCTACTTCACCCTAACAGATTACAACGCCGACGTTCTACGGCTTGTGACTCTACCCAATCTACTTCTGACATGGGTGGGTACGCTAGGTGCTGAGGAGAGTGCAGCGCTGTTCCCTGAGGCGGGGAATCCGCTCTTGGAACCGGCGGAGAATAGCGAGTTATATCTTACTCCTGAGATCCTAGCAGCTTTCAAGAAGGCGATGAGTGAAACTGGGATCACGATGACATTCATCTCGGGGTCTTGGACGCCGGTTGAGAAGCTCCTGGAGATGGTTCCTTCGTCTTCGGATTTGAACACGTTCATCTTGGGTTCGGAGACTATCTACTCGCCAGCTTCACTCACGGCGTTTACTGATGCGATTGTCGCGCTGATGGGACGGGTGAAGACGGGCAAGACGATGGTAGCGGCGAAGAGAGTGTACTTTGGTGTTGGAGGTAGCGTAGATGGATTCAGGGAAGCTTGTGCACAGAGAGGATGTGTGGCCTACGAAATGGAGTTTGAAGGCCTAGGTGACGGAAGCGATGGAGGCGTGAGGAGGTGTTTGGTCGAGGTGCAGATGTATTGAAATTGGTAAAAAGAATGGTTCATTGCGGTCATGAGTTGTGGATGAGATGGGTATCTAGGGATGTACCAAGTAAAGGGATAAAACCAAAAGGGAAAATCGTTCTCATGAACGCCGTCATACAATATCCAAGCCAACGCAAGTTTATCCAAAGTTCCCATTGTCGAGACGATCTTACTACTTCGACCTCACGGTGACTGTCGGTCCAGGCAACTCCCTCCTACCCTCGGCTTCATCGCCACCACGCATAAGCCTCTTGTACGTTTCCCCCTCAACCCTCATATGCTCTCCGCGGCTGACCTGCAGCCTGTCCACACCCTTTCCAATAGCATCAATGTGATACTCTAAAGGCAGATCACTTCTGTAACCCAGAATCTCTGGCGCCGCAACGCCCTCTCGCAAGTTCTCCAACTCGGCCTGGATCTCCTGTAGCTTGAGAAGCGTGCCTGACACATGATTGACCGCTCTCTTGCGATAGGCACCAATGTTGGCAAGTAAATTGAGGGACTTGGTGTTGGCTTTCACATCGCCGCGGTTACCCCCAAGTTTTGTCCAGAGGCTAGAAAGAAGCTCTTCTTGTCTGCCCGTTATCGTCTGGTCATCGCCTGTTGCAATTTCGTAGATGGTGCCTAGTCGCTCATCAAGGTTGTGCAGAACAAGAAGCAGAGCTTGAGCTGTTTCGATAAGACGCGTAATCTCGTTTTTGTTCTTGCTGACGTGTGAGACGTACTGGTCGAAGATGCGTTGTTGGAGCGTTGGCGGCGGCGCGACGAACGCACCCGTGACCTGGTTGATAACTCGGCCAACGGCGCCAATGGAAGCCTCTTTCTCCGAGATACCAGACAACACGTTCATGGTCCAGGTATTTGTCGCAATTACACGGTCCATAGCTGCCCCTATGCGACTGTTGTAACGAGACAGATCGACGGAAGCCTCGTTGGCTGTTTGTACAAAGTACTCGAATTCATTATCCAAGGCCTTGCGGCTCGGAAGACGAGAGTGCTTGACAAGAATTCGCAGGTCACGAATGGCCAGCTCAGAGTTCTTGATCGTGGCGGGCAGAGCAGAAGTATCCTTCGATGCGTCCAGAATATCCTCGAATCGACTTTGGACATTGATGAGTTCCTCGAAGTCGGCCTGAGGTTCTGACGTGTCTAGTGTAGCGCATGCGGGGATGAGGTAGGAAGAGCCAGGTATCGCGCAAACAGGCCCCATTACAGCGTTAGATACTGTGGATCGTAGTATCCCGGATGCTAGCTGGATGCCGAAGACTAGGATACCAACACCGAGGGCGACCCCTAAGAACGGCTTGATAAAGTGTCGCATCGCGTAGGAGAAGATGTCTAGGAAGTGGGCGAGGAGTGGTGCGGCGACGTTATCCCAGAAGAGGTTCACGTAGTGCCATGGGCTCACTTCTTCCTGGTTTTGTTGTGGCGCTTGCGGGTATCCGCTGGCAGACCCTTTCGTGAAAGAGCTGCCTGGTGCAAGGGGCGAGTCTGACGTGCGGTTTTGGGTCGTGTTTCTTACTCGGTTCCGCGGCTGGGATTTTGGACCTGGCGAGCCGCTGTAACCACTTGGCGAGTTACTCATTGAAGGCATTATGAAGCTCGGCTCGGATGCGTCTTGTTTTGGTGTTCTGTCGGATCCTATCCTCTGCGACTGGCTGGCTTTGGTCCGACTTGCTGGCTTCCTCGTGGATCGAGCCTGCGTTTGCGCCGTAGGTGTTGACTTGCTGAGGTGATTGCGCTTAGGTCTGGGTGTCACGGTCGTCCGTGGTTCTTGTACAGTTTCTTTGTCAGAGTCCTCTAGTTCCAATTCGCTGGCTTCGTCGCTGGCCGAGTGAATGGAGCCCTCGTCACCGGATGCGTAGTCAGCGTCGCCCCAGCTACTTCCCAAGCTGTGTTCGAGTCGCCGTGAACGTGCGCTCATATTCCAAGTTGATGGTATCTAGGATCTGTGACGTAGGGCTGACGGATGAGTGGGTCAAGGTAAGAATGCAATACAGAGCAGGTGGTAGTTATAGATTTAGGCAGTGGTGTGTCTAGTGATGACCCAAACTGTCTCACTGACTGCCTTTGTGTCGTTGTAGGAGGCTGGGTAGAACAGATTGCCACTTCCTACGTGTGACGTGGGGCCTGCCAATCAGGCTTCTGGCGCATACTGTGTCTTAGTGCGTCGCAGAGACATCAAGCACTTTTGTTGTTAGTGGAGTTCCAGAGCGATGGCCCTAGCACTGTACCTGTAGTACCTGACTGCGTTCGGGGTTCAAGTGGTGTTGGCGTACAGACGCGTCGACGTCATGTTCGAGCTCGCGTGCGCCAAGACGACTAGTCCAGAAAGTGCATCCTGAACAGCACGCGAAGTTGGTGCAGGAGTCAAGTCTTTCCGATGTCACTACGCCAGCTTTTCCTCGCGCTGCGGACTGCAAGACGGGCGCAATTAGATCCGACGAGGTGGCGCCAACATGGACGTCTCTTCGCGCGCAGTTGCTCTTGTTCTGCGCCCCACCAGTTGCAGCACACGGTGACCGTCTCGTCTCAAGCACCCGCCAGTGCGCAATTGAACCCTACAGCCGGCACCCCGCCTACACCTCCCCTCGACCATCGAGCCCTCGCGCAAACACACAATCTCTTCATCACATCTCCATATAGCCCCGGATCGCCGCTCATCCTTCCCAACGGTGCCTACGTCTTCCAAAAGTTGCAGTCGTTCCTGCGTGCGCAATATCCACAGTTCGGCTTCCAAGAGGTCATCACGCCCATAATATACAAGAAGTCGCTATGGGAGAAGTCCGGGCACTGGGAGAACTATGCGGAGGACATGTTCAGCGTGCAGGGAAGAGGGAAAACGGCGCAGATACCTGAAGCAGAAGGCGGAGAGGACGGGGAGTTCGGTCTGAAGCCAATGAACTGCCCTGGCCACTGTTTGCTGTTCAGGGACGAGATCAAGAGTTACAGAGATCTCCCAGTCAGACTCGCCGACTTCAGCGCTCTGCACCGGAACGAGATCTCAGGCGCCTTGACAGGACTGACTAGAGTCAGGCGGTTCCACCAGGACGATGCGCACATCTTCTGTCGGCCAGACCAAATTCTGGCAGAGATTGAGCAGACGCTCAAGTTTGTGGGCATGGTATACAACACGTTCGGACTGGGACCCTACAAGCTGCTTCTCTCTACTCGGCCCAAGGACAGCTTCATCGGCACCGTCGAGGAGTGGGATCGTGCAGAAGAGCAGTTGACTACTGCGTTAAACAATATCGGGAGCGAATGGGCAATCAACGAGGGAGACGGAGCGTTCTATGGTCCGAAGATTGACATCATCTTGAAAGACTCGAATGGCAAGGAGCATCAGACGGCAACCATACAGCTCGACTTCCAGCTACCGCAGCGCTTCGATCTGCAATACCAAGCATCGCCAGAAGAGTTGGAGGCAGGACCGCAGTCATCTATGGATGCAGGACTGGATCCGGCTCTTCGCCGGCCGGTCATCGTACATCGTGCCATCTACGGTTCCATCGAACGCTTCATGGCTCTACTGATCGAACACTACGCTGGCAAATACCCTTTCTGGCTTTCGCCTCGACCAGCCATCGTCCTGTCGCTTAACTCAGACCCTAAAGTTCTTGAACATGTCTCGCGCATTCAGTCTGTCCTTTCCGGTCTCACACCCTCCAACGCACCAGCCACGTCCGCATCGTCGCCCAAGCCCTTACCGTTATCGACTATACACCTGCCCATCGATGTCGATACAAGCGACCGCTCGCTCGGGAAGAAGATCGCCGAGGCAAGAACAAAGAAGTACAATCACATCATTGTGGTTGGCGGCAAAGAGGTTGAGAGTGGTAGCATGAATCTTCAGATCGTGAACCAGCCAAATGAGGAGTCCACTATCGAAGCCCTGCAAGCCTCCTTGGGAAAGACCCTCACTGAGAGAGAAAGATCAAAGGCTACCGTGAACGTCGACCTAGACGGCGCTAGGAAATACTTCGAGAACCTGGCCAACTCGTTCTTGTAATACAACGTCGATTCTGATTCAAAGCCTTGTCCGTGTTCAATCGTGTGTCATTATGGTTGCCCTGTGTTTAGTTTAGGGTTAGGGTCTTTTCTACAGTCCGGCATCACGTACGGCCAATAGAAGCATGTAATACGCCACTTCGGGAAAAGTTCCCGGTATGCTCAAAGAGAAGGTTGTGGGGAGAACAGATAAGCTCTGCCGATGCTATCTAGTATATCCTATAGCCTTGTTGATTGAATGGCGGCATCTGAGTAGATGAGTCTGTCCGCATCTATCAGAGGTGTCTCTTGTCTTCGGAGTCGAAATGTCGGTTGGTGTTCTCATTCTTGCACCCACTTTCACTTTCACTTTCACTCTCACTTGCTTAGCGCCCGCCAAGACAACTGGTCCTTGGACGGGCACCTTCGAATTCCTTCTCCATTGCCAACCGTGTCACCAGTGCTTTAACAACGTTCCTTGTCTGCGACTTCATCTCACGCGATGGCCACACCAGTACCGTCCACTGACGACGATGCATGGATGTTGGAGCCGATCCCTTGTGCCCACCCACCCACAAAACCACCTGCGTGAGTCCGCAACAGGCAAACCCTTGAACCCTTACTAACATTCTCAGCCACGTCTACGATACTATCATTACTGTCGCAGTCGGACCCGATGACGCCAAGAAAAAGTTCAAGATCTATCGGGGACTACTGTGTCACTTCTCAAGATATTTCGATCGCATGCTGAACGGCTCGTTTCGGGAAGCTGGCTCGACCTATCTTCGTCTCAAGGATGTCGATGCCGCAACCTTCCACGTCTTCTACTATTGGCTCAACTCCGGTGTTGTGGACTACACCAACGGTGACCCATCGACTGCAGCCAGTCAGATTTGGCAGAACGCTATTGATGCTTACATATTCGCCGACTTTCATCAGGCGCAAGTCTTCAAGAACGCTTTCTTAGACTCTCTCTACCTCTATTACGAAAAGAATAACCTCATGTGCGTCTCGATTACAGGAACACTGTATGCGAACACTGTTGCACATGACGCCATGAGAAATTTCATAGTATGTATAGCGGCTGGAACCTTATCGTTCAAGAGCGTACAAATGCACGGTGGGGCAGAGCTTTGCGAGAAGGCTTTCTTATTCGATGTCATCTTGGCATCTCAGGAACGGATATTGGTTCCAGCGGTTGACGCAGGACTTTGGCTCGCTGATATGCGCAAGAACTTTTGCGAGCATTATCATACACACAAAAAGACGGGGATTTCTTGAGAGAACGGAGAGTCGTAAGCCTGGCTTGTGTACATGGCTTCAATTACAGTGGCTGATATGAGAAATGGTCAAAGTTAGAGTGCGCGATCAAAACAGTATCAGCTTGTCGCCCAGGTTATATGAGGTACTCGAGGGTCACATTGTAAGACAGTTTGGCATGTCTGCTACAAGCCCATATGACGCATATTCTACCGAACTTAGTGCATACACTATAGATGTTCACTGATCATAAGCCGTCTCTGATCAAACTGTCGAGGTAATAAATGTGGTAGCCTTTTACATACCAGAGATACAGCCTCAAAGCATGCACTAAGTCTAGAGGAAAATTATCTGGTTCGTTATGACCCCATGCATGCTGCCCTTCTATCATTGCGTTCCGTGATCTTGCTATGACGCAACAATGTCCTCGCCAGAATCCAAAACGCAGCATGTATTCTGCGCTTTTGTGCTATCACCCATAGTCGAGCAACTGACAGCGTTTCCAGCTAGACATCGAGGGGAGATGACCACATATCGCGGATGGTCGCTACGTTAGGATAAACGCATCTTCACCTTTACCTTCACTTCAGCTTCTCGGCTAGTGGAATATACTGCCTTCAAAAAGGTATTTGGACAAACTTAGCGTCTACAAAGGCCTTCATCAACGGAAGCTACACTCACATCGACGACGATACTTCTAACACAGTCATAATGAGCAATCCATCAATACTGTGCGCACACCCGTGGACCGCGCCTACCATCACCAACAAGCACGACACAATCCTTATCAAGGTCGGCTCCGGCAGCAATATCCAGCAGTATGACCTACATGTCGAAGCACTCAGAGCGCGCTCGCGACACTTCTATGAGGCTCTTCCCGCCTGCTCAAACGAGGAGCGCACAGCGATCCACCTCGCATGCTCTGCGCCAAAGCGATTCGACGCCTTCACCAACTGGCTTTACAGCGGCAGCCTAGACTCCAGCAACGAAGTCAATGTGAGATACCTCTTCTTATGCGAACTCCACGTGTCTGCCGACACCTTCGATATCCCGCTCCTGCGCAACAAGATTGTGGATGTGTTCTTCAACAAGCTTTTGCGCGACGCCCAGCCACTGCCCTACGACATCATGAACTACATCGAGGAGCATTTGAGGGACTCCGCCCTGAGGAACATGATGCAAGACATCATGTTGAACTGCGGTGAGACGGAGGACATGGCCGAGTGGAAGGTCAACCTTGCGAAGGGCTTCAGGATGGAAGGTGGTAGAAACAAAGACGTCGCTGAGACAATTGGAAGGAATTCAAATGTGAGAGAGTACTTGGTCGCATTGAGGGGTAAGGTATGCGAGAAATATCACGAACATGTGGAGAGAGATGAGATGGTCGTGGAACGTGAGGAAGTGTGGTTCTTCGATCCACCTCTGAACTAAGCGGGGAGCACTTTTACATAGTACGAGACGTCCGACATATGGACGACAACGAGGTTGGAATGGAAAGAGTGGGATGCCGTAGTGGAATTTGATCCATGGATACATCCAGTTGTCATATTGTTCATGCGAACAAGTTGATCTAGCTGATCTCACTGAAACTCCGTCGTTGATATTATGACTCTTGACACAGTATAAGATGAGCTTCTGTCGAACTATATACCTTGGTATGAAGGACTGTACTTGCAATGCATGTGCGGAGGTTGTGCATACCTGGGCAGTTCTTTTCAATGTTTGCACTAGCCTAACGCTAGTCTTCGTCGGGTAAGACCCTGATTTCGCCGGCTGACGTCATGAGCTTGCACGATGGAATCCGACTGCTGTCTCATCTCAAACCGACCTGCTTCAAAGATGATCCATGAACATTCCTATGGCGCTTCCTAGCCTCTTCTGCTGACGATCGGGGTATATCTGCACAACCGCAGCCATGCAACGCCGCGCAGCGCTTGGCCGCACCAAACAGAGTGTGGCGTACGAAATTCAATGTCGCCCAAAGCACCTTTTTGTTCGGCGCTCGCTGATCGGGGATGGCGTCGTGTTAATTACGCAGGAAGGCGCTAGACAGCGGTATAGGATGAAGGCAAGCGCAGCCAATCGCGTGTAAGTCGGTATATAACAAGACCGAAGAAGGGCGGTGATGAGTCCATGGAGTACACCGCAAACGGATCCTTCCGGTCCTTTAGTAGCTCGAGACTGCTAAGACACATGTCGCAAAATACAACTTCTTGACAGCGTCGTTGCCTTTAACGGAGATTGAAGCGTACCTTGTCTAGCACGCGGCTGATGGGCACAGGCTTCTCGTTCACAAAGGAAACCTCGGAATCGGTACGTTCCTCTACGAAAGAAGCTCGAGATGCCGGCGGCGATATCTCCGGATCAGCCGAACGCATCGTCAGCCATTGGGTGACAAGCATACCGAGACAGACTGAACTATGTATCAGCGTTTGTTGACCACAAGGGGCGAATCGTGAACTTACTATCAGCGAGGCACATGAGCAGACAAGCGTGGCTCATCTTGGCGAAGTTCCAGGCGAGAAACAGGCTATTGTTGCACAAAGTGACAAACAACATGAAGCCTGAGCCAACAACATTTCGAACCAGCATGACTCGCAAGTTGTTCCGAGAAGATACGGCCCGTCGTGTTCCTTTCATCCAAAGTCGGAGTCTCTGCATTGAAGAGCCAGTTGATGTACCAGCAGTGTCGCTTGCGAAACTGAATATCCTAGGTGCCGATGAGCCCAGTGCTGGTCGAAGCTGCCAGACGAAGATTCCCGTGAGAACAGTGTTCATTAGGATGTCCAGCACGATGATCGCAATCGTAGCCGGCCGCTCGATGCCTATCCTGCATTCACCTGTCTGGTGGTTCAAGATGGCCATTGGGTTGACAAACTGCCATCCCATGATCGCGAGGAAACCACCCGTGACAAAGATCCCTCCGAAGACATACAGCATATCCCTTGTGCGATCCACAAAGGGAGCTCGTACGATATGAACGCGCTCTAGCAAGAAGAGATATCTGTATGTGGTTCAGCATCCGGGTTTTGGGTGAGCGTCACGCACGAGTAAACACTTACAGTGCTATCTTGTCCGCGCTATACATGGCGATGCAGACTCGTATGGCAGCATGACATTGAGCATCCGTTTGCAGACCCAATCCAGCTACCTGTATGGCTGTGGCAAATAAAAAGGCCGAGCAGATGAAGCCTTGTGCGAATACAAGTACATCTGACACCCGAGTTTTGGACTTCTGGCCAGCCATGCGGCCTGCTCGATACCCTACGAAGCGGTTAGCAGAAGTTCTGAGCGACCTCTGGATGCGAAACGGTCAACATAAAATTCGAATGCACTTACCCTGGGCCAGCGCGAGAACAAATGCAAACAGTATGCATATGATGATCACTGTAACGCGATGTGGTGGCAGCTCGTCCAGGTTGACATGTTTGTGGCTTTCGTCCCGAGTAACAAGGAAAAGCGGAGACATTGGCTGCGCAGCCACACCAGCGATGGAGATTTGCGCAAAAGCAAATAATATCGCAAAGGTAGAAGATCGCATCAACGCTGCCAAGGTGTCCGTTGAGACATGGGGAGTGGTCTCACGACATATAGGTTCACGAAGCGAGCTCTGATCAAGTGTTCAAACTAATTTGCGTATTACGCCGTGGCAAGACTTCTCACTCAACGTCAATCAATCACAACACGGTATATCCTCGATCTATCGGATCGTAGGGCAATATGTCAAGGGCTAGCGCATCAGTGGACGAGTCACCGCTAAAGCTTACTTCAACGGTTCCGACGAGGGGAAGCTGGAGGCAACTCCGTAGCGCCGAGCAGGCACCCCGAAGCGAGCCTTCCACGCGCTATTGTGCGGAGACGTTGCGCTACAGCCCTACTACTAGACACCGTTGGGCTCTAGAAGTCTTGATCCGCTGGAGAGTTTTGACCGCTGCTTCATGAGATGCAGAAGTCGCTTCAGCCACATGTTTGCGCCTCCAAAACGACCACCGTGAAGGCTCTGGTTTCCAAATACCATGGTCGCATCTGAACGAGGCTATGCGCGTAAGCTTACGGCGACGAGGTCCGGAGATTCCAAGAGGCTTGAATCTCGGGTTGGGAAAAGGACCGGATGCCGCACGCCCCGGGCTTATCATCCAGGGCTGATACAGAGAGAACCTTGGAATCTTGGAAACCTTCGGGACGCGCCCTTATCTCTGGACCCTCGCAATATCCAGCAGCCATGTCATCCCGTAGTGGTAGCCTTCGTCATCGTTGGTTTCCGCTAAGTTCCTTCACATGTTATGGCTGTCGTTCCGACTCCGCCTTAGCTATGTCACGATGCAGAACAGACACCATGTAGTGTATGTTTCCTAGGTCGCTCCACTCATTTTGCCTCCCAATAGTCTAACTAATCAAGTGTTTGCAAACTGCAATAGGGTTTCGGTCTTCTTTTTGGGCGTGCTCGGACGAAGAAGACCGGGATATCTGGAAGCCGTCAGAGGTGAGTGAAGGGTCTACCATGTACCCCTCAAGTATCTTCTGTAAATGAAATCAAACCCCCAAGCCCTTTTAATGGCCCTGGGCAGAGACATGTAATCTTGCCAAGGGTACTAATAAGGAACGACAAGCCCAGCCTCCCCTATCGGCCGTACCCTTCACTGCGCTGGGAATTTACCTGCGCAATATCTATATTCATTTAAATGTTGTCCCACGAATGAGAAGTCTGACAGAAATCCGTGGCAATCACTATGTATTCTTTGACTGTGGCCGCCGCCCTTGTGACTTATTTGACAAAGACAAATGGGTGATGATCATCTTTGGCTGAAAGTCGTCTCCATGGCTGGCACATGATCCACTGAGCAAGGTAGTATGGTCGGTAGATGAAAATATAACGCAGATGCAGCAGAGCCACAAGCAGCAAGTGTCACGTAGCATATCATTATGTGTTAGCATGGAGCGCAGGTTAATATGCGTATAAGGGTTAGTGTTTGTTTGGTATTTGTAGAGTACCTTGCTGTACATGGTCGCGTTTCGCTTGTAGTGTAACTGCATACCCGTTGACTGCCTCCCCACTACCCTAACAAAATTCTCCATCGTCCCTGAGCTCAAATGAGACTCGTATACTTCCTCACTGATAGCTACTGGCCCGATCGTTGTCCGAGTCTGTCAGCCGTCCTTGCAGGAATCGCGTATGTTGGGCAATGCTGAGATATCATCGTGCCAACAAGCGAATGGAAAGACCCTCAGTCAGTCTACCAGCCAGAAGAAGTATTGGCATCGGCAGCTGCGGTGGTGTCGTCAGCCCAGTTGCCGCTCGACTCAACCGGAGTGTCACCCCATCCGCCAGCCGCAGCGGTCGAGCCACCGGCATCGCCCCAGTCACCGCCAGCAGTCTCAGCAGGAGGCTCGGGGCAACGCTTCTCGCCATGACCGAAGTTGTTGCAGTTACGGCACTTTACGCGGGACCAGTCACGAGGCTTGTCGCACTCGCGAGAGGCATGACCCTCCTCGTCGCAGTTACGGCACTTCATGACACGAGGCTTGTCGCACTCGCGCGACATATGACCCTCATCTCCGCAGTTGTGGCATGCGCGACCAGGACCACCAGCCATGGGCTTACGAGGCTGAGTGCACTCCGTCTTGCGATGTCTGACAAATGTTAGCGTGATACTCCAGGATGCTCTGCAAGAGTTCGACTTACCCAGTCTCGCCGCAGTTGAAGCAGGCTTGACCACCGGAGCCCTGAGGACAATCGCGCTTCTGATGACCCGTCATACCACAGCCAAAGCAGGCACGGTCGCCGCCACCGCCACCTCCACCTCCACCAGAGGGGCAGTCACGCTTTTGATGACCAGTCTGACCACAGCCAAAGCAGGCTCGATCGCCGCCACCGCCGCCGTTGTTGTTGTAGCTGGTAGTGTTTGCAGTAGAGAAACCGCTCGCAGAGCCCCAGCCGTCATTGGCAGTAGTCGTAGCGCCGCCGAAGGTGTCACCACCAGAGCCGAACTCGTTGTTGGCGTCAGCAAACTCGTTGGTGCCGCTGAACTCGTTGCCACCACCGAAGCTTGTAGCGTCACCGCCGAAAGTACCAGCTGGGTTCTTGGCCTTCTCTAACTCTTCGCGCTCTTTGGCTTCGGCCTCCCGGTGCTTCTTGGAGTTCTTGTGTCCGTTCCAATCCTTTGTGAGGATCTCGCGGTCGCAGAGCTCGCAAACGGAGATACGAGCAACATGCTCCTTGGCCTTGGGGTATGGGTTGGATACCATGGTCGAATACAGGTTAGCCGGACCACGAGCCATGATGAGTACTGTGGAGGATGTGAGAAAGGTGAACTAGACACAGTTCGTTAGCTTTTTGCACTCCAGAGACGGCAGCAGTGCAGTGAAGCGCGACAGACGTCGGTCGAGCGCCTAAAGAATCCAGGCTGGAAGCAGCTTGGAGCTCGCGGTCTGCGCGCGACGCGTTCAAAACTGAGTGTGCGCACTTGCAAATTTGCGGAGCAGGCTGACTGGGCCTGGAGACCGACGTGTGAATACGCCAGAGGTGAGAGGAACTTACCTTGTATAAGCAGAGTATGCGTCGCAGGCGGTCGACAATGAGGTCACTGTCTCTTGATCGTACAATTGGTCCCGCACGTCGTCGCTGGTGAGGTGGGGTCGCAGGAGTGGAGGTGAGAGCGTGGGAAATTTTATATAGGCAGGCGCGAGGCAGTGGACCCTGCACCAACGACAACAAACAGACGAAGCGAGACCGGGTAGGAGCCGAGTGATACAATGGAAGACGGTGGAAACAGTGAGAGAATCGCGATGATGACGCTAGCATGCATGACGGGTACCTGCGCAAGAAATGACAGGGCGCTGGGAAATCTCGCGGTGAGAGATCATCGTGAAGTCCAGTAGACGTAGAAGGTGATAGGATGGTAAGTATGGAAAAGAGACTATTAGCGCTCAAAGGCAGTCCTTGCACCATAGAATGATGAGTGTTGACCTGGCTATGCACAACAGAGAAACACAAAAGATAGCTGTACTGGACATTGAGCTCAAGCACCTGCAGGCATCCCGTCTTCGACTTCCACCTCCTCTTCCGCTCTTTGACCCTCACTCTTTTCCGGCTCTTTCCAACCTGTACCGGCCTGTACAAGCACGACGATGATGGAGAGTCCTACGGCACAAAGGAACAATGCCTTGAGTGCATCCGCGTATGCCCCGACGGCAACGACTCTGTCTTTGCCTTCCAGCTTACCTACAAGTGCCGGACTCCCTAATAGTCTCCGGGTGAGCTCCGCGCGATTCTTCAACCCAGCCTGCGCAAAACCTTCATCCAAAGATTTGTGCAGTACGCGAACGAAGTAGCCACCGCCAATAGCCGAACCGAAAGAGCCTGAAAAGCCGCGAAACGTAGCAAGGAGAGAAATGACGATCGGGTGCACTTCCGGGAGTGTAAGATGGAGCAGATGGACAAGTGCGTAGTTCGTTGCCGCGCCAGTAACAAGTCCGTTGAGGAACACCATAGCAACATATAACCCCCACGGACTTGTTGGTGTAGAAATGAGAGCCAGGACAGCCATAGTGATTGGAAACAGTGCCATCGCAACGACGGTATGAAGGTAGAAGCTGCCCGTGCGTTTGATATGGAAGACGCCAGCAAGAAGACCACCGGTTGCAAAGCCGGCGTTAGTGGGAATGAGAATTGATCCAGCGACAGCCGGAGCCCAGCCCCGAACGGCAAGCGCATATACGGGCGTGTAGAAGAGGATACTCCAACGGGCCATCATGAAGCCAGTCGTGCCAAGGCAGGTCAACAGGGTTCCACGAGATCGTAGAACGGAGACTGGAATGACGGGATCGCCAGCGACGTATGCCTCGTTTAGAACGAATACTGGAAGGGCAAGAGCCGATAGAATGATCGGCGTTGGAAGAACCTTTGGACCAGATAAGCCAAGAAGGAAGAGTACAATGGTGGTGGTCAAGAGCAGAGCTCCGGAGTAGTCAATGCGGGCTAGCTTTTCGCGGATCGAGAGATTTTCATACTTGATGTTCTTTGAAGTATGGCTGGCTGGAATTGAAAAGAGGAGACCCAATCCGGCCACAAAGCTTATTGGTGCCTGGATGCCAAACAATGGTTTCTGTGGTTGTGTCAGTTGAACTCACTAGATCTCGACATCTGATAGTGTCCACTTACCCATCCAATTCTAGGCTCAAGCGCGCCCGCTATGACCGCTCCAAGTGAGACACCGACTGTCATTGCAGTGTTTGCAAGGCCCATATACAAGCCTCTTCGTTTAGGGCTGGTCATCTGGATCGCCATGATGCTAGCAACGATGAAAATGCCACCGCCACCAGCTCCAGTTACAACGCGGCCGATGATAAAGTGTTCGAAAGACACAGATGTGGACGTGATGGCCGATCCAATGGCTATCAACATAGTGGAGAAGAACATGCATAACCGTGGACTAAACACTTGACATAGCCGTCCCATCAAAGGGGCGAGAGAAGACATGGCGATGAGATACGATGAAGTAAACCAACTGGCAGTCTCGAAGGCATCTAGATCAGCGGCGATAGACGATTGGGTCGTTGTAAGGATAGAGATGTTCGTAGCTGTCGTGAAGGTTAGGTCAAGTTTTTTTCGCATGGTTTGTGGAATTTTGACAGAACATGACTTCTGTTAATTTGCCACCATTCTCATGCATAGATGGAATTGTACATGATCGAAGACGGGATTCTGTTGTGACGAAGCGCGGAGATTTTGGAAGACATACCTTGCAAGAATATCAAGAGACCGACAGAGCCAACTATAAGTGCGCCTCTCGACGTTGAAATGGCTTGTTCATCATCTTTGCCCTCCCTATTCGATAAGGCCGGCGATGTCGAAGGTTGGAGCAGAGGCTCGCGTTCTGCCGAGGTATTCAAAACTGTCATGACATACGACTCCCAATATAATATCAAAAGATAAGAAGAATGCTATCCAGCGATAATGAAAGAGAGAGACTTCGCGTAGAAACGCGTCTGGCAATGGGAATCATGACGATCCATGGATACGTGCAAGGATGTTAGTGCTTCCGCCGATGACAAATGCAGAAAGAGGTCGGCTGCCCTTGCCCGAGGGCTTTCGTCCGCAAAGACAGCGGAACAAGCGGCGACGGTATGAATCTTGGAAGCAAGCACGCTGAATATCAGTTGCAAGTAGATACTCGGTTGTCGTTTACCAGTCGAAGCGGAAGGCCCAAAGCGACGTTGCAGCGCGTGAACCTGTGACATGAGTGACGTCAACGCTCATTGGCTGCGGGAGCCACGCATCGGGGGCGCAACTGCCACCCCGGCCGTGATAGTGGAAAGCTGGCCTCTCCAAACAACCTCACCACGACTGCCTACACGTAGTCGCGCCTCTGCTTCCGCCCTCCCGAGATGACGCCATGAGTTTCTTTCTTCGCATCACTTTGAATTTCGACATATACCCACAATGAGGCCACAGCTACCGCGGCGTGTGCCGCTTCTCTTCGGTACGCACCTGCGCAGGCAACGTAGGAAGCTTCTGACTGACTTGTAGACCCGCAGTCCTTCTCTCACTATTCTTATGCGTTTCTTCGGACCAAAGCAAGGAGGCCTGGAAGTCAAGATGGGGGAACACAGAAGGAGGCACGAATCCACATCAGGGCGTACTGGCCTTCAACGAGGCCACGACGCTTCTACACACGATCAAACCGGCTGCCGCACCATGGTGGAACTTTGATAAGAAGTCTGGCATCTTGGGCACCAGCGCGTACTATGCGAAAGAGGTCTTCTTCCTTCTCTTCATGAATGGCCCCCCACAGCAGGAGCTGTTGACGACAAACCCACAACCAAAGCAGCTAGGGCACTCTTTGTCACAAGCCGTCACCCTACTGGAAGAGGCAGCGGCTCAAAAGAATTCCGACGCCATATTCACCCTCGCCGAGATGAACTTCTACGGCAATTACACGCATCCGCGCAACTACTCCGAAGCCTTTCGACGATACCACGAGCTCGCGATTCTGAACGGCAATGCATCGGCACAGCACATGGTTGGCTTCATGTACGCGACCGGCATCGGTGGAGCAGTCAAGCAAGATCAGGCAAAGGCTATGCTATACTATACCCTGGGCGCAGAAGGCGGAGACGTGCGGTCAGAGATGGCTGTTGCGTACAGGCACTCGGCAGGCATCTCTACCCCGCGTAACTGCGAGGAGGCTGTGCATTTCTACAAAGCGGCAGCGGAGAAGGCTATTGCATACATGCGGTCTGGGCCACCTGGCGGCCACTCTATGCCGCGGGAGTCATACAACATCGCTGACGATCAGGGTGGCGTGTATGGCGAAGGCGCAAGTACAAGCAGCTCTGGACCCAATGCCAAAGTCGCCAGCGCTCAGTCTGATGCCTTTTCCTCCCTCGACGACGTTTTCGAATACATGGATCTCCAGGCCCGGAAGGGCGATGCCAGGGCCACATTCAATCTTGCCAAGCTGAACTACGATGGCGCACGAACTTTGAAGCGCGACCTTCCAGCGGCCAAGAAGCGCTTCATGGAGCTTGCGCGCATGTACTGGCCGCAGAACGGAAAGCCCAATGCGAACGTGTCGCCTACCGTCGAGAAGCTGGCCGCGAAGGCCGCCGGCTACCTTGGTCGCATGTTTCTGCGCGGTGAAGGCATGCCGCAAAGCTTCGAGATTGCGAGGTTATGGTTCCGACGTGGCTTGGACTTGGGCGATGCGCTGTCGCAATACTCTATGGGTATCATGTACCTGAAAGGCCTCGGTGTACCTCAAGATGCTGTAAAGGCTGCTGAGCTATTCGGCGCGGCTGCCGACCAGGATTTGGCAGTCGCACAAGTTCGGCTAGGTGCGCTCTTCTTAGATCAGGGGGACATCGCCGTCGCCGCCAAATACTTTGAACTTGCCGCTAGGCATGGACATCTCGAGGCGTTCTACTACTTAGCTGAGATGACGCACAACGGTATCGGTCGATCCAAGTCCTGTCCTTTGGCGGCCACCTATTACAAGATCGTAGCAGAGAAAGCCGAACTCGTCTCTACGTCTTTCCCCGAAGCTAATGAGGCGTATGCGAATGGTGACCTAGAGACCGCACTCGTAAGCTACATGATGGCAGCTGAGCAAGGCTTCGAGGTCGCACAGGCCAACGTGGCCTACCTCCTTGATCAAGTCAAGCCTCGTTTTACATTCAACTCGCTTGTGCCCTTTATGAAGCAAAAGGCCTCGCTAGCTAGCGACGCATTCCTGGCTTTGGTATACTGGACGCGCTCTGCCGAACAGAAGAACGTTGATGCTATGGTCAAGATGGGAGATTATTACCTGATGGGTCTCGGAACACAACCTGATTCTGAAAAAGCTGCAGCTTGTTACCAAGCCGCAGCTGAGACCATGAGAAGCGCACAAGCCATGTGGAACCTGGGTTGGATGCATGAGAATGGCATCGGCATTGATCAAGACTTCCACCTCGCAAAGAGACACTATGATCTGGCTCTGGAGACGAATCCACGTGAGGCCTATTTACCTGTCGTTTTGGCACTGTACAAGCTTAGGTTCCGGAGTTGGTGGAACACTTTTACAAACGGCAACATCAAATCCATTCAAGAAGATCCCGGTAAGTCATCATCCTTTACATCTTTTTCACGTCTGGATGCTAATATGGCTATAGTCGTCAAGAAACAATGGACGCTCTCGGAGTGGCTGAACGCCTTTCTTGAAGCCGAACTCGCTGGCTGGGACGACTATGAAGCTGATGATTACGACGACACGCATACCGCCGGCGACGACTTTTACGGCGACGGCTATCATGGCGATGAGATTGATTCGGACATTCTGGAATCACTCATCATCTTGGCCTTGAGCGGGGCTTTGGCCTTCCTGCTTTACTACAGGACACAAAGGCAAAGAAGACAGGAAGAGGAAAGAAGACGGCAACAAGAACAGCAACAGCAGCTGAATCAAGGTGTGCCTGTTCAACAACAGCAAGCGCAAGGACAACCGCCACAGGATAGGGGAATGTTCCCAAATCCAGGCGATCCTGAATTCATGAACTGGGTAGCAGGTGGCGTAGGACACTGATGAATTGTTAGGAGGTAGTGTTCAGGAAGTCGATAAGCAATGACGAGCCCGAGCCAAATAAAACAACGAGGGTTCTTCGGCATACGCATCCCGTATCACTTAACTGCATAATGATATCCCGACCTAAAACTCTGGAACGTACTCGCCTTTCATAAGTTCGGAATGCTTTTCATTCGACACGATTCTATTGGACGAACCATTGCTTGGGCTTCGCGAGCAACTTTGGGTGTTCACGTTCGGGTGCTGGTAAGTCGGAACCGCTGGTTCGCCAGGGTTCGTTCGAAGTGGTCGTCTCCACATCTTACCACGATTTCATACAGTTATGAGATGAGTTATGGGAGCTGTGAATGGCTCGTCTTTAATGACCCATCGCAGTGTCACGGTTTATCTCTGTATAAATCACCCATATCACGATGCAAATCAGAGGGAAAAAGCACATCTTATTTGAGTGAATCATCAACCGCATTGCTCTGCAGCGTAGCTAGTAGAGTTAACGAAGTTTCTCACATCCAATCGCCCCTTAACAAAACGGAGCTGCGGGTTTTATAAAGTCCTCCTGGGCTCACTCGCCACATCAACCCCCACCGCAGGTCGCTCAGTAACATTATCAAGATGCCAGAAATTCACACTTCAAGCCGTCTGGAAGCAAACTTTGCTCGTATAATCACCGAGGTCGATATTGGATCCACCCTCAGAAACGTCTTTCGACGCAAGCAAAAGCAGAGATTACCATGCCCGAATACTCTCGAAGAACTTCGCAAACTCGTCGACACGGACGGCTCCAAACCGGTGTGCCGCTGCGATCAGTGTGATCCACGACTTTACGGATCCTACTGCAATTGCATCCTACGTCTTCACCATCATCCAAAACTTAAGTTCAAGGGTACCGCAAACGAATTTGGATATCAATGCTATGAGCCCTTAACGATGGCTTCGCCTTTCCGGAGCGAAGCGATGATATTGACGAGAACGGCAGTACGATACTTCGACCGACCCATCGACACACTCAATACCACACAACTCACCGCCTTGAAAAATATTCAAACCTGGATACAACACTACATGTCGCTGTTCTTCCCAAACACACCAGCTGCGTCACCTACCAGTCTCGACGAAGTCTTTCCCATACCCTCAATCCGAGACCTGTGGACGCAGATCAACGTCCTCTTCTTCGGCTCTGACATCTTCTACCGCAAATCCAAATTCTGTTGGCTCACTGAGCCTATCCCGCAATACCCAGACGCGATGGGCGCAGCGTGGCGCGACTTTTACTACAACATCACGATAGTGCCAACTCTAGACAGCTTCGATATGCTCGGTACCTTGTTACACGAAATTTGTCATTCATTCTTCCAACAATAATCTTGCCGCAGCTGCCGTAGTCTTGCAGGGAACCTCTGCTCAGACGGCCATGGACGCGCATGGCAGATCCTCGCTTCCGCTATGGAACGCAAGTTCACGGAATTTACTGGACTACCGGTTGACCTCGGTCGGTTTGAGGCCATACAACACCATTGGAAAAAGAGGGTTCGGTTGTCTACTTTACACGACTTTGGGGACTGGGAGTTGGGAAGGCAGACCTTGATGCGGAGTTATGAATGTGATCTTAAGGCGGCGGTTGCGTCGCATGTTGGACGAGGTGCTAAGGTTGAAGACTTTCCGTTGAAGGTATTTGGCGAGTATTGGTGGGTTGATACGGTGCAGGCGACAGAATTCATGAGAGAGGCCGGGCTGGGACGCGACATGGACATTCAGGCACAGTGTAAGCTACTGGGAGGGGAGAACTCAGCCTGATGAGATGAGGATGTATAACAAGACGCAAATGACGAAGAGGAGTTAGACGAAGAGAATTCCAAGACGCGTAGAGTTGTGGCTAGTTATACTTGCACAGGAGGCAATACGCTCATGGATGTGTGTGACGTTGGTGCAAAGGAGCACAGTCCTACACCACCTCATATGAAGGCCATTCCCGCATTATTCCTGGTCAAATAAATCGCAACAGACTAATATCGACGCGTCACACGTTCTCGCGAAGCTCGTTCACGTATACAACCCCCACGAAGCCAGAGTGCCACTTATAGCTCCTGCTCATCCTGGGTCTTCTTGCTTTTAGTTGATACCAAGCCTCCGAAATCGCCCCAAGAAAGGCCATTTTTCCCAAGTGCTGCGTCATACGCGAGTTGTCGATGCGTTATTCGTTGCTTCTTGTGGGGGCTGAGTACTAACGGCTCCATCTTGGAGGGAGTATTGGAGGCCCCGGTCTTTCGCTTGGGAGCTGAAGATGAATCGATTACTGTATGATCTGGACTCTGGACAACCATTTGATCATGATGACTGCTTTTCGGAGAAGTCTCGGATGTGGATGGAAGCGTTGATGGCTGGATGGTGTCTATTGCGGTCGGAGCTTTCGGAGCAGCTTGATATGATGTAGGTAATGCAACGGCTTCCTCCATGATCAATTTGGTCACAGGCGGGCTCGTAGTCCCATCGCCAGTCATTTGCGTGTTCGTCGGGGTCTCATCTCTGCCTCGTTTCTGCCGGCCTTCGTAGTCCACTCTGGATTTGTACAGCTCCATCATGACCGCGTCGTGAGAGAAAAGTTCACCTGAACAGAGACTGCCAAACAGATTCCGCATGCTGAGATCAGGTGTCCAGCGGGTCTCGTCAACAGTGCATGGAACGATATCCTTAGGGCTGAAAGCTCTGACAAGGCCACAAAGCTCGGAGTAAGAAGAATGGCGACTGTACGGAAACCTAATGGTCCTGTTGAGTGGCGGTTCGCTTTTCGAATCTTCCGAAACATTCGATGATAGCACGGAGACGAGGGTCTTTAGGGACAGGTCGTGCTGGGTCTCTTCAAACTGCTTTTGTAGCTGCATACCAAGGTCGAGCTTGCCGTTTCCCAAGAGAGTCTGCTGGAGTAAGGTGATGACCTTTCCAAGCAACTGCTTATCATTTATGGATGCAGCACAGAGCTCCATCAACTTTTTCACGTCGCCCATACCGCCAGACTCCAGCTCCTCTTTCTGGTCCAGGTCACCCTTTCCACCTCCTGCACCCAACTCGGCAATTTCTTCACCGTTGGCGCGAGTAACGATCGGAACAATGTGTACGATCTCGGCTTTCGTATCGCGATCTAAGACAGAACAGCCCATGCCGCGCTCGCAGCTGTGGATGCGAACGTCTTCTTGAGAAGTCAAACAGCCCGGTTGTATGTGATTTCCATTTCTAAAACCGCATAAAGCAGGAGCCTCACAGATCTCAAGTCCAGATTCTTGGAGTGCTTTATTGCTTGCTGGGACGTCGAGTCCCGCTTCTCGCAGTTGTCGCTTGTCCAATGCGGACAAGGAGCCATATATGCGTGCTCGATATTCGTCGAGATGAATTTGAGAGCCCAAGAATGCAGATAACGCTATCCAAACGTTCTCATAGCCAAAGGTCCAAGAATGGAGGTAAAATATAGTGTCGTCGGAGTAGTCACTCACTTTGCTGAGCAGCTCTTGTATACCTTGCGCTTTGCTCGGGAATTGGCGATAGGGCTTTTTCTTCGTGGCAAAGGTCGTGTCCAGATACATGCAGTCTAATTTTCGGTTTCCGAATGTATATGGCAGAAGTACTGGGTTCTGTATCAACGAGTTCACCCACCATTCCTCTGCTCGAATGTCGCCAGTGTAAAGTACTGCTTTGCCACTGCCCTCAATTAGGAACATGACAGCTCCGACGCAGTGGTTAGCATCGATAAGAGTGACCCTGATGCTGTTGCCCGGCGCTAACTCGATTACGGTTGGTGTGTCCAGAGGAAGCGCCTTGGCCAACTTGCGCATGCTTCTATCGTACGTGACATTGCGACTTTCGAGAATGCCTTTAGCGAAGTTGACGCGATAGTGGTACTTTTCTAGTCGCAGGAGTATCTACAAGGCACATCAGCTTTTGCATGACAGACATTTCACATAGGGTTGCCGCTTACCTCTTTAGTCGCAGCTGAACAATACACAAATGGGGCCCGCAACGACTCCAGACCAGTCAAATGATCCGAATGCACGTGACTCAAGAAGCATGCAAGAGGCGCCTTGTGTTCAGGTTGTTGTCGAAAGTAGTCTATTCTGATCTGAGGAAACTCTTCAACGACACGTTAGTTAGGGCACTGAGTGCCGGGCACGGCGGGGCGATATTTACCGGCTACAATGCCTCTGAACGTTGACATGGAGATGCAATCCGAATAGTATTGACCGTGACATTTCCAGGGATACTCTGAGATCTGAGTACTGGCCGTGGACGATTACGAGGGTGTCGAGCGCGATGATCGTGAAGGCAGCCTGAACGTGAGCTACGTGCAGGTGGTGGGGAGGCGCGTCGAGGTTAGCGCGATTGCGACGCGGGCAGTCGCGTTCGCCCCCAGGTGCCACACAATGACGCTTACTCCTGCAAACTCACTCTACTTTTTCGCTCACTACATCCAACAGTTGAACGACGGTGGCGCTGAATATCGCTGCATATTGCTGCGCGCTGGCATGAATCTTTTGAGAGCTCTTTATCACACGCCAGCCAGTACGGCATACCTGCGCATGCCACGAAGCTATGGCATAAAGCTTCCATCTACACTACGAATACATCACTGACTTTCACAACTTGCCCCGTAGCCATCGACTTGTTGCCGCAGATGCCCGTCAAAATTGAGAGTGCACCATCGACATGGCTCGCAGCTCTCATATCCTGATCGATTTCCGCGCCTTGCTCGCCAAACAAGTCAGCCAGCAACACCTCATCGCCTCCCCCATGCGCACCGACGGAATCTGGAATCTCGATATCTTGCGGCTTCTCAAAAAGCTTTCTGAGTGTGATTGATCGCGTTTCGAGTGATCCTTCTAGCGACTGGTCTCCCCCGCTGTTCACGTAGCTGTTCTCGACGACTTCCATCTCTACACGGCCGCCGGTCCCGTTGAATGAGACACGGAAACCTTCCCAGGGTGCGTATGCGGTCAGAGAATAGGTCAGCACCGCGCCATTCTCATATCGCACTAGGAGGTTCATCGTGTCTTCTATGCTTATTCCGTCACCGAAGACGCTCTGATCGCGATAGTATGCGTCTTCATGCTCGGCATCGAGGTACATCTTCTTCAATTTGTCATTATTTTCAAGGTGAAGTGCGAATGGATCGCTCTTTGCCACTTCGCTGCCATGGGCTCGTGTGTAAAACTCCTGTACACCTCTCTTTTCGGCATTTTCTCGCCCGTAGAAGTACAGGTTGCCCTGTGCGTACACTGTTTCCGGACGCGAAGCTAGCCAGAAGTTGACGAGGTCGAAATGATGTGTTGATTTATGGACGAGTAGCCCCCCACTGTTGCGCTTGTCGCGGTGCCAGCGACGGAAGTAGTCTGCGCCGTGCGACGTATTGAGCATCCATTCGAAATGTATGCTTGTCACTTTCCCGATCGCGCCAGAGCGGAGAAGCTCCCACACTTTGGTGTTGTGTGGTGCATAGCGGTAGTTGAACGTAACGCGCACTTTCTTGCCCGTTCGTTCTACTGCGTTGAAAATCTCGCGACACCGTGGTGCATCGATGGTCATAGGCTTCTCTGTTACGACATTACAGCCCAGTTCTAACGCGCGGACGATATAGATGTTGTGTGTACGATCGATTGTTGTTACGATGACTTCATCTGGCTTGGTTTCCCGGATCATCCGATCGAAATCCGCCGCTTTGAAGGTGGGAACCTTGGCATGACCAAGAGACTCCAGCTGTGTGTTCGCAAAGTCAAGTCGTGTTTGGTTCGTATCGCATAGCGCTACGACGACGGAGGTTTCTTTGTACGTTGTTGCTATCGCGGTGTAGAAGAAGGACGAACGGCCGCCTGTGCCAATCAGCGCGTATCTCTTTTGCTTGTTTTCCCCTGCCATATTGGATAACAGATATTACAAGAGTTGGGGTTCAATGAGAAGTAAGACGATCAAAGGCTTCACTCTGTTGGCATTTCTTAACAGCTTTGGAAATATTCCACTATGATGCATCGGTGTGTCGCTACCCCGGTCTGACCCCTCGATATTCGGTACAGTCAACCCCGAACGCTGAACCACACCATGTCACGATGTCGATCTTGCATTCTCCCGTCACTATAGCCGACCGGTGAACCAATGTTTAGAAGAGAGGCCCCACAGCGTCCACCCCCATGGGGAAAGTGAAGCAGAGACGATCATGGCCAGGAATAGAGTTTACCGCGTGAGCTCTGCGGGGAAGCTCACTCCTTGCCTAAAACTCATGGAAACCTGGTATATTCGCGAGTGAACAAGGAATTGCAAGTCCTGATACGTGGAACAACAGAGCTATGAGGGGTTTCTAGCACAAGCAGGAAGCTCGAAACGCACATGGCCATCCAGGGCGTCGCTCAATCGATACCTGGATGCGACCGGGTTTGGGAGACGCAACCAGTCGGTATCTGGTATCCGAGCATGGGCTTTTGTCTGATAAGTAGACGAGCCGGTCACCTGGTAAGTCATTCGAAGAGCAACCAAGCGTCTTACAGTCTTCGTTCTGCGGCAGCATGACGACCATGCATTCGGGAGCCCCTAAAGAAGATACCATCACACATATCGAGCACTCTACTCCTACGCCTGCACAGAAAGTCGAGAAGGCAGATGCGGCGGCCAAGTTTCTGGCCAACGCTCATGTCGATGATGCATCATTCTCGTATGAAGAAGAGCGCGCTGTTCTCAAGCGCATAGACTATCGCGTCCTTCCTCTTCTGCTGTAAGCATTTTTTGTACCAATTGCGAGTGGAATATGCACTGACTTTGTATGTCTACAACTAGAGGAGCCTACTTCTTCCAACAGCTCGACAAGTCCTCTTTGTCTTACGTCTCCATCTTCGGTCTGCAAGCAGACGCCAAATTAGTAGGACGTCAATACTCATGGCTTGGCTCTATTCTATACCTGGCCCAACTAGTCATGCAGCCCCTCGCAGCCTTCCTCCTGGTCAAGTTGCCCACGGGAAAAGTTATCGGAACAGCCATCTTCCTCTGGGGTAGCAGTCTAGCTATCATGGCCGCCTGTACAGACTTCAAAAGCCTCCTCGGTCTGCGATTCGTATTGGGATCTTTTGAGGTAAGTTGCGGCTGTACGGAACGCACGTGGATCGCATGCTAACATCGTATCTTCGTTCTTGTAGGCCATGATCGCACCGGCTTGTGTCGCAACTACAACGATGTGGTGGCGCCGGTCTGAACAGACCCTTCGGACTGGATACTGGAACGCTATGAATGGAGTCACCTTCATTGTTGGCTCACTATTCACCTACGGCCTCGGACACATCAACAGCGAATCGTTGTACAAGTACCAGGTCATCTTTATGTTCTGCGGTCTTCTGACTGTGGTGTATGCATTTGTCGTCCTCGTACTAATGCCGGATAGCCCGATGAAAGCCAAATACTTGACCGAGCGAGAAAGGTTCATCGCAGTCGAGCGTCTGCGGGCTAACCAAATGGGCATCCAGTCAGGAGAATGGAAGTGGGATCAGGTCTGGGAGACTTTGATTGACCTCAAGACCTGGTGTTGGTTCATTGCCATTATCGCAATATCGTGAGTAATGGCCCTCTATATCTCAATCTTGTTACTGATGTTCGCTCCGTGCATAGCATAGCAAGTGGCGGTATTTCCACCTTTGGCAACCTCATCATCCGCGACTTCGGCTACACCAACTTCCAATCCATCCTGTTCAACATACCCTTTGGTGTCATTCAAATTGTCTGCATCCTGGGTTCTTCCTGGGGTGCAACGCGCTGGAGTCGCAAAGGTCTTGCCATCGCCCTCGTCGCCATCCTTCCCATAATCGGCACGATCATGATGTTGACTGTGCCGCGCCAGCACAAAGGCGTTTTACTCTTTGGCTACTACCTTGTATCATGCCTCGCCGCTATTACACCTTTGATATACACTTGGCATGTGCAAAACACCGCCGGTGACACGAAGAAGAAGTGCACGTCGGCTATGGTGTTCATTGGGATGTGTACCGGTAAGTAATATCTTTTCACGGCCTGGTGGGAGACGACACTAACTGCGTGCAACAGGCAACGTCATCGGCCCGCTGCTATACTCGGTGGATGACGCGCCTCTTTACCGGCCAGGACTTATCGCCAACTTGGTCATGTTCGCACTCGTAGCTATCATCGCGCTCTTGATCCCCGTCTACCTAGCACTGTTGAACAAGAGGCATGCGAAGCGCAGGGAAGAACTGGGCAAGAGCGCAGTCAGGGTTGACGAAAGTATGCTGAAGAAGAAAGAAATGACACAAAAGGGTGTGGAGATGGAGGCACAAGATCAGAGACAGGAGCAAGATAACGGCTTTTCTGACCTGACGGACATGAAAAACGAAGACTTCATTTACGTGTATTAGGACCGGGGAAGGTGGAAAGCGCAAACCATAGTGTTGCTACACGTCACACGTGGGTGGCCAGCACCTACAGGATAGCTGACAACAAAAAGAATCTACATGTGTACTTAGCGCACCATAATGCCCCGCGCAGCTTAGCGGCCGTCCGAGTGAACGTAGCCAATTACGATGTTAAGGTTGTGATGAGACCATGCCTGCGAATAACCTCGGAGTTTGCCGTGACAGTGCCTGCAAGATTACATAAGCCATTCCGGTCTTGAAATCCACTACGGGGTCTGCCTTGGCCCCGTGCTGAACGCCACGCATCAGGCCGCCGACGCTGCACCAACTCCCTGGGCCCATCTCTTCGTGCTTCCCGCTCGTCTCGCGACGATCCGATCGCCAACACTTAGACTTGAACTCCGGTCCCCTCAGCTGAAGTTGCCGAACCAGCTAAACTGTACCGGCCATTGCGGTGATCTAGCGAAGGGAAACGTTTTCCCGGAATGTGCAGCCACGTCTTTCCTGGCACATCTAATGAATGACCCGCGACGGAAACTCCCTGTAACGTACAACGCAGAACCCCTGTATCGTACAAGACCTTGACATCAGCGAGATCTTGTTGTTCCTGTCTCCACGCATCAGTTAAGCTTGTTTGATTAGTAACCTAAGGTCCTCCGAAACTGACGAATACGGGGCCGCGTCAGAACTCGCCGGTTGACGCATCCGCTCTGCACACAGCTTCTCACATCGCGTGCGAGTCATACCAGTATCGTCAAGCGTAGAAAGCGAGCCGAATCGATTTCCTGAAGAAGAAGCCCCGTTGGAATGAGTGCATGGCCACGAGTGCGCTGATCCCCTAAGCGGATATGCAGGTTTCCATTCTCGTCAGGAACGAATAGATGACATCGGCCACCTCCGCTATTGGATATATGTTACGCTTAAAACTGGCACGTGCGACACACAACTAGCAGTAATTTCCATCTGACTAAGTTTTCCGCTGTTCTCACCTTGAAACCGCTGTGGCGCAGCAAGTCGTCTTCTTTCAGTTCCCCAAAGAGCTTGCAATCATTGCATGGACAACTCTCAACGCGCATAAACACTAGGATAACCCCGAACCTGGACTAGGGCCTGACCCTACCGTTCTGAAGAAGCAGACTTCTTCGTACAGCGATGTGCTTTCCAACGTGTCGTCAGTTTCTTAGAATGTCCAAGTGAAAATCGCAATCGCAAGTTGGATGAGGGTGAATTGAGATATACAAAAACAGCGATGCTTTTGCCCAGTCTCCACATACTCGAAGGTATCGCGCAATTTCTGCATTTAGAAGCACCGTCTCGCTTCACTGGATAGCCACTCGAAGAACATCAAGGTTGATATACACTGTGGCATCTAGCAAATCAATCGTGGAAATAGCGGTGGAGTGCGAAAAGGGCTTTTCCGTTGCCACTTCTGCTAACACCGGATAACGGCAAGCCGCTGCATCCAGTTGGAATCCAACCTGAGGTGCATCTGGACAGTCATTGAACGATGGTCGAGTCCCAATTGGCGGGATCTCAACACAAGTGGCCTATCCGTGCTGTCACAACGGTAGAAACCTCTCCGCTCGAAGGACGCTAACCCGCTAGGCTGGACTATGCAGGCAGCTAGGCCACACAGCCACTGTCGTCGAGCTCCGCTCTACGTTTCAAAACACCGCTTCCGTACTCAAAATGCTTGAAGTGAACATGAGAACCATACCCGGAGCTTGTAAAGCTTGGCCACATTAGTCGCTCGGTCCGACGCTGGCAAGTACCGCAATGCGAATAAACCTATGCTTCTCCATCTCTGATAGGAAGTGCTAAAGGAAGTCAGGATATATGCACGTAAGCCGTAGCACTATAGTCATACCGCGAGCGAATTAGTGGTCACCAAAGCTCATGTTCTCATTGAGATCGGGGATGGAAACCAGCATGAGGAGTTTGCGCTCTGGGTACGGCCGTGGTAGCACGTTCCGCCTCTCTCTGTTCATGCTCGGTGTATTATTGGGCACTGACAACAGATTCATGTGGCCCTCGGCCCATCACTCCACCGCGGTATGGGTCCAGGATGTGCAACTTCTGGCATGCTACCCACGGCTCTTCTCCTGAAACTCGTATCTCTAAGATCAACACTTCATCTTACGCCCTGTCACCTGTAGGGCGCAACGGTCAAAATGATTTGATGCTATAGTATGTGCGAGACTAGCGTTGGGGCGGTGTCTCTAGGACTACTCGGTGCTCAGAGTAACTTTGACACAGGGGCGCTTACTCGAAGCAGAGGGTGGAAGGTCGATGTGTCTCTCATGCATAAGGGCTTTGTTCCTGCTTATTGAAGCTAGCATCTCGACAGCATGAACAAGATGTTCCTCCGCCAAATCCTCATTCGAATCGTCATTGCCGCCGCTTTGTTAGAGATCTTCAGTATCTTCAGGCGCCAACATGCCTTCCAAGCCTACATCGAGCGCCGCAAGATCACCTTCGACGACTTCCCTGAGTCTTACGCTAAGGCTCTGAACGATTCCGTAGCGCGTAACGAGCAACCTCTGGAGTCCGACTATGTCTCTACCTACACCGGATCGAAGATCCCGCGCACGATACACTACATATGGTTTGAGAGAATATACCCAAACCATGAAGGCTCTAGCGGAGGCCCATCTATTGGATTTGGGTCGCCAAAACTCTGTCGCGAGCACAACCCCAGTTACGAAATCCGCATGTGGAATGCAACGAGCGCTCGCGAGTTCCTGTCCAACGAATACGCCTGGTTTCTACCGACATACGATGGTTACAGATATCCTGTCAGTACTCTCCATGTATAAGCTGCGACTGAAACATATGCTGACTTCGCCCGCCCATGCTCAGATCCAAAAGGTTGACGCCCTGAAATACTTCGCCCTCTACCACTTCGGCGGCGTATACATGGACCTAGACGTGGCATGCCGACGCTCACTAGACCCCTTGTTGGACTTCCCAGCCTGGTTCCCAGAAGCCTCGCCACTGGGCGTCAACAACGACTTGATGGCATCAGCGGCGAAACACCCGGTCGTGAAGAAGATGACAGAAGGCCTTGTTACACACAACTGGAATCTACTTTTCCCGTACCTCACAATCTTCTGGACAACCGGACCGCAGTTCACGAGCACAATCTTACAGGAATGGTTCGAGGCATGTCCTGATGGGCAATGTAAACAGTGGAAGGCACGGAATGATCTTGGTAAGTCAGCCACTTTCGTCTTGTGAAGGAGCAAGGTCTCAGTAACTAACCTATCTTGCACAGACCCTACCTCCTTCCTCGTTCTACCACGAATCTTCTACTCGGAAGAGTACACCTTCTTCGGCCACAAACCCGGCGGTTCATGGCATGGTTCGGATGTCGCTGTGGTGTTGTGGTTTGTTGACCGCCCATGGGCCATAGCAAGTGTTGCTGCGGCCTTGATTGGAATAGTCGGTGGTATTGCTAGAGTGAGGAGGACAAGGGCTCGCCAGAGAGTGAAGGTCCAGAGCCAATTTGTTTAGAAGAAATGAGCTATGCAAATACCATATGTTGTCCATGAAACACCAGCTTCTGGCCCAAGTTCATGATTAGCTGCCGATTGTTCACCACGTGCTGTGAAGTTACGGAAAGCTGTGTCGTGCAAAAGCTTCGTCTGAATCACCAACGCAACGCGGAGAGCAAGCTTGACCGAGTTTTTTAAAGCATGATGACCCTCACCATACATCCACCGAGAAGTGCAGTGCAAGATGGAAGTTGAAAATGGTATGTTGGCAGTTGCTTCGCTCATATTGTTCTTTACTTAATGTTCTTGCCTTTCTAGGCATTTCACTATACACAGTTTATCTATACTCTCACTCTCAGTCCAATCCACAATTTCCCTGCCGATGCGAAATAATACGCTTTGTATCGACCATGTACCACCCAAACAGTACGCTTTCACTCTGAAAAGAACACGATTTTGCCCGATCTTGGAGCCCCAACACCGAGGTGATGCCATTACAAAGAGAATGTGTAGGAATAGTCGTAGTAGTACAGAAGCCAACAACGCCCGCTAACCCG
>Ga0265798_10001091_pt1 | contig 43021 bp, 40 predicted proteins | sample P3T30metagenome_FD_192430 | JGI IMG/M metagenome (GOLD analysis project Ga0265798, IMG submission 192430) | Plant litter microbial communities from East Loma Ridge, Irvine, California - P3 T30 | ecosystem: Environmental > Terrestrial > Plant litter > Unclassified | place: USA: California... | reverse complement strand
CCCGGCGAGGGCGGGGACGACGAGCTAACGATTTTTAAGGAGACAAACATGCTGGACAAAGTAAAACAGATCGCTCCAGTGGAAGCCGAGCGCATCGCGAAGTCGAAACAGGACGCGATCCGCTCCATCTACCACCCGCGCCAGGCCGAGGTCATCTACCCCGAGATTCCGTCGTTCACCGATCCGGCCCAGGAACGCCGCCACCGCAAGGAACGCCTGGTCGCGGCCTGCCGCGCCTTCGCCCAGCACGGCTTCGACTACGGTTTCGCCGGCCACCTGACGGTGCGCGACCCCGAGCATCCGGAGCTGTACTGGACCAACCCGATGTGCGTTCACTTCTCGCAGGTGAAGGTGTCGAACCTGATCCTGGCCGACCACCAGGGCCGCGTGGTCGAGGGCGATTACGCGATCAACCGCGCCGGCTTCGTGCTGCACGCGGCGGTGCACGAGGCGCACCCGGACATCGTCGCCATGTGCCACGCGCACACCGTGTACGGCACGGCCTTCGCGTCGCTGGGCCGCGAGCTCGAGCCGATCAGCCAGGATGCCGCCGCCTTCTTCGAAGACCACGTCGTGATCCGCGAAGAGGCCGGCCAGGTCGCGGTCGAAGAGAAGGCGGGCATGGCGGTGTGCGACTGGTTCAAGGGCGTGAAGGCGGCGATCCACCAGAACCATGGCCTGCTGACCGCTAGCCGCCACAGCATCGAATCGGCGGCGTTCTGGTTCATCGCCCTGGAGCGCTGCTGCCAGCAGCAGCTGATGATCGAGGCGAGCGGCATCAAGCCGGTCCTGGTGCCGCCGGACCGCTCGCGCTACAGCCGCGAACACGTGGGCAGCGAATACATCGGCTGGCTGCACTTCCAGCCGATCTGGGATCAACTAAAGAATACGCAGCCCGATATGTTCGACTGAGTATCGGCAGCGGCAGCAGGGAAACGACAGACCACGGAAGCGGCATCCACGAGATGCCGCCACAACCGGGCACGTTTCATAACCATATCTGGAGACAAAACAATGCTGAGCTCAACCAAAGTCGCCGTAGGCGCACCGACCATCGACGAAGCCTCGAAAGCCTATTCGAAGGTCGCGTGGCGCCTGCTGCCGTTCCTGTTCCTGTGCTACGTCTTCGCCTACCTCGACCGCGTCAACGTCGGCTTCGCGAAGCTGCAAATGATGTCCGACCTCGGCCTGTCCGAGGCCGTCTACGGCATGGGCGCCGGCGTGTTCTTCGCCGGTTACCTGATGTTCGAAGTCCCCAGCAACATCGTCATGCTCAAGGTGGGCGCACGCAAGTGGATCACCCGCATCATGCTGACCTGGGGCGTGATCTCGGCGTGCATGATGTTCGTGAAGACCCCGGCCAGCTTCTACGCGCTGCGCTTCCTGCTGGGCGTGGCCGAAGCCGGCTTCTTCCCGGCCATCCTGCTGTACCTCACCTACTGGTTCCCGGCCGGCCGCCGCGGCAAGGTGACGGCGCTGTTCATGACCGGCATCCCGATGTCCGGCGTGATCGGCGGTCCGCTGTCCGGCCTGATCATGGGCACCATGGACGGCGTGTCCGGCTACCACGCCTGGCAATGGGTGTTCGTGCTGGAAGCCATCCCGACCATCATCCTCGGCGCCATGGCCTGGTTCTACCTCGACGACAAGGTCAGCGACGCCAAGTGGCTGGACGAGCGCGAGAAGTCGCTGATCGAGCATGACCTGGCCCAGGACAAGCAAGGCGGGCACCTGCACAACCTGCGCGACGGCCTGGTGAACCCGCGCGTCTGGCTCCTGAGCTGCATCTACCTGTTCTACACCATGGGCCTGTACGGCATCAGCTTCTGGCTGCCGACCATCATCAAGGCGAGCGGGGTGCAGAGTGCCTTCGACATCGGCATGCTGACCTGCATTCCCTACGCCGCCGCCACGGTGACGATGATCCTGGTCGGCCGCAGCTCCGACGTGCGGCGCGAACGGCGCTGGCACCTGGCGCTGGCCGGCGTGGCGGGCGCGGTCGGCCTGACCTGGAGCGCGGCCTATGCCGACAACACGGCGATCGCCATGCTGGCGCTGACCCTGGCGACGATGGGCATCATCACCACGATCTCGCAGTTCTGGCTGCTGCCGCCGGCCGTGCTGACGGGTGCCGCCGCCGCGGCCGGCATCGCGCTGGCCAACTCGGTCGGCAGCGTCTCGGGGATGATCGCGCCTTACATGCTGGGCGTGGTCAAGACCATGACCAACAGTACGAACGCCGGCGTGATCGCCATTGCCATTTGCTTACTTGTTGGCTGTGTGCTAACTTTTGCGTTACCGGCCAAGGCCGTCAACCCAAAATAAAACCAGGAGACCCCGGATGAAGAAAAAGCTGATCGTAGCGGCTTTGCTTGCAGGCGCATCGCAACTGGCCAGCGCCCAGAGTAGCGTCACCATCTACGGCATGTTCGACATGGCCGTGGTCCGCGAAAGCGGCGGCACGGCCGGTTCGATGACCAAGGTCACGAGCGGCACCACCGGCGGCTCGCGCCTCGGCTTCAAGGGCACCGAAGACCTGGGCAATGGCCTGAAGGCCTTGTTCCTGCTGGAGAATGGCTTCCAGGGCGACACCGGCACGGCCGGGCAGGGCGGCCTGATCTTCGGCCGCCAGCTCTACGTCGGCCTGCAGGGCGGCTTCGGCACCGTGCTGGTGGGGCGGCAGTACACGCCGCACTACCTGGTGCAGGTGTTCGCCGATCCCTTCGGCTCCGGCTGGGTGGGCGATACCAAGAACCTGCTGGGGACCTCGGGCAATTCGTTCAGCCGCATGGACAACACGGTCAAGTACCAGTCGCCGGTGGTGAGCGGTTTCAGCGCCGAGCTGGTGGCGGCGCCGGGGGAAGTGAGCGGCGACAGCGCCTCGGGTCGGCAGCTGGGCGGCTCGTTCGCCTTTGCCGGCGGCCCGCTGCAGCTGCGGGCCGGCTACCACAACCGCAACAACAACACCGCCACCTTGCAAGGCACCGCCAACGCGAAGAACTACACGCTGGCCGCCGTCTACGACTTCGGCAGGTTCAAGCTGCATGGGCTGTACGACTGGAACTACGGGCTGAACAGCTCGGTGCTGCGCAATACCGCCAACCCTTACGGGCGGCCGGCGATCGCGTCCACCGACAGCCGCGATGCGATGGTGGGCCTGACGGTGCCGCTCGGGGTCAGCGCCTTCCTGGTCTCGTACATCTACAAGGATGACCGGACGGCGTTCAACCAGGATGCTTCGCAGATGGCCGTGGGCTACCGCTACAGCCTGTCGAAGCGGACCGACTTCAACGTCGCTTATGCGAAGATCAACAACCGCCGTGGCGCGAGCTATACGGTGGGTAGTGCGATCGAGTCGGGGACGGGGGACAGTTCGGCGATGGTGGGGTTGCGGCACGCGTTTTGAACCGGGCGGCGGGCAGGCTGGTGGCGTCGTACCGCCGATGCCGCTACCTGTCCGCCGCCGGGTCGAACACGAGTGGGCGGGTATTACCCAGGAAGTCGATGGTGTCCGCCAGCCAGTTCAGAGCGCCGGCCGGGATGGCGGGTCCGCGGCATCCGTGGTAGAACGCGACGGTCTTGGTCTTTCCCTGGCGGACGACGCTGATCGAGAGCCCGGACTGGTCGGTCCATACCGCCTCGCAGCCATCCTCTTTCGACGCGTAGCGATCCTTCAGCGACCAGAACCCGGACCGCGCCAGCACGGATGACAGCAATGCGATATCGGCAGCAGCGAGGCGAATCTCGTGCGGGCCCTTTGCCGCGACGTGCTCCTTGCCAATGAAGCTGCCTTTGCCGTCGCGTCCGATCTCGACGGCATACACGGGGCATGTTTCGAAGCAGGCATCTCTTTCGAGCCGGATCGCGTCGAAACCCTCGGCCGCCGTGACCGGCGCCGGGACCTGGGAGGGGGCCGTGCCAGGCTGGCGTCCGCAGCCTGCCAGGGTCAGCGCAAGCAGCGCGGGAAGCCAGCAGACCTGGTGCTTCACGTCGCGCTCGCCGCCGGCACCTTGCCGCGTTCCTTCAGCCGGTAGCCGACGCCCAGTACGACCAGCCAGACCGGAATCAGGTACACCGACACCCGCATGTCCGGCGTCAGGAACATAATCACCAGAATCCCCGCCAGAAACGCCAGACACAGCCAGTTCGTCAGCGGATAGAAAGGGCTGCCGAACACCGGCTTGACGCCCTGCGCCGCCTTCGCCTGACGGAAGCGCAGATGGCTCCAGCTGATCATCGCCCAGTTGATCATCATGCCGGCCACGGCAAGGCCCATCAGCATGCCCAGGGCCTTGCCCGGCAGCGCATAATTCACTGCGACACACACCACCGTGGCCACCGCCGACACACCCAGCGACAGCAGCGGCACCCCGCGCTCGTTCACCTTCAGCAGCGCGCGCGGCGCATGGCCCTGGGTCGCGAGGCCGTACATCATGCGGCTGTTCGAGTACACGCAGCTGTTGTAGACCGAGACCGCCGCCGTCAGCACCACCAGGTTCAGCACGTGGGCGACCACGCCGGCGTCCAGCGCCTTGAAGATCAGGACGAACGGGCTGGCGCCGGGCTTGATCTGGTCCCAGGGATACAGCGAGAGCAGCACCGCCAGCGAGCCGACGTAGAACACCAGGATGCGCCACAGCGCCTGGTTGGTCGCTTTCGGAATCGACTTCGACGGCTCGTCGGCTTCGGCGGCGGTGATGCCGATCACCTCGAGACCGCCGAACGAGAACATCAGCACCGCCATCGACATCACCAGGCCCGAGATGCCGTGGGCGAAGAAGCCGCCGTGCTGCCACAGGTTGGCCACGCCCGCCTGCGGGCCGGCGCCGCCGGAGAACAGCAGGAAGATCCCGTACAGGATCATCGCGACGATGGCGACCACCTTGATCACGGCGAACCAGAACTCGGTCTCGCCGAAGGCGCGCACGTTGAACATGCTGATGGCGTTGGCGAAGACGAAGCAGCCGAGGGCCGAGACCCAGGTCGGTATCTCGGGGAACCAGTACTGCACGTAGATGCCGACCGCGGACAGCTCCGCCATGCTCACCAGGACGTAGAGCACCCAGTAATTCCAGCCGGTCAGGAAGCCGGCGAAGCGGCCGCAGTATTTGTCGGCGAAGTGGCTGAACGAGCCGGCCACCGGTTCGTCGACCATCATCTCGCTGAGCTGGCGCATGATCAGGAAGGCGACCAGGCCGGCCACCGCGTAGCCCAGCAGGATCGAGGGGCCCGCCATCCTGACGGTTTCGGCCACGCCGAGGAAGAGGCCGGTGCCGATCGCGCCGCCGAGGGCGATCAGCTGGATGTGCCGGCTCTTGAGGCCGCGCTTGAGGTGATTTTCGTGGAGCGCCATCGGGTCCCGCCTTTGCAGATATTGCCTAAAAGACAGGAATGATAATCCATGCGTGGACGGGTGGGGAGAATATCGGCGCGGCGTGCGGCGCCGCTGCGTATTGACATGTGCAAAGAGTTGTAAGAACCGGCAATTTTCCCGGCCGTTCAGGTATTCTTCGCGGCTTCGAGACACGTTCAACGCCTACAACAAGCACCAAGATGAGCAACTCCCCACGCAAGCGCACCGGCAGCGCGTCCCGCCGACGCCGCGCCCACTACCTGGCCCTGGGCCTGGTCCTGTGCGACCTGACGGCGCTGCAGCCGGCGCTGGCCCAGACCGCCGCACCTGCGGCAGCGACCGCAGCCACTTCCGGCCAGACAAATGGCCAAGCAAACGGCCAGGCGGCCGGTCCGGCACCGGCGGGCGGCAAGATCCAGTCCATCAACGTGGTCGGCGAGCGCCCGACCAACCGCATCGACCGCCAGGTCTACGACGTCAAGAACGACGTCAACAGCACCAACGGCAGCGCCGCCGACGCGCTGGGCAACGTGCCCTCGGTCTCGGTCGACCCCGACGGCACCGTCTCGCTGCGCGGCAGCACCAATGTCCAGATCCTGGTCGACGGCAAGCCGTCCGCCATGCTGCAGGGTGATAACCGCGGCCCGGCACTGCAGGCCATGCCGGCCGAGGACATCGACTCGGTCGAAGTCATCAACAATCCCGGCGCGGAATTCGGCAACGAAGGCGGCGGCGGGCCGATCCTGAACCTGGTCATGAAGCGCTCGCGCCGTCCGGGCGGTTTCGGCGTGGTCAATGCCAACTACGGTTCCAAGGGGCGCTACAACTCGGCCCTGAACGGCCAGTACAACACCGGCCGCTGGGGCGTCCAGGGCGGCGTCAACGTGCGCCGCGACGGCCGCGATTCGACGGTGGAAACCACGCGCGACCGCGAAGACCCGCGCACCGGCACGGTCCAGCACACGACGCAGACCGGCAGCAGCACCGGCCTGAACGACAGCGCCGGCCTGCGCGGGCAGGTCACCTACAACCTGGGCCAGGACGATACGCTGGAAGCCAACCTCGGCTACATGAAGCGGACCAACGACAACCTGTCCAGCGACCACTACACGGTCGCCAATGGCGGCGTGCCCTACAGCGACTACCTGCGCACCGCCAGGCGCAGCGGCGACAACACGAATTCGATGTGGGGCGCGCGCTGGGATCACAAGGGCGAGAAGCTGGGCGAACTGTTCCGCATGGACCTGCGCGTCTCGAACAGCGAGAACAACGCCGACAGCCGCTACGACAACAGCTACCTGATCGCGCCGGTGCGTGCCATCGACCCGAGCCTGCCGTTCGCCGGCCCCGACATCGGCAGCCTGCAGGACAACGCCACCAAAGTAAAGATCGTCGATTACACCGGCGACTACGAAACCCCGCTCGAGAGCGGCGCCATCGTCAAGCTGGGCTACAAGATCGTCGATACCGACAGCCAGTTCGACTACCGCTACTTCAACTTCGACCCAGGCACCGGCGCCGCGCTGGCCAACATGCGCCGCACCAACGCCTTTGAGGTCGACGAGCGGGACGTGGCGCTGTACGGCTCCTACCAGTGGCGCCTGAACGAGCGCTGGGGCGCGCTGGTCGGCATGCGCACCGAGTACACGCACATGGACCTGGACCAGATCACGTCCGGGATCAACGCGACCAACAACTACCTGAACTGGATCCCGAGCGCCTTCGCCACCTACAAGCTGAGCGACAAGAGCAATCTGCGCTTCGCCTACGCGCACCGGATCCGCCGCGCCACCGGGGCGCAGCTGAATCCCTTCGTGGTCTACCAGGACGAACTGAACGAATCGCGCGGCAACCCGAACCTGAAGCCGGTGCAGACCGATTCCTTCGAGATCGGCTACGAAACCAAGGCCGGCGGCCTGGACGCCAACCTGCGCGCCTACTACCGCGCCGACCGCGACATGATCCGCAGCCGCCAGACGGTGGTGAACGATGCGGTCCTGCTGACGAGCTTCGAGAACGGCGGCAGCAACCGCGCCGGCGGCCTTGAATTCACGCTGAGCGGCAAGCTCACGCCCAAGCTCTCGATCAATACCAGCGGGAACCTGGCCTTCACCGAGCAGGAACAGGTCGATATCCTGGGCGGCGAGTACAAGCGCACCGCCTCGTCGCTGAGCGTGCGCGGGCGCGTGAACTACCAGCTGACGCCGCAGGACGTGCTGCAGGTGATGGTGAACGCCCAGGGTAAGACCCTGGCCGGCGCCGGCTACCGCGAGCCGATGTCGACGCTGAACCTGAGCTACCGCCGCAACATCACGCCGGCGCTGAGCCTGGTGCTGAACGTGACCGACGTGTTCCGTTCGCAGAAGGTCGAGACCTTCACCGATACGGCTTCGCTGCAGGAGCACTCGATCCGCCGTTCCGACGGCCGCGTTGCCTACCTCGGCCTGTCCTACCGCTTCGGCGGCGTGCAGGGTGGCGGTGGCAACCGCCGCCGCGAAGGCCGCGGCCCGGATGGCGAAGGCTGGCAGGGCGGTCCGCCGCCGGGTGGCCCGGGCGGTGGTCCGGGCGGACCGGGCGGACCGGGCGGCTTCGGCGGCGGCGGCCCGGGGATGTAGTCAAGCGCCGTGCGGCAGGCCCAGGTTGCGGTTGGCCGGCACGGCGACGTCGATCAGCTTCGGCCTGGGCAGGTCCAGCTTGCCCATCAGCTCGACAAATGCGGCGCGCGTCCGGTTCGCCAGGCGCGCGTTGTGCTTTTTCTCCCAGCCGATCGTCGATACCGACTGGCCCCTGTAGTCGTGGCCGGGCCAGACTTTGGTCGCGTCCGGCAGCGCGAACAGCTTGCCTGTCACGCTGTCGTACAGCGCTTCGGCGCTGCCGCCCTGGAAATCGGTGCGGCCGCAGCCGTCGATCAGAAGCGTGTCGCCGGTGAACACGTTGCCGCGCCAGACGTAGCACATGCTGCCCGCCGTGTGGCCGGGCGTGTGCAGCACCGCGATGCTTTCCTCCTTGCCGAAGCGGACGACGTCGCCGTCGCGCAGCTGCAGTTCGGCCGGCGGAATGCCGCAGCCGCTCGGCACCGCCGCCCTGGCGCCGGTCAGTGCACGCAGGCGGCCGGCGGAGGTCACGTGGTCGGCGTGGGCGTGGGTTTCGAGGATGTAGTCCAGGCGCAGGCCCAGGCGTTCGATGTGGGCGAGGTCGCGCTCCCAGTGCTGGTCGACCGGGTCGACGATGACGGCCGCATTGTCGCCGGGGCCAGCGAGGATGTAGGTGAAGGTCGAGGAGGCGGGGTCGAACAGCTGGATCGGGTGCATGGGATGTCTATACATGTGGAGCGATCCCGCATAGTGCCACGTCGGGATGGCCGCATCAACTCCGGCGGCGGTCCATGGATCCCCGCCTTCGCGGGGATGACGGCTATGCGCGGTAGCGGCTTCACATGAAGCGCTGGTAGCCAATGCTTTCGAAATAGTCGCGTAGCGCTTCGGGCCTGCCGGTCGCGTCGGCCATCGCCACATAGCCGTCCGGGCGGACCAGGTAAGCGGCGTCGCGCGCCAGGCCTGCATGCTCGTGCGCCCGTTCCCAGTCGAATACGCGCAGCTGCAATCCCTTGCCGTGGCACCAGGACGAGAGCGCATCGCCGGCCGCGCCGTACACATGGACATGCCAGTCGATCTTGCCCGTCGGTGCAAAATTGTCTGCCGTGGCGCCGGCCGCCCAGGGCAGGCGGTCGCCGCCCTTGATCTTGCCGGCGCCGCCATGGCTGAGCGGACTGCCGTGGTAGTTCAGCATGCACTGGGATACCAGCCGGAACATGAACTCCTTCACCGCGTCCACGCTGTAGGCCGCGCTGACGAACAGCGGCGCGATCCGGGTGCGCACGAAATTCGCGAAGCCGCCCTCGGCGGACACGAAGGTGAACACGCGGTCGGTGGTCTCGACCAGCTTGTGGGCGAAGGCCAGGCGCTCGCTGTCATAGCTGTCCAGCAGCCTGTCGCCGGCCTCGCCGCGCAGCACCGCCTTCAGCTTCCAGGCCAGGTTGATGGCGTCGCCGATGCCGGTGTTCATGCCCTGGCCGCCGGCCGGGCTGTGGATATGGGCGGCGTCCCCCAGCAGGAACACGCGGCCGTGGCGGAAATGCTCGGTCAGGCGGTGGTGCACCTTGTAGGTCGAGAACCAGTTGACCTGTTTCACTTCGACGCCCAGGCCGTGGATGGCGCGCTCGCCGACGTCCTCGAAACGCAGTTCGCGGCCGGGATCGACGCGCTCGTCGCGGATGCTGCCGATCAGGCGGGCCTGGCCGTCCGCGGTATAGGAGAAGAGCGCGAGGAAATCGGCGTCGTCCAGCGACAGGTGGATCTGGCCGTCGGCCGCCGGGCCGCCCGCGATGACGTCGGCGACGTAGAACAGCTGGTCGTAGGTGCCGCCTTCGAAGCCGGCGCCGAGGCCGTGCCGCACCGGCGAGCGGGCGCCGTCGCAGCCAGCCAGCCAGCTTGCCTCGCAGGTTTCCTCGCCGCCGGGGCCGCGCAGGCGTACCTGCACGTGGTCTGCCCGCTGTTCGAAGCCGAGCAGCTCGGTGTCGCGCTCGACCTGCACGCCCATCTGCTCCAGGTGCGCGATCAGCAGGCGTTCGTGGCGGTCTTGCGGGTAGACGAGAATGTAGGGATAGGGCGTCAGGTCCGCGCCGGCAACGCCGAAGGTGATGTGGGCACGCCGCTTGCCGCGCACCCACAGGTTGATGCCGGGATTCGGCATGCCGGCCGCGGCCACTTCGCCGGCCAGGCCGAGCTGGCGGTACAGCTCCAGCGTACGCGCATGGACCACCACGGCGCGCGAGGTGGTGCCGGGCCCCGCGGTCTTGTCGACGATACGCACGTTCACGCCCTGGCGCGTCAGGAACAGGGCGAGCACCAGGCCGGTGGGCCCGGCGCCGGCGATCAGGACTTCGGTGCGCTTATCTGTTCGCATCATGGCAGCTCCGTCGCCGCCTGCGGATGGTCGCGGGAAGCGCGCCAGGCGGCGATGCGCTCGACCGACTCGAACACAACCATGCCGGCGATCATGGCCGCCACGAACAGCAGCGTCGGCCAGCCGCCCACGCCCAGGCTGGCGAGCGCCGGTCCAGGACAGTAGCCGACCAGGCCCCAGCCCACGCCGAAGCTCACGCTGCCAGCAACCAGTCGGGCGTCGATGTGCTTCGCGCCAGGCAGGTGGATGCTGCCGCCGAACACGGTGCGGGCGCGCGCCCCGCCGATCCGGAAGGCGATGGCGGCGACCAGGATCGCGCCGACCATCACGAAGACCAGCGACGGGTCCCAGCGCCCGGCGATGTCGAGGAAGGCCAGCACCTTGGCCGGGTTGGTCATCCCCGAGAGAATCAGGCCGGACGCGAACAGCAGCCCGGCGATGAAGGCGGTAAGCAGAGGCATCTCATCCTCCCAAGACGTGACGCGTCACGAAAACAGTGGCGAAGCCGGCCAGCATGAAGCACAGCGTGGCCACCAGCGAACGCGGCGACAGCCGGGCGATGCCGCACACGCCGTGGCCGCTGGTGCAACCGGAACCGAAGCGGGTGCCGACACCGACCAGCAGGCCGGCGATCGCCAGCAGGCCGGGCGAATGGTCGATCTGTGCCGGCGGCATCGCCTGCATGGCCAGCCAGACCAGCGGCGCGGCGAACAGGCCGAGCAGGAAGGCCAGGCGCCAGGCGATGTCGCCGCGCGCGGGGCGCAGCAGGCCGCCGGCGATACCGCTGATGCCGGCGATGCGACCGTTGGCCAGCAGCAGCAGGGCGGCGCCGAGCCCGATCAGCAGGCCGCCGCCGAGCCCGGCCAGCGGGGTGAAGTGGACCCAGTCGATGTTCATGCCGACGTCTCCTTCGGGTTGGCACAGTAGAGCTGGTACAGCATCTGCAGCACGGCCAGCGCTTCCGCACTGGCGATGCTGTAATAGATCTGTTTGCCGTCGCGGCGGGTGCTCACCAGGCCTTCCTGGCGTAGTACGCCGAGCTGCTGGGACAGTGAAGGCTGGCGCAGGTCGAGCACGCTTTCCAGTTCGCCGACCCGCTGTTCGCCCTGGGTGAGCTGGCACAGCAGGAGCAGGCGGTCAGGATTGGCGAGGGCTTTCAGCAGGGCGCCGGCACGTCCGGCGGCCTCGCGCATGGCCGCCGGATCCAGATCCGGCGTGGTGGAGCGGATATCGTCTTTCATGGAACTTAGTCTATCAGACGATATTATATATTTCAATATACTATGGCTGTGTCCGGCTGTCGCGCACTCCCGGAATCTCCTGCGAGGCGCGGCCGAACTTGCCTTTCAGGTCGTCGACGCCGGATTGCGGCCTGGCCAGCTTGACGAGGTCGGCGCGCTTCCTGCGTTTCTCGGCGGTCTTGACCTTCATGCGGGTGTCGCGTTCTTCCTGCATATTGGGCAGCATTTCGCCGTCGCGGTTGAAGGACCAGGCCAGCATTGCCGGGCCCAGCGGCAGGGCGTCGCCGGATTTGCCGTTGGCGCCCGTGTTCCAGACGTGCCAGGTCTTGCCGTAGCTGTTCATCTTCTTCTTCATGAGCTCGTGCTCGGCGGCGTCGGGAATGCCGGGCGCGATCAGCTGGCCGCTCAGGATCTCGCCGTTGTGCGGGTGCCAGAAACGGCGCTCTTCCTCGGGCAGGGTGTTGAACAGCTTTTCCGAGATGATGTATTCGATGCCGTTCAGGTTGGATGCGGTGGTGTTGCCGTCGAACAGGGCGCACTGCGCGAGGTCCTCGTTCATCTGGTGGCAGAAGTGGTGGGCCTCGACCTGCATGTCGGGCTGGTCCTTCATCGGGTGGAAGCCGTTCAGGTACACGTCGAACCCGGCAAGGGGCGCATTGCGCTGCAGGATCTTGGCGCCGGCTTCGAGCGCCCGCGTCTTCGGCGCCTTGGCGTCCCCGGGCGGGGCGACCTGGGGCTTGCTGTCCTGGGCCGCCGCCGTCGTGGTGGCGGCAAACGAGATGGCCAAAATATGCAGGTGGATACGCATGTGCTCTCCTTTGGGTTACCGATAGACCCGTCGCGGCGCCCTGCGGTTCCGGCTTCAGGCACCGGCGGGTTTGACCGGTATCACCAGCAGGCGGTCGATGCGGTTGCCGTCCATGTCGGCCACTTCGAAGCGCCAGCCTTCCCAGTCGAGCAGCTCGCCCGGCTTCGGGATGTAGCCCAGCTGGTAGAGGATGAAGCCGGCCAGCGTGTGGTAGGCGTCGTTGTCTTCGTCCGGGAAGCGCAGGTCGGCGCCGGTCAGGTAGCGGAAGCGGTCGAGCACCATGCCGCCGTCCATGTACCAGCTGCCGTCTTCGCGCTGCACGGCGTCCGGCGCTTCCTCGTCCTCCACCGCCGGCACTTCGCCCACCAGGGCGGTCATCACGTCGGTCAGGGTGATCATGCCCTGGATCTCCCCGTATTCGTCGACGATCATCGCCAGCTCCGCATGGTTCTTCTTGAGCTGCTCGAGCAGGTCGATGGCGCTCACCGATTCCGGCACGTAGAGCGGCGCGTCGAGCTCGGCTTCGATGTCGATGTCCTGCAGCGAACCCTTGCGGATGGCCTGGCGGAACAGGTCGCGCACGTTGACGATGCCCAGCACCTGCGAGCGGTCGCCGCGGTAGACCGGGAAGCGGGCGTAGGGGATGTCGGACAGGCGCGCCAGGTTGACCTCGAGCGGTTCGCCGAGGTCGAGGAATTCGAGGTCGACGCGCGGCGTCATCAGGGCGCGCATGTGCCAGTCGTCCAGTCGCAGGGCACGCGCGGCGATGTCGTACTCGGCCTTCTCGAACACGCCGGCATCGGTGCTCTCCTTGATCATGCCGGTGACTTCTTCCTCGGTCGGCGTCTCGTCCTTGTGGTGGCGCATGCCGAGCACGCGCATGATGGCGTCGGTGGTCAGCGAAAGAAGCTGGACGAATGGGTGCATCAGGCGCGACAGCGTCTTCATGGGACGCGCGATGCGGCTGGCCAGGAATTCGGGATACAGGATGGCGATCCGCTTGGGGACCAGCTCGCCCAGCACGATGGAGGCGAATGTGATGCCGATCACGACGATCGTCAGCGCGGCGGGGCGGGCCCATTCTTGTGGCACGCCCATCGCGGCCAGGCTGGGCGTGAAGCGGGCGACCAGCGAGGCTTCGCCGAAGGCGCCGTTGAAGATGCTGATCAGGGTGATGCCGACCTGCACGGTGGACAGGAAGCGGCTCGGATCGTCGGCCAGCTTGATCGCGGTCCGGGCGCCGCCGCTGCCGTCGGAAGCCATCTTTTCGAGGCGCAGGCGCTTGGCCGAGACCACCGCCAGTTCGGACATCGCAAAGATGCCGTTTAGCAAAATTAGAACGAGAATGATGATGATATCGGCCATGCGGATCCTGTAGGTTGTCAGCCTGATCATCGCACGGCGGCAATCGTGCGCCAACGGGCGCACGATTGGACTCAGCGGTAAAGCGGGTTTTTCGGCCGCTTAGGGGCGTGTTGGATCGAAATGCTTGCCGATCCCGGCCCAGCAGTCCTGGTAATTGGCCTGCAGCTGCGGCGAGTTCAGCGCATAAGGCGTGGCCGCGATCGGCGTGCGGGTCTCGAACATGAAGGCCATGGTGTCCTGCACCTTGTGCGGCTTGCTGGTATCCGCGCTGCTGGCCTTGTCGAAGGTGGCGGCGTCCGGACCATGGCCGCTCATGCAGTTGTGCAGGCTGGCGCCGCCCGGCAAGAAGCCTTCGGCCTTGGCGTCGTAGGCGCCATGGATCAGGCCCATGAACTCGCTGGCCACGTTGCGGTGGAACCAGGGCGGGCGGAAGGTGGCCTCGCCGACCAGCCAGCGCGGCGGGAAGATCACGAAGTCGAGGTCGTCCACGCCCGGGGTGCTGGTCGGCGAGTGTAGCACCAGGAAGATCGACGGGTCCGGGTGGTCGTAGCTGATCGAGCCGATGGTGTTGAAATGGCGCAGGTCGTATTTATAGGGCGCATAGTTGCCGTGCCAGGCCACCACGTCCAGCGGCGAATGCTTGATAGGCGCCGCCCACAGGCGGCCGCCGAACTTGGCGACCAGTTCGAAATCGCCCTCGACATCCTCGTAGCGCGCCACGGGCGAGAGAAAATCGCGCGGATTGGCCAGACCGTTGGAGCCGATCGGTCCCAGGTCGGGCAGGCGCAGCAGTGCGCCGAAGTTCTCGCAGACGTAGCCGCGCGCCGTTCCGTCCGGCAGGTCGATTGCAAAGCGCACGCCGCGCGGGATCACGGCGATCTGCTGCGGTTCGACTTCCAGCACGCCGAGTTCGGTCGCGATGTGCAGGCGGCCCTGTTGCGGCACGATCAGCAGCTCGCCGTCGGCCGAATAGAAATAGCGGCCCGTCATCGGCTGGTTGGCGGCGTACAGGTGGATGGCGCAGCCGGCCATGCTTGCCGGCGATCCGTTGCCTGCCATGGTCACCAGGCCGTCGACGAAGTCGGTCGGGACATCTGGCATGGTCAGCGGGCTCCAGCGCATCTGGTTGGGCGAGGGCGCCAGGCCCTCGAAGCTGGCGGCGATGCGTTCCTGTGCCAGCGGCACGAAGGCGCCGTGCATGGCCGCCGGACGGATGCGGTAGAGCCAGGAGCGGCGGTTGTGGCTGCGCGCCGCAGTGAAGGCGGTGCCGGAGATCTGCTCGGCATACAGGCCGTAGGCCACGCGCTGCGGCGAGTTGCGGTGCGCGGGCAGGGCGCCGGGCAGGGCTTCGGTGGCGAACTCGTTGGCGAATCCGGACATGTATCCGTGGGTCAAGACTATCTCCAGTGCGATGGTGGTGTTTTTTTCACTGTAGAGGAGAGTGGGAAATTTTACGAGATGAATATAAAAATGTAGACTATTCAGGATATCAATAAGACTATCGAGGCCATGATCGAACCGTCTAGCATCGACCTGAACCTGTTGTCGGTGTTCCAGGAGGTGTACCGCGAGCGCCAGATTTCCGCCGCCGCGCGTCGACTCGGCCTGACCCAGTCCGCCGTCAGCAATGCGCTGGCGCGCCTGCGCCGCACCTTCGGCGACGAATTGTTCGTGCGCACCGCGCACGGCATGCAGCCGACGCCGCTGGCGCAGCAGATGGCCGAGCCGATCGGCGCCGCAATGGCCCAGGTGGCGCTGGCGCTGAGCCAGCGCAGCCGCTTCGAGCCGGGCAGCAGCACGCGCCGCTTCACGCTGGCGATGACGGACGTGGGCGAGGTGTACTTCATGCCGGTGCTGATCGAGCGCTGTCGCGGGCTGGCGCCGGGCGTGGAAATCGCCTCGAGGCGCGCCAACGACCTGACGCTGAAGGACGACCTGGAGACGGGCAGGGTGGACCTGGCGATCGGCGCCTTCGAAGAGGTGTCGGAAGCGTTCTACCAGCGCCAGCTGTTCAAGCAGCCTTTCGTCAGCATGTTCCGCAAGGGGCATCCGCTGGCGACCGGCAGCGTGGACCTGGCGCGCTTCGTGCAGGCGACGCACCTGATCGTGGACGCGGCCCAGAGCCCCTACGACAGGATCAACGCGCTGCTCGAGAAGGCCGGGGTCACGGCCCAGGCAAGATTCAGGGTGCCGCATTTCACCGCGGTGCCGTATATCGTGAGCACGAGCGACCTGGTGGTGACGGTGCCCCAGAAGCTCGCCGAAAGCGCCGCCGGCCCGTTCGGACTGAAGTGGATCGCACCGCCGCTGCAGCTGCCGACGCTGCAGACGAACGTGTTCTGGCACCGGCGCTTCAACCACGACCCCGGCATCCAGTGGCTGCGGGGCCTGATCGCCGACGTGTTCGCCGAGTAGTACGAGTACAAGACAATCAATGAGATAGAGGACAAGACAATGGCTGACCTGTTTGACAATCCGATGGGCCTGATGGGCTTCGAGTTCGTGGAATTCGCGTCCCCGGTGCCGGGCACGCTGGAGCCGATCTTCGAGAAGCTGGGCTTCACCAAGGTGGCCGTGCACCGTTCGAAGGACGTGGTGCTGTACCGCCAGGGCGAGATCAACTTCATCGTCAACAACGAGCCGAAGAGCGCCGCCGCCTATTTCGCGGCCGAGCACGGCCCGTCGGCCTGCGGCATGGCGTTCCGGGTCAAGGATGCGCACAAGGCCTACGCCCGTGCGCTGGAACTGGGCGCGATCCCGCTGGAGATCCCGACCGGTCCGATGGAGTTGCGCCTGCCGGCGATCAAGGGCATCGGCGGCGCGCCGCTGTACCTGATCGACCGCTTCGAAGAGGGGAAGTCGATCTATGACATCGACTTCGAATGGGTCGAGGGTGTCGAGCGCCATCCGAAGGGCCACGGCATGCAGATCATCGACCATCTGACCCACAACGTCTACCGCGGCCGCATGAGCTACTGGGCCGGCTTCTACGAGAAGCTGTTCAACTTCCGCGAAATCCGCTACTTCGACATCCAGGGCGAATACACCGGCCTGACCTCGAAGGCGATGACGGCGCCGGACGGCAAGATCCGGATTCCGCTGAACGAAGAGTCGCAAAGCGGCGGCGGCCAGATCGAGGAATTCCTGCTGAAGTTCAATGGCGAAGGCATCCAGCACATCGCCCTGCTGACGGAAGACATCTTCGCCTGCGTCGACGGCCTGCGCGCCGCCGGTATCCCGCTGATGACCGCGCCGCCGGAAACCTATTACGAGATGCTCGAAGCCCGCCTGCCGGGCCATGGCGAAGACGTCGATGCGCTGCGCGCGCGCGGCCTGCTGGTGGACGGCAAGATCGAAGACGGCTCCAAGCGCCTGCTGCTGCAGATCTTCTCGGAAAACCAGCTCGGCCCGGTGTTCTTCGAGTTCATCCAGCGCAAGGGCGACGAAGGTTTCGGCGAAGGCAACTTCAAGGCCCTGTTCGAGTCGATGGAGCGCGACCAGCTCAAGCGCGGGGCGCTGAAGACCGCCGCGTAATTTCCACTTTGACTTTTCAGTCCGTCATCGTTCACTACCGAAAGTGTTGTATGCACACAGCATACGCTCGCTTTCGGTAGATTCTCGCGGGGCAGGTGCGCAAATCCGCCGTATCTGCCTCTAAAATTGCCGTGTGGAATCTCTCCACGCCATCCCACACGGACAATCCCATGTATCCCGCACACCGGCTCGCGCCCTGCGCCGCCCTGTTGCTGGCGGCCGCCGCGCCGCTCGCCCATGCCATCGACATCGCCAGACCCGCCGGTCCCTACGCCGCCGCCATCGAAGCCGCCGCCGCGCCGGATCCGCTGAGCGCGCGCGTGACCGTCGCGACGCAGTACGTCGCGCGCGGCATCCGCCAGAGCTGGGGCCGGCCGGCATTGCAGGCCGGCGTCGACTACGCGGCTCCCAGCGGCTGGCGCATGGGCGCCTGGACCTCGACCGTCGACGGGCGCTTCATCGACAACGGCAGCATCGAGATGGACGTGTATGCCGGCTACAGCCGCGCCATCGGCGATCTCGGCTACAGCGCCCGCGCCACCTGGTACCACTACCCGGGTGCGCGCGTGCCCGGCAGCAGCATTGGCTTCGACTATGGCGAACTGGCGGCCGGCCTGAGCTGGAAGACCGTCTACGCCAAGTACAACTACACCTTCACCCGCGACTTCTTCGGCGTGGCCGACGCGCGCGGCACCGGCTATCTCGACCTCGGCGCGAAGCACGAATTCGGGCCGGGCCTGCTGCTCAAGCTGCATGCCGGCGACGGCCGCGTGGCCGGCAGCGGCAACGGCGTCTGGAACTGGCGCGACCTGGCCGCCGGCCTCAGCACGAAACTGGAAGGCGGCTGGACCGTCGCCCTGAATGTGACCCGCGCGATTGGCGGCGCCGGCGGCACCGGCGTCTACGACCGCTACAGCACCGGCAACGTGCGCGCCGACGGCCGTCCCTGGGCTGCGAGCGCCGGCCGAAGAACTGCCGTGCTCAGCCTGACCCGCCGCTTCTGATACTTCTGCTATCCTCGCCGGATCGATACGATTGGGGAGGAAGTCTTGCTGCAAGCGTTTGCCGTCCTGCTGGTGTTCCAATGTCTGGGTGAAGGCCTGGTATTCCTGTTCGGCTGGCCGGTGCCCGGCCCCGTGACCGGCATGCTCCTGCTGCTGGCGGCCCTGGTGGCCGTGCCGCGGCTGCAGGACGTGGTCGAAGCCGGCGCCAGCGAGCTGCTGCGCCACCTGTCCCTGCTGTTCGTGCCGGCCGGCGTCGGCATCGTGGTCGCCGCGTCCAGCGGCAGCGGGCAGTGGCTGGCGATCGCGGTCTCGGTGGTCGCCAGTACCCTGGTGACGCTGGCGGTCACGGCCCTGGTGCTGCAGGCCCTGACGCCGCGCAAGCCATCGAAGGAAGAGGGCGGCAATGTTTAATTTCGAGGAACTCAGCCACTTCTGGGTCTACCTGTCGGCCTCGCCGCTGCTGGGCCTGACGCTGACCCTGTGCGCCTATGTGTTCGCGCACTGGGTCTACGCGCGCTGCGGCATGTCGCCGCTGGCGAACCCGGTGGCGATCGCGATCGCCCTGATCAGCCTGGTGCTGGTGGCCAGCGGCATGTCCTACCAGCGTTATTTCGCCGGTGCCCAGTTCGTCCACTTCCTGCTCGGGCCGGCCACCGTGGCGCTGGCGGTGCCGCTCGCGCGCCAGGTGCCGCGCCTGCGCCGCAGCCTGTTTCCGCTGGCCTGCGCACTGGTGTGCGGCTGCGTGGCGGCCATCGTCACCGCGGTCGTGGTCGCCATCATGCTGGGCGCTTCGCCCGAGCTCGCCCGCACCATCGCACCGAAGTCGGCCACCACGCCGATCGCGATGGCGGTGTCGGAACACCTGGGCGGCATCCCGGCCCTGACGGCGGTGCTGGTGATCGGCACCGGCATCTTCGGCGCCATCACCGCGCGCTTCCTGCTGAACGCGCTGCGGGTCGAATCGCATGCAGCGCGCGGGCTGGCGCTGGGCGTCGCCGCGCACGGCATCGGCACCGCGCGCGCCTTCCAGGTGAGTCCGGAAATGGGCGCTTACGCCGGCCTCGGCATGGGCCTGAACGGCGTCCTGACGGCGCTGCTGGCGCCGTGGCTGGTGCCGCTGCTTCTGGACTGGATGGGACATTAGATTCGGGGAACGTATCGCGCGCCAATAGCGCTGCGGCGGCGTATGATGGACGTTCCAGCCTGTCTGGAACTGGAGGAAGATCTTGAACCTCTCGCCATTGCCGCTCGCGGTCTTCGTCGCGGATGCCCACGGTAGCATCACCAGCTGGAACCGGGCCTGCGAAAAGCTCTCCGGCTACACCGCCGAGCAGATGCGCGGCCGCACGCTCGCCGACCTGGTCGAATTCGAGGACAGCGCCGGCCAGGACGCCGCTATCCATGCCCGCGTCGACATCGACAGCGCCGGCAGCCTGGTCTGCGCCGACGGCCGCCGCCTGCCGGTGCGCGTGACGGTGGCCCCGCAATCCCTCGATCCCGAACAGCCGGGCAGCTTCAGCGTGATCGTCGTCCCGCGCGCGGGCACGGCGCCTTCGCGCTATGCGCTGATCCAGGACCTGCCGGTCAACGACATCATCGAAGGCCTGCCCTGCGTGTTCTACGTGATCGACCAGAGCGGCCGCCTGCTGCTGTGGAACCGCCAGCTCGAGGAAGCGCTGGAGATGCCCAGCGAAGACCTGCCGACGGTCGAGGTCAAGTACTTCTTCGACGAAGCGCACCGCGCCGAGATCGTGCAGAAAATCCTCGACGCCTTCGAAAAAGGTGGCTCCTGGCACGAGGCGGAGCTGGTCGGGCGCCACGGCAAGCGCACCACCTATCTGTTCCAGTGCGCGCGCACCAGCGTCGGCAGCCTGCCCTGCGTGTTCGGGACCGGCGTCGACATCACCATGCGCAAGCAGGCCGAGCACGTGCTGAAAGTGCGCGAGCGGGCGATCTATGCCAGCGTGAACGCCATCTGCATCACCTGCTGCGACGGCCCCGAGAACCGCATCGAGTACGTCAACCCCGCCTTCGAGCGCATCACCGGTTACACGCTGGCTGAGATCAAGGGCCGCGATCCGCGCTTCATGCGCATCGAAGGCTGCGACCTCGACGAACAGCGCCGCATCCACGACGCGGTGGTGCGCCGCCAGAGCGTGCGCGCGGTGCTGCGCAACGCCCGCAAGAACGGCGAGATCTTCTACAACGACCTGCGCATCGATCCGGTGATGAACGCGGAAGGCGAGGTCACCCACTTCGTCGCCGTGATCAACGACGTGACCGAAGCGCGGCACTACGAACGGCGCCTGCACCACCTGGCCCACCACGACCCGCTGACCGGCCTGGCCAACCGCACGCTGCTGCAGGAGCGCCTGAAGCAGGCGATGCAGTTCGCGCAGCGCAACCGGATGATCGGCGCGCTGGCCTTCATGGACCTGGACAACTTCAAGCATATCAACGACAACCTGGGCCACGAAGTCGGCGACGCCGTGCTGCGCGAGGTCGCCACCCGCCTGCGCGACAACATGCGCGACGAGGACACGGTGGCGCGGGTCGGCGGCGACGAGTTCGTCCTCGTCATCAACGACCAGAACAGCCCCGAGCAGGTGGCCGACCTGGTCGAACGGATACGGCGCAGCGTCGCCAGGCCGGTCGTCGTGGACGGCAGGGAAGTCGTGTCCGGCACCAGCATCGGCGTGGCCCTGTTCCCGCGCGACGGCCACACGGTCGACAAGGTGATGCGCGCGGCCGACGCCGCGATGTACCACGCCAAGAGCCTGGGCAAGAACAACTGCCAGTTCTTTTCCGCCGAGCTCAACCGGCTGGTGCACGAGCACCTGCTGCTAGAGGCCAGCCTGGGGCGCGCGATCGGCAACCACGAGATGGTGCTGGGCTACCAGCCCAAGGTGGACCTGCGCAGCGGCCGCATGATCGGGGCCGAGGCTTTAATCCGCTGGAATCACCCGGAGCATGGCCTGATGGGGCCGGATTCCTTCATCCCGGTGGCGGAGCAGACCGGCCTGATCGTGCCGCTCGGCGAATGGGTGATCGACGAGGCCTGCCGCGCCCTCAAGGCCCTGAAGCTGCTGGGTGCCGACGACTTCGTGATCTCGGTGAACCTGTCCTTGCGCCAGCTGCGCCAGCGCCAGTTCGTCGACCGCCTGGCCGAAAGCCTGCGCCGGCATGCGGTACCGCCGTCCTGCCTGGAGCTGGAAGTGACGGAGAGCCTGTTGATGGAAAGGCCCGAGGAGGCCAAGGAAGTCATGGCGCGCCTGAAGGCGCTGGGCGTACGCCTGTCGATCGACGACTTCGGCACCGGCTACTCGAGCCTGAGCCAGCTGCAGGCCTTCCCGGTCGATTACATCAAGATCGACCGCTCCTTCCTCGGCGGCGGCATCGACGACGGCCACGGCGTGATCACGCGCGCCATCATCGCCCTCGGTCACAGCCTGCAGCTGAAGGTGATCGCGGAAGGCGTCGAGACCCGCGAACAGCTGGCCTTCCTGCGCAAGAACGATTGCGACCAGATGCAGGGCTATTATTTCAGTCCGGCGCTGTCGCAGCAGGGCCTGGCGGACATGCTGCACCGGGGCGTCACCTTGCATGCCTGAGCGTCTACGCTGCCCGGCGCAGCGGGGCACGACTGGCGCTAACTGCAAAGCGCCTTGAGGAGGGTATCCATTTTATAGGGCTTTTCTACAAACAGATAATCGCGCTGGCGGTTCCTCAACAGCTCGGGTAATACATAGCCCGACATCAAAACGATCTTGATGGTCGGGTACATCGCCCGGATGGCCTCAGCAAGTTGCAGGCCAGTCATGCCGGGCATCATGATGTCTGTCAAAACCGTGTCGATATCATTTTCTCTCTGCAGAAGTTGTAGCGCTTCTGGTGCAGAGTGCGCCACGCTTACTGTCATGCCATGCGACCGCAGCAATACGGCAGCAAACTCTGCACCGTCTGGCTCATCGTCGACGAGAAGAAGCTTGCGCAACAAGGTGGCAGGACGGTCGCCGGCGTTGTGCAGGAAAGCTTGCATGATGCGCCTTTCTATTGCAGGCCCTGAATACGGCAGGGTTGGAACCGCTCTTCTGCCGGTCAATAGAGCTAAAGCCGGCTGCAGAACGGAGCCGCAGGCAGTACGTCAATCGACAGCGCGCTTGCGTCTTTCACGCGTCAACCAGAGCGGCAGTAGCAGTGGTGGAAGTCTGTCGATGCCATGATCGATAGCCATTTGCAGATCCTTTACTACAACGGGTCTTTTAATGACTTGGTTGACACTTTCAATCTGGTCGGTCGAAACGCCTGTTTCTGCATCTTCTACGAAAACGAGTATCGCGTCGGGCGAACAGCGCGCAAGTTCACCGGTCAGGCTGCGCCTGTCGCCTGGAATCGTTGCGGTGCAGGTAACGATAAGGTCGAATTGGATCATGTGCGCAGCATGCAGCGCCTTTTTCGGACTGAATACGGGGGTGACCAGGTATCCCATGGATGCCACGAGGCTTGCCGTTTCGTTGCAGGTTTTTGAATCGCGCTCCAAAACCAGTGCATACTTCATACCGACGCCTCCGATCCATCCAGCACGGATTGCTGAGGTTACGTGATGCACATTATTATAGAGAATATATTTAACCAACTATCGCACATTATCACCTGGTATCGAATTTACTGGTCCAGCGGGCGTCCTCCGCGGGCGCGCAGGTCGGCGAGCAGGGTACGGATCGCCCAAGCCGTCACGCGGCCGATTTGTTGTCCGGTCAGATCCCAGTGGTCACGCATTTCCAGCCAGGGTGTGGTATGCAATACCTGCAGCATTGCTGTGGCAAGGACCCGATCAGATGCCGGCAAATCCTTGACGGCATCCGCGGTCGCGCTGGTGTACGAAGCCTGGCGCTCCTCTTTTTGCGACAGGCGCATGGCCCGGCCTTCCGGTGTGGATCGGACGAGTGTTGCAATCGGCGCGATCCGGTCGAAGCCCTCGTAAATCGAATGTGTGTCGAGCAGGTCGTTCTCCTGCTTTGGAAAAACAACGCGACTGCCAGCCAGTTCGCGAACACGCGTGCTGGCCGCTGCCAGAAGTTTCTGGCGGTCGTCGAAGTAGCGATACACGGTGCGCCGACTGATTCCTGTCCGATCCGCAACAGCGTCGTGGCTGACCTCGGTAGTCCCATCGGCGAGAAGTTCGATGACGGCGTCCAGAATGCGTGTTCGCGCTTCTTCCTTATTACGCTCGCGTTGTCCTGTTTGCATCTTTTGCCCTGGCTCCATCTAAAAAATACGACACTTTTTATGCCAAAAGTCTTTGACACTTTTTGTGTCACATTGTAGCATCGATCTACATTTTCAACCGGAGCGTGTCATGATCTTTCATCTATCAATCGCTGCACATCAACCTCGTCATGTCGCCGGTGTATTGGCAGAGCTTTGGGGCGCAGATGCACTCTTCTTTCCGCCAGTCTCGGATAATGGATGGATCGTGATTGCGCGTGACGACCGCCGCAGCGCAATCGAGGTGTATCCCATCGGCACTGTGTTACGCGAGGCGGATGGGGACGCGGATGCTTTCGGCGAAGCGACCGGAGACACCGGATACACGGCTACACATGCTGCGATTGCAACCTCGCTCACCAAGGAGCAGGTGCTCGGGATTGCACAAAGGGAAGGCTGGCCAGCCAAATATCGTCAACGCGGCGGTATGTTCGGCGTCCTTGAAGTCTGGATCGAAGGGCGGCAAATGATGGAGGTCATGACGTCGGAGATGCAGGCGGAATATTGCGCCACGATGTCAGCCGACAACTGGCGTGCCATGCTCGCTGCGGTCGAAGCACAGCATCATGCCGCTTGACCAAAGAACGGGAGCCCGCCAACGCGCGGCAACGCGGAGGCGGGCAGTGGCACGGCGCAAGCGCGCGTGCCGGGGGAGCGCAAACGGCAGGGCCGCTGCGGAAAATGGCGGCCGATCAGGTCGGCTTGCGGGTAAAGGCACGGGCCGCGAACAGCGCGCCGGCCACACCCATCACGACGGCGGCGGTGCTGCCCGAGAAGCCGACGGCGGTGTTCTTGGCGATCTTGCCGGCCTTCGGCGTCACCAGTTCCAGGCGGCGCTTGGTCATCTGGGTGCCGAGTTCCGACAGGCGGTCCTTGCTGAGGGTCTGCTCGGCTTCCGGCAGCAGCACGGTTTCCTCGTCGGCGACGTGGTGGACGACGTCGCGCATCAGTTCGAACACCAGTTCGTCGTGGCGGGCGTCGCGCGGATCGGTGCGGCGCAGCTCGGCGATGATGCTGCGCATTTCCATGTGCTCGGGCTCGCTCTTTTCCATGACCTTCTGGTTATGGGCGCGCGGGCGCATCACCGGGTAGAAGATCTCTTCTTCCAGCGTGGCGTGGATTTCCAGGGCGTCGCAGATGGTTTCTGCCAGGGCTTTCTTGACGCTCGGGCGCTTGTCGCGGGTGTACTGGTGGAAGGTCACCATCACGTGCGAGTGGTCGAAGCGGATCATGTCGGTGATCGACGGGCTTAGTTTTTTCAGAGAAAACATCTTCTTCTCCATTCGTTGTAGTCGGATAGACAAATGTTAGTGCGCACGCTAGGGCTGCCGCGTAGGAGCGCGGCGCACGCGTTTGTCAGCGAAGATGCCATGGCCTGGCCCGTCCAGGCCGGCACTCAGCGTTCAGAACCCTTGCCTGTCAGAACAGTTCGATCGCCGGGCCGCCTCCCTGGTCCGGCGTGCCGCCGTGCAGCGCCTCACCCGCCAGGTATTCCTCGACCACGTCGCACAGCAGACCGGCCAGTAGCGCCGGCGCCGGGGCGGCACCCGGCCCGCCGAACGCGCCGCCGAGCACCAGGTTGCGCTGCGCCATCGCGGCGCGCAGGCGTTCGACGCATTGGCGCACCACGTCCTGGTATTGCAGCTGGCCCAGCACTTCGCTGGCGCCCAGCGACAGTGCCTCGCCCAGCTCCCGCATCTCGACGAAGCGCGCGTGGTAGCTGCCGCTGACGCGGTCGAAGCTGCCCCGCAGCCGGCTCACGGCCTGCGCGGTCTCGGTGATGTGGCAGAGGTCGCTGGCGGACTGGGCGGTGCTCTGCTCCAGGCCCTGCCTGAGCATGCCGTTGATGCGCCCCAGGCTGCCGCCGATGCGGGTCGCGGCCGCGTGCGAATTGGCGGCCAGCGCACGCACCTCTTCGGCGACCACCTTGAAGGCCTGGCCGGCGGCGCCGGCGCGGCTGGCCTCGATCGCGGCGTTGATCGACAGCAGGTGCGACTGCATGCTGATGGTCTGCACGTTTTCGGCCAGGCTCGAGAGACTGCTGATCTCGGCGGCGATCTGCGAGATGCTGTCGAGGTCGCGCTGCAGGCGCTCCGGCAGGCATTCCAGGAAAGTCGTCATCTGCGCCAGCGCGCCGACGTTGGCCGCGATCTCGTCCTCGAATCCGGCGGCGTCGAGGCTGGCGGCCTGCAGGCGTCCGGCCAGTTCCTGCGAGCGGTCGCACAGCGCGCGGACCTGGCCCATGATCGCCAGTGCCGAGTCCTCGGTGCGCGCCACCGCTTCGTCGAGCTTGTGGCCGACTTCGTCGTCGAGGCGGATGCTGGCCTGGACCGCATCGCGGTAGCCGTCCAGGGCCGCCGCCGTCTGCGGAGTGGTCCGGCCGGGAACGAGGCGCCGCAGTGCGGCGAGCAGCCTCCCGGCGCCCCCTTGCGTGCGTTTCACATTGAGCAACTTAAGCTCCCGGCAGCACTTGCTTGACGATCTTGATCAGGTCCGCGCCGCCGACCGGCTTGACCATCCAGCCGGTGGCGCCGAGCTTCTTGGCTTCGTCGCGGCGCGCCTGCTGGCTTTCGGTGGTCAGCACCAGGATGGGCGTGAAGCGGAAGCCCGGCGTGGCGCGCGCCTTGCCGATGAACTCGATGCCGCCCATGTTCGGCATGTTGATGTCGGTGATGATCAGGTCGGGCTTGGGCGCGGCCTTCAGGCGTTCCAGCGCCTTGACGCCGTCGCTGGCGGTCAGCACCGCGTAGCCGGCCAGCTCCAGGTTGTTCTTCAGGCTGAGCACCATCGTGCCCGAGTCGTCCACCACCAGAATCGTTTTTGCCATGTTCGTACTCCTTGATTGTTCAAATTGTCGGTTCGATTGCGGCGCGCAGCCAGGCGGCCAGCTCGGGCTGCGTCGGCCAGGCCGCCACCCGCACCCGCGCCGCCATCAGCACCTGCAGGCAGGCGCTGTGCACGTGTTCGCAGGCGGCGAGGTCGGCGCCCGGCTTGTCGAGGTCCATCGCCAGCTGCAGCAGCTGTTCGGCGTCGTCGACGGCCAGGGTGCCGGCGCAATGCAGCACGCCGTCTTTCAGTTCGATCGTCATTGCAGCAGCTCCTTCGGGTTAATCACCATCAGCACCGAGCCGTCGCCCAGCAGCGCCGAGCCGGCGTAGGCCGACAGGCTGCCGAGGATGCCGCCCATCGGCTTGAGGATCACCTCGACCACCTCGCGGAAGTCGTCGATCACCAGGCCGAGGTACTGGCCGTGCACGCGCAGCACCAGGGTCGCCATTTCGTCCTGCTCGTTGTGGCGCTGCGGACGGTCCAGCGCCAGCAGCGCGTTCAGCGACATCAGCGGCACGATGCGTCCGCGCAGCACGGCGGTGCGGTGCTGCTTGATCGTGTGCACCTCGGCGGCCGGAATGCGCACGGTCTCGACCACCAGGTCCATCGGCACGCCGTATTGCGCGCCGCCCGATTCCACGATCATCACGTTGGTCACGGCCATCGACAGCGGCAGCGACAGCTGCAGGCGGGTGCCCTGGCCGGGCTGGCTGGACAGGCGCACGCTGCCGCCCAGCTTTTCGACGGCGCTGCGCACCGCGTCCATGCCGACCCCGCGGCCGGACAGGTCGGACACCTGCTCGGCGGTCGAGAAGCCCGGCAGGAACACCAGCTCCACCGCTTCCTGGTCGGACAGGCGCTCGGCCTGCTGCTCGTCGATCAGGCCCCTGGCCCAGGCCTTGCGGCGGATCGCCTGCGGGTCGATGCCGCGGCCGTCGTCGGCCACCTCGATCAGCACGCGGTCCGCTTCCTGGCGCGCGCCGATCACCAGGCGCCCGCTGGCCGGCTTGCCGGCCGCCAGCCGGACGTCGGGCAGCTCCAGGCCATGGTCGAGCGAATTGCGCACGATGTGCACCAGCGGGTCGGCCAGCGCCTCGATCACGTTCTTGTCGGCCTCGGTGCTTTCGCCTTCCAGCACCAGTTCGACTTCCTTGCCGAGACGGCGCGCGATGTCGCGCACCAGGCGCGGGAAGCGCTGGAACACGAAGGACACCGGCGTCATGCGCACCTGCATGATGGCGTCCTGCATCTCCTCGACGATGCGGTTGATGACCGCGTGCTGCGCCTTGATCTCGCGCGCCAGTTCGCGCACGCCGAACTGGTTCTCGGCGCGCGCCGCCAGGTAGGGCAGGCCGTTGCGCGCGACCACCATCTCGCCGATCAGGTTCATCAGCCGGTCGACCTTGGCCTGTTCGACCTTCAGTACGCGCGAGGAGGACAGGTCCTCGGCGCGGCGGCCGGATTTCGGCTCCGGTTCAGCAGCCGGGACGGCGCACTGGTCTTGCAAGGCCGCAGCCTGGCCAGCCGGCTGCGGGCTCGCAGCTTGGGCGACGCCTGGACGGCCGCCGGTGTGGCGTTCGATCCAGGCCAGCACCGGACCGCCGGTCTTGCGGGCCAGGGCATCGGCCTCGCAGGCATCGAGTTCGGCCAGGCCGGCGTCCTGTCCGATGGCGCGCATGCAGGCGCGGACGGCGGCGACGGCGGCACGCAGGCGGCCCGCGATCCAGGGTTCGTCGCCGAGCGTCCACAAGGCTTCGCCCTGCGCCTGCACCAGCGCCAGTGCATCGGCCACGAGTTCCGGATCGCGGGCGGGCCTGTCCTGCGCCGCCGCTTCGGTCAACTCGGCCAGCCATACCTGTTCCGGCACGTAGCGGAAGTGCTCTTCGACCGCCGCGCGCGGCGCGGTGGTAACCGCCTGGAACAGCAGGTTGCAGCGGTAGGCGTCGAGTTCCGCCAGCGCCGGCCAGGCCTCGGCCGGCGCCACGCGCTGCCACTGCACGCCGGGCAGCTGGATGGCCTGGTAGAGCGGGTCCTCGCCCTTGAAGAAGCACTCCGGTTCGGGCGCGTATTCGATCCACAGCGGGGCCTTGCCGGCCCGGATCGCGTCGCGCCAGGCGTCGCGGAGGGCGGCCGGCGCCAGTTCGAGGGCGGCGGCCATGCGCGCGGCCTGCGGAGCGGGCGCGGCGGCGGCAGGTTCGCTGCCGGCGTCGTCGTCCGCCGTTGCGGCATCGCCTTCGGCGCCGGCTGCGGCCAGGCCGCGCAGGCGGGTCGCCAGCGCGACCGATGCCGCGGCGTGTCCGGCGCCGGGCGTCCCCTCGCGTTCGATGGCGTCGAGCTGCATGGCGACGAAGTCCATGGCGTCGAGCAGGGCGTCGGCCATGTCGCGGTCGTAGGCGATGCGGCCCTCGCGCACGCTGCTCATCAGGTCTTCGGCGGCGTGGATCACGCGGAACATGTCCGGGAAGTCGAACAGGCCGCAATTGCCCTTCAGCGTGTGCACCACGCGGAACAGCTCGTCCATCAGCGCCGCGTCGGCGGGGGCGCGTTCGAGCGCCAGCAGGCTGTCGGCGATCCCTTCCAGGAAGTCGCGCGACTCCAGCAGGAACTGTTGCAGCACCGGGTTGGCGCTCATGCTCGTTTGCTCGCTCATGCGGCTTCTCCCAGCAGCAGGGTGACGTAGCGCAGCAGCTGCTGCGGGCGGGTCGGTTTGACGATGTACAGGTTGGCGCCGGCTTCCATGGCCTGGCGGCGGTCGCCGTCCTCGGCTTCGGTGCTGACCATGATGGCCGGGGCCTGGGCCACGTCTTCGGCACGCAGCGCGCGCAGGAAGGAATAGCCGTCCATCTGCGGCATGTTGACGTCGACCAGGTAGAGGTCGAAGGACGCGGCGAGCGCCTTTTCCAGCGCTTCGACGCCGTTCACGGCTTCGCTCACGGCGTGGCCCGCGCCTTCGAGAATCGCGCGGTGGTACATGCGCACGGTAGCGGCATCGTCGACGATCAGGATGTGTTTCATTGCCTCGGCTTCCTAGGTTTGCAGCGGCTTTTGGTAGACGATCGCTTGCGGGAACTTGCGTATCCTGAACAGCGACGAAATACGGCTCATCGACTCCGAATGGCCCAGGCAGATGAAACCGCCGGGGCGCAGCACGTCGAAGAAGGACTCGGCGGCCTGGCGGCGCGACGTGTCGTCGAAATAAATCAGGAGGTTGCGGCAGAACACCACGTCGTAGTCGCGGTAGGCCTTCACCTCGGCGGGGTCGTTCAGGTTCACGCGGGTGAAGGCGACCGCCTCGCGCAGGTCTTTCGAGATGCGCCAGTTGTCGCCTTCGCGGGTGAAGTACTTCTGCATCCAGGCCGCCGGCACGTGCTGCACGGCGCGCGCCGAATACAGCCCGGCCTGGGCCTGCTGCAGGATGCGGGTGTCGATGTCCGAGGACACGATCTCGACGTCCCACTTGGCCAGCTCGGGCCAGCGCTCCAGCAGGAACATCGCGATCGTGTAGGCTTCCTCGCCGGACGACGAAGGCATGACCCAGATCCGCAGCGGCTCGCCGGGACGCCTGCGCGCCACCAGTTCCGGCAGCATCGAGTGCACCAGGCAGTCGAACTGGTAGTCCTCGCGCATGAAATAGGTCTCGTTGACCGTCATTTCATTGACCAGGGCCTGCCATTCGCGGCCGGCGGCTTCGAAGCGCAGCATCGCGAAGTAATCGCGAAAGCCGCTGCAGCCGGTGGCGCGGATGCGTTCGGCCAGGCGCTTGTCGACGAAGTAGCGCTTGGACGGCTCGAACTGGATGCCGGACTTCCGGTAGAAGAACTCGCGGAAGCGCTGGAAGTCGTCGGCGCTGATCGTCACTTCGCTCATGCCTGCTCCAGGCGCCCGAGCAGCAAATCGCCCGCGAAGCGCAGGTAGGGCTCGTCCGGAAAGCGCGCCAGCAGGCGCTCGACCGGGCCGTGCGCGGCGCCGGTGGCGATGTCGGCCAGCACGTCGAGTGCGGCGCCGCAGACGTTGACGTCGCCGTCGGCGTCGATCAGCTGCAGCAGCCATTCCTCGACGCGCTCGTGGCGCAGGGTGTCGAGGATGCCGACCGCCAGGATGCGCACGTCGCGGTCCCAGTCGACCAGCAGGTGGGCCATCACCGGCGCCACCTGCGCCGGCAGGGCGCGCAGCGCCTCGATGGCGGCGTTGCGCAGCCAGGCGTCTTCGCTGCGCAGGCAGCGGGCCAGCACCGACACCGATTCCTCGGTGGCGATCGCGGCCAGGGTGCCGAGGATGGCGCTGCTTACCGCGTGGTCGCGTTCCGTGTCCAGCGCTTCGGCGAGCGCCGGCACGGCCTGTGCCTGGTTGGCCGGAGCGTCCGCGGCGAGGGCATGGGCGGCGGCGCGGCGTACGGCGGCATCGCCGGCTGCCAGTTGCGCCAGCGTCGCGTCGAGGGCGTTCGGGGCCGGGGGCAAAGCGGCGGCCTGCGGCGCCAGGGTTTTCATCAAAGGCATGTTCGGTTCCTGCTAAGGATTCTTGTTCAGTGTTTGCCGCCGCCGACCCAGTCGACAAGGCGCGCCGCCACCTGCCCGGCGGGCAGCACCTGCTGCGCGCCGCCGCGGCGTATCAGTTCGGCGGGCATGCCGAACACCACCGCCGACTCCTCGCTTTCGGCGATCGTGCGGCCGCCGCGGCGGGCGATCTCGGCGAAGGCGTCGGCGCCGTCGTGGCCCATCCCGGTCAGCATCACGGCCACGATGTCCCGCGGCGCGTAGTGTTCGAGCGCGCTGCGGCCCAGCAGCTCGACCGAGGGATGCCACAGGTAGCCGGCCGTTTCCGGTTTCGCGACCAGGGCCGGCTGGCCGCCGCGGGCCGCCACCAGGACGTCTGCGCCGCCCTTGCAGATGTAGACCGTGCCGGCTTCGAGTGGCATCGGGCGGGCGGCCTCGACCACGCGCAGGCTGCACAGGCCATCCATGCGGGTGGCGAAGGGCAGGGTGAAGCTGGCCGGCATGTGCTGCGCCACCACCACCGGCCACGGGAAGTCCGCCGGCAGCGCGGGCAGGATGCGCTCCAGCGTGCGCGGGCCGCCGGTCGACACGCCGATCACGACGATGCCTTTGCCGGCGGCGCCGCTCGCAGCGGCACGCGGCGCCGGGGCCGGTGGCGCCGCATGCACTGTGCGTTCCGGCCGCGCGGCCCTCGCAGGCAGCGCGGCGGCACGGTCCGCGCGCCCCGACACACGTCCGACACGCGCCCGCGCGGCGCCGCGTACCTTTTCCAGCAGCTGCGCCTGGATCGCTTCCAGCCCCACGGTGATGGTGCCGCCGGGCTTGGCCACGTAATCGACCGCGCCCAGGTTCAGGGCCTCGAAGGTCGCCAGCGCGCCTTTCTCGGTGAGCGAGGACAGCATGATCACCGGCACCGGACGCTCGACCATCATCTGCGACAGCGCGGTGAGGCCATCCATGTCGGGCATGTTGATGTCCAGCGTCACCACGTCCGGCTGGAACGCCAGGTTGGCCGCCACCGCCTCGCGCCCGTTGCGCGCGTAGGCGAGCTGGAAGCCGCCGTCCGCTTCGAACAGGGCGCCCAGCTGGCGCCGCATCAGCGCCGAGTCGTCGACGATCAGGAGCTTCACGCCTGCCTCTTACAGCGAAAGGTCCGCCAGCGCGGCCAGGTCGCCTTCGCCGACCAGGTGGCGCGGTTCGAGCAGCTGCACCATGCGGCGGCTCTTCTCCAGGTTGGCCATGCGCGCCAGCAGGCGCGACTGCTCGCCCGACAGGCGCGGCGCCGGCTCGATGGCGCGGCGCTCGACCTTCAGCACCTCGGCCACCGAATCGACGATGAAACCGGTGCAGACGCGGTCGATCACGAACACCATGATGCGCTGGCGGTCGCTGCGCTCGGCGTCCGGCAGGCCGAGGCGGCGGCGCAGGTCGATCACAGGCAGCACCGTGCCGCGCAGGTTGATCACACCTTCGACGAAAGCCGGCGCCTTCGGCACGTGGGTCAGCAGTTCCGGCACGCGCACGATTTCCTGCACGCTGTCGATCGGCACCCCGAATTCCTCCTGGCCGAGGCGGAACACGACCAGCTGTTCTTCGTCCTCGAGCGCGGCGCCGTGGGTGTCGGCGTCGTCGTTATCATCATGCATCATCTCGTTCTTCTCCAGTACTTCCTTGACGGCCGGCTGGCGGAACATGCTCGCGGCGTCGATGATCGACACCAACCGGCGGCCGCCGTCCAGGCGGCAGATGCGGGCGATGTCGGCCATGCCCGGTTCGCGCGCCAGCAGGGCCGGCACCGGTTCCACCGCGGCCAGCGCCACGCGCAGCACCTCGTTCACGCTGTCCATCACCACGCCCACCGCGGCGCCGCCGAGGGCGACCACCACGATGCGGCTCTGTTCGTCCGCGGCGCGGTCCGGCAGGCCGAACATGCGGCGCAGCGAGACCAGCGGCAGCAGCCGGTTACGCAGGGTCATCAGGCCCAGCACGTGGCTTTCCGCCTGCGGCACCTGCACGATGTCCTCCGGGGTCTGCACGATTTCCTGCACGTCCTCGATCGCCACCGCGTATTCCTGGCCGGCGACCTCGAAGCTGACCAGCTGCAGCTCGTCGCTGGGCTGCTCGTCTTCGCCCTGCCCGTCGCCGCCGCGCAGGGCGTGAGCGCCGGCCCGGGCCGCGTCGACGGCCTGCGCGAATTCGGCGGCGATCAGGCGCTCGAAGTCGAGCACCATCACCATCGCATGGCCGCCGACGTTCTTCAGCAGGCCGGACACCAGGTCGCTGCGCACGGTGGAGGCGATGCCGGACGCGTCCTCGATCTGGCGCACGTCCACGCCCACCACGCTGGCCACCCGGTCGACCACGAAGCCGAGCGGCTGGCCGAGGTCGATCACCACGGCGCGGCTGGCATCGTCGTGCGCGCGCTCGGGGTAGCCGAAGATGCGGCGCAGGCTGATGATGGGCAGGACCTTGCCGCGCAAATTGGCCAGGCCGTCCAGGGTGGCCGGCGCCAGCGGCACCCGCACCACGTCGGGCACGCGGATGATTTCCTGGACCGGCGCCATGTCCACCGCGAACACTTCGTCGCCGGCGACGAAGGTCACGAACTGGCGCACGGCGCTGTCGAGGGCGCCGGCGTCGTCGGCCGTGGCCGTCGGCCGCATCTCGTCTCTCATGCTCTCGTCTCTCATGTCGGTTCCGTTCAGGCGCTCTGCAGTTCGTCGGCCAGCGAAGCGACTTCCTCGACCGCGGTCGCCAGTTCCTCGGCGCCGGCGGACTGCTGGCGGGCGGCGGCGGCGGCTTCGGTCGCGGCCTTTTCCGCTTCCTGGGCGGCGCTCGCGATCTGGTCGGTGGCGGTCTTGACCTGCACGATGGCGGCCGAGATGTCGTTGGCGGCGGCCAGGATCTCGGCGGTGCCGCGGTCGACCGCGCCGACGTCGGTCTCGATCGACACCAGGGCGGCGGTGATGGCCTTGGCCTTTTCGGCTTCGGACAGGGCGGTGGCGGCGATCTCCTCGAGGTCGCGGCTGACCACGGCGATCTGGTCCTGCACCGCCTTCACCAGGTCCTTGATGTTGTCGGCGTTCTCGGCCGAATCGTGGGCCAGGTTGCGGATGTCGGTGGCGACGACCACGAAGCCCTTGCCGAATTCGCCGGCGCGGGCCGCTTCGATCGAACCGTTCACGGCCAGCATGTTGGTCTGGATCGAGACCGTGGTGATGGCGTCGACGATCTTGTCGATGCGGCGCGAAACCAGCGCCAGTTCCTTGATCTGGCGCAGCGAGGCGCGTGAGGCGTCCACCGAGCTGGAAATGCCGGCGATCAGGCTGTCGACGGCGGTCTTGTTCTGGTCGAGCAGGGTACGGATGGCGCCGACCTTGCCGCCGCTGGCGGTGGCGCGGTCCTGGGCCATCTGCAGGCCTTTTTCGATCTGGTTGATGGCGGCGGCCGATTCCTCGCTGGCGACGGCCTGGACCTGGGCGCCCTTGCGGATCTGCTCGATGGCGGACATGATCTGGCTGCCGGCGCGGCTGATTTCCTGCACCGCCGACGACAGTTCCTCGGCGGCGGACGCGACTTCCTCGGCGCTCTTGGCGACGTCGGTCGAGTTCTTCAGGTCCTCGGCCAGCTCGGACAGGGTCTGCGAGGTCTGTTCGCACTCGGCCAGGGCCTGGCTCTGCTCGTCGACGGTCTTGGCCGATTCCTCGGCGGCGGCCGACTGCTCCTCGGCGGCGGCGGCGATTTCCTGCGAACCCTTCAGGGCCTGCTGGGCGGCGGCGGCCGACTGCTGGGCGCCGACGGCGATTTCGCGCACGCCGGCCACGATCTCGGCCGCGTCCATGCGGATGCGCTCGAGCTGTTCGGTGATCTTCTTGCCGTTCTCGACTTCGCCGAGCACGGTCCGGCTCGACGCGCCGATGCCTTCGGCCACGACCTTGACTTCCTGCTGGATCTGGCCGACCAGGTCCTGGATCTGCTTGGCGCTCTTTTCCGAGGTCTCGGCCAGGGTGCGCACTTCGTCGGCGACCACGGCGAAACCCTTGCCGTGCTTGCCGGCGCGGGCGGCTTCGATGGCGGCGTTCAGGGCCAGCAGGTTGGTCTGGTCGGCGATGCGGGCCACGGCCTTGACGATGTCGCCGATGTTGGCGGCCTGTTTTTCCAGCTCGGCCACCATGGTCACGGAAGCCGCCTGGCGCTCGGCGGCGACGCCGACGTTGCCGACCAGAAGAGCGACTTCGGCGCCGGTGCGCGATACCAGGGCCTGGGTCGACTCCATGCGCACCTGGCTGGCGTCCGCGTTCTCGAGCTGGCGGGCGATCGCCACTTCGACCTGCTGGAAGGCGGCCAGCGACTCCTGCGAGGCGGTGGTGGCCTGCTGGGCGCCGGTGGCGATCTGGTCCGAGGAGCGCTTCAGCTCTTCGGCGGCGGAAGCGGCTTCGTTGATGCCGGCCGCCAGCTGGGCGGCGGCAGCGGCGATGCGCTCGGCGGCCTGCTGCTGCTTGGCCAGGGTGCGCGCTTTTTTCCGCTGGGCTTCGGCGACGCGGGCGGCGTTCTGGGCCGGCTTGGCGTCGGTGGCGACGTCATAGGGGGTGTTGTTGAGTTTCTTGACGAGCGCCATCTGCGCCTCCTGAAAACGGTTGATCACGAGCCCGTAATGACGGGGACGGATCGGAGTGTATTCAGCAGGCTGTGCAGTGGGAAGTAGGATTGTTCCTACAGGAAATAGGAAATTCTCTGAGGCATCCCTAGGAAGCCATGGCGATGGCGTGGCCAGGATGCCGGGTTTCAGTCGGGTTTTTTGACGAGCCCATGTTTCACCGCAAACAGCACGAGCCCCACCACATCGCGCACGCCGGTCCTTTCCATGATCTGCGCGCGGTGGGCGGCGATGGTCTTTTCGCTAAGGTCGAGCTCATAGGCAATTTCCTTAGTGGACTTGCGGCTGGCGATCATCGTGAGAATCTGCTGTTGTCGGGCTGTCAGGATGTCGAGTGCCTTGTCCGCAACACTCGGCGGACGCACGAAGCGGTCGATCATCTTCTTGGACACCGACGGACTCAGATAGCTGTCGTTGCGCGCCACCGCCTTCAGGGCGATTTCAAGCTCGCTGGGCGCGGACTCCTTGAGCAGGTAGGCGGCCGCCCCCAGGCGCAGGGCCTCGGCAACCAGTTCCTCGGAGGCGTGCATGCTGAGGATGATGACGCGGGTGCGCGGGCTGGCCTCGGCGATGCGCGGCAGGAGGTCGAGGCCGCTTTCCTCGCCCAGCGTGATGTCCGCGACCACGATGTGCGGGCGCAGCTGGCGCACCAGTTCCATCGCATCCAGAAGATTGCTGGCCTCGCCGATGACCGTGAAGTCGTCGATCTGGTTGATCAGGGTGCAGATGCCGGCACGCACCAGGGCGTGGTCGTCGACCAGTACGACATTCATGGGATGCCTCCATCGGATAGGGAAAAGGTGGCCGCGATACGGGTGCCGCGGCCGGGCGCACTGTCGACGTGGAGCACACCGCCCAGCAGCTGGACGCGCTCGCTCATGCCGCACAGGCCGGAAGAGAGCGCCGAGGCCGCGTGCTCGCGCCAGCGCGCGGCGTCGAAGCCGATGCCGTCGTCGCGCACGATCAGTTCGAGCTCCTCGCCGGCGGCGCCGCCGTTGATCTCGACCACCACATGGCTGGCGCGGGCATGGCGCACGATGTTCGTCACGCTCTCCTGGACCAGCCGGTAGACGCTGATCTCCAGCGCAGGGGGCAGGCGGCGCGGCAGGCCGGCATACTCGAACACCCAGCCCGGTCCGTCCTGGAACTGGCGCGACAGCAGCTGCCGGACCGTCGCTTCGAGCCCGAAGAAATCCAGCCCCGGCGGGCGCAGGGACACCGACATGCTGCGTACTTCGCCGATCAGGGCCGACATCTCGCGTTCGGCCTCCAGCCAGAGCGCGCGCTGCTCGGAGGCCTGCAGCCAGGGCTCGGCGCGGTGCAGCAGCAGGTTCAGGGCGCTGAGGCGCTGGCCGAGTTCGTCGTGCAGTTCGCGCGCCAGGTTCTTGCGCTCGTCTTCCTGGGCGTTCACCAGGCGCAGCGACAGGGTGGCCATGTCGCGGTGCCTGGCGTCGAGCCGGGCCAGCAGGCGCGAGCGCTCGACCGCCAGGCGCAGCGACTGGGTCAGGCGTCCAAGCCGGGTTTTCAGCACATAGTCGACCGCCCCTTCGCGTACCAGCGCGACCAGTGCCGACTCGTCGGGAATGTCGGTGACCACGATGAGCGGGATCGCGATGCCGGTTTCGCGCAGGATCGCGAGCGCGCGGCGGGCGCTGAATTCGTGCAGTTCGATGTCGGAGAAGATCAGGTCGTACTCTTTCGCAATGGCACTGCGGAAGGCGGGCTCGCTGTCGACCCGCTGCAGGCGGTAGGCCAGGCCGTCGCGCTGCAGGCGTTCCTCCAGCAACTGGGCATCGAAAGCGGAGTCGTCGATCAGCAGGAGTCGCAGGGCATCATCTGGCATGGCATAAGTCAAGAACATCATATTTACAATGATCTTAACGTTGCGTACGTGGCTGACGGCGCACGCCTATGCGCGACGGGTCGAGGACGGCGCGGCTGCATAGCCAAAGTTGATCGTCGGGATTAACAGAAACTATAGAAAGAGGAAGGGACCACCTGGAATACCTTATCGGTACGATAGCTTAAGACTATTGGACGAGTTTCTTTCCATATTACATTGCTATTGGTTTACAACAATAGGTTGTCGCTCCCAGTCCTACACGGACACGGCGAACATGCTGATTACTGGTCCATGCAAGCCTGCGATCATGGGTCCATGGTCAGTCGTGCAACAGGGCGGCTGTCAGGCTGCGCCGGTGAGGCAGGACGCTTCCGGCGTGGAAAACCAACATTATCGGAGGACAGGGAATGTTTGCACACAACAAACGTCTGCAGTACACGGTGCGCGTCAGTGAACCGAATCCGGGTCTGGCCAATCTCATGCTGGAACAGTTCGGCGGCCCGCAGGGCGAGCTGGCTGCGGCCATGCGCTACTTCACCCAGGCCGTCAGCGAAGACGATCCGGGCCGCAAGGACATGCTGTTCGACATCGCCACCGAGGAGCTCAGCCACCTGGAAGTGATCGGCCACATCATCGCCATGCTGAACAAGGGCGCCAAGGGCGAGTTGCACGAAGCCGTCGACGATGCAGCAGAAATGTACCGCAAGATCAACGGCCCGGGTAACGACAGCCACGTGACCCAGATCCTGTACGGCGCCGGCACCCCGCTGATCAACTCCGCCGGCGTGCCCTTCACCGCGGCCTACATCGATACCATCGGCGAGCCAAGCGCCGACCTGCGCTCGAACATCGCGGCCGAGGCGCGTGCCAAGATCGTCTACGAGCGCCTGATCGCCTGCACCGACGACCCGGGCGTGAAGGAAGCGCTGGGCTTCCTGATGACGCGCGAGATCGCGCACCAGAAATCCTTCGAGAAGGCGCTGTATTCGATGAACCCGAACTTCCCGCCGGGGAAACTGCCGGGCGACCCGCGCTTTGCCGACACCTATTTCAATATGTCGCAGGGCCCGGGCGAAATGCGCGGTTCCTGGAACCAGGGCGAGAAATGGGACTTCGTCACCGACCGCGAGAAGCAGATGGCGGTCGACGGCGGTTCGGGCGAGGCCGAGGTCAGGCTGCCGGCCAAGGACATCGACATCCTGAAGGCGCTTACCACCCGCACCATGTCGGACCCGTCCATCGACCCGCCGACCGGCGCCGAGCTGGGCATGGGGAACCAGACCATGGCCGATGGTGCAACGGTGCAGGGCAAGGGCAAGTAATTGCCGAGCATACGGCAATTACGCGGCAGGCCTGAGCACTGACCGCCGGCGCCGTGCAGCTTCATCGCTGCGCGGCGCCTGTCGTTAACCAGAAGGACGAGCATGAATACCCAAGTCATACGCAGCATCACCCCGCGCAAGGCGGTCGGCCTCCTGATTCGCGGCCTGGGCTGCGTCCTGCTGCTGTCGAAACTGTTCGGCGAGCTGCTGCACGGCGCCTCGAACCTGCGCGCCGCACTGATCGGCGGCGGGACGGCAGCCGCGGCAACCGCGCTCGGTACCCTCCCGGTACTGCTGGCGCAAAATTTTTCGAAGCGGACCTATGACTGCTTCCTCGGTTTCGGCGCCGGCGTGATGCTCGGTGCAACCTCGTTTTCGCTGGTGATCCCGGCGCTGGCCGCGGCCAAGGCCGGCGGCGCAGGCAACTGGGGCGCCAGCCTCAGCGTCGGCGCCGGCCTGATGCTGGGCGCCGGCCTGCTGCTGGTGCTGGACCGCGTCATCAGTACCGACGGGCTCCTGCAGCCCTCGGACACCCGCAATGCCAACTCCCTCAAGCGCGCCTGGCTGTTCGTCTGGGCCGTGGCCCTGCACAACCTGCCGGAAGGCCTGGCGATCGGCGTCGCCTACGCCGGGGTGGACCTGAGCAAGGCCAATTCCCTGGCCACCGGGATCTCGATCCAGGACGTGCCCGAGGGCCTGGTAGTGGCACTGGCGCTGCGCACGGTGGGCTACAGCCGCGGCGTCTCGACGCTGCTGGGCGTGGCCTCGGGCCTGATCGAGCCGGTGGCGGCGGTGCTCGGCGTCGCCCTGATCGGCATCTCGGCCGGCCTGCTGCCGTTCGCGCTGGCCGCCGCCGCGGGCGCCATGCTGTTCGTGATCGCCAACGACGTGGTGCCGGAATCACACCAGAACGGCCACGGCACCTGGGCCAGCGTGGCGCTGATCTTCGGCTTCATCCTGATGACGGTGCTGGACACGGCGCTGGGCTGAGTCGACGCGGCAAGCGAGCGCAGGGCTTCGGGAAGAAGTGCAGGGGACATGGCACCGGTTCGTCCACGAACACGAACATCATGTCAGTGGGCAGGCTGCGCATACGCACGTCTGCTTTCGGCCGCTGCGCACCTATTGTTGCGTCCGCTACCGACCCTTTGCAGACATTGACGGACCTAACCGATAGGTCGATCAAAAAACTCTTTAAGCCAGCCACCAGGCTGCTCATTGATGTCCCAGCGATAACCAAGCCGTTCACGATCCGCGCGGATCTCGAGTTCTTCTTCTTCCGTCATCCAATCTGGCCGCTTTTCGAAGACGACAAATTCCGGGTAAGCCAATCGTGCTGCATCAACCGTCGGTGCGTCGAGCAGTAGCCAGACACCACCACTTCCGTAGTCATAGCAAGCAAGAAAAGGACAAAGTGCGTTTTTCGTCATGTGGGTGCTTTTAACGACTGAAGGAAGGACCGCTTCTGGCCGATTGCAGGCGGTCGGAACGGGAATGTACGCGACTGCTGCTCCTGGCGGCGGACAGCCATGCAGCTTGCCGCCTGGCGCTGGACGCCGGGCGAATACCAGACTGCATGCGCGCGGCGAAAAAAAGCCCCGGGATCAACCCGGGGCGCAAGCTCTGCTGCTTCCTACTTTATCTTCAGTTCCGGATTTCCAGCGCGCGGTTCACGCTCAGTGCCGCCAGCGTGCCGAGCGCGCCCGACAGCAGGTAGAGGCTGACGTAGCCCAGGCCGTAGTTGGCGGCCAGGCCCAGTGCGACCAGCGGGGCGAAAGCGGCGCCCACCAGCCAGGCGAGGTCGGAAGTCAGCGCCGCGCCGGTGTAGCGGAACTCCGGCAGGAAGTTCGAGGTCACGGCCCCGGCGGCCTGGCCGTACGACAGACCGAGCAGCAGGAAGCCGAGCAGGATGAAGGTGTTCTGGCCGCTGGCGCCGCCGTCCATCAGGGTTGGCACGAAGCCCGAGAACAGCGCGATCAGGATCGCCACGGTGCCGAGGGTGTTGCGGCGTCCGAATTTATCGGCGATCAGGCCGGAGGCCAGCACGCCGACGATGGCCAGGCCGCCGCCCCACATCTGGACCATCAGGAAGTCGGACATCGAGCGGGTGTCGTAGAGCTGGATCCAGGACAGCGGGAACACGGTCACCAGGTGGAAGAGGGCGTAGCTGGCCAGGGCGGCGAGGGCGCCGAGCAGGATGGTGCTGCCCTGCTTGCGGCTGACTTCGACCGGGCTCACCGGGTCCAGCTGGTGCTCGTCCAGCAGGTGGGTGTAATCGGGTGTCGAGACCAGGCGCAGGCGGGCGAACAGCGCGACCACGTTGATGGCGAAGGCCACGTAGAAGGGGAAACGCCAGCCCCAGACCAGGAAGTCGTCCTGCGTCAGTTCGGCCATCATGTAGGAAAAGATACCGGCAGCGATGATGAATCCGACCGGTGCGCCAAGTTGTCCCAACATCGCGTACCATCCGCGCTTGTGTTCCGGGGCGTTCAGGGCGAGCAGCGAAGGCAGGCCGTCCCAGGTCCCGCCGAGCGCGAAACCCTGTCCCAGGCGCAGCACCGCCAGCGAGATGATGGCCCACTCGCCCCAGCGTGAATAAGTGGGGAGGGCGGAGATCGCGACGGTGGCGCTTCCCAGCATGAACAGCGCGATCGTCAGCTTGATCTCGCGGCTGAAGTGGCGCTGGATGTACATGAAGATCACGGTGCCGACCGGCCTTGCGATGTAGGCGAGGGCGAAGATGGCAAAGGAATACAGGGTCCCCTCGAGGCGGTCGGCGAAGGGGAAGAACACAGCCGGGAACACGAGCACCGAAGCGATCGCGTAGACGAAGAAGTCGAAATACTCGGAAGCGCGGCCGATGACCACCCCGACGGCGATGTCGCCGGGAGAAATAGCGGTGTCGCGGGCATTGATGTTGCGGGCACCGCTGCTCGGTGCGGTGATCGGCGAGGCTGCTGCGTCGCCATAGGTCGTGGTGTTCTGCTGCATATTTCGTCTCCTGTAGTCTTCGACAACCGGGCTGGAACCCTTCGGGATGAAACGTCAACAACAAAAAAAGTGCGAAGGGTGGGACAAAACGTCCAATCGCCAAACGTGCACCGTTGGCGTTACATTAGCATGTTATCTTTCCCATGTAACGTAAAACACAAGCATGATTCCCAAGACCGTAAGTCGCGGATTGCTTCTCACCCCCCTGTTGGCGGCCCTTGCCGGCTGCAACACGGTGGTGCTCAATCCTTCCGGCGACATCGCCAAGCAGCAGGCGCATCTGATCATCGTTTCGGTGGTCCTGATGCTGTTGATTATCGTTCCGGTGATGTTCCTCATCATCCTGTTCGCCCGCAAGTACCGCGCCAGCAATACCGAGGCCGCGTACGAGCCGGACTGGGACCACTCGACCAAGCTCGAACTCGTGATCTGGGGCGCGCCCCTGCTGATCGTGATCGTGCTGGGCCTGGTGACCTGGATCTACACGCACAAGCTCGACCCCTACCGTCCGCTGGACCGCCTCGATGAAAATCGTCCGATCCCCGCCAATGCCAAGCCGCTGGTCGTGCAGGCCGTGGCGATGGACTGGAAATGGCTGTTCATCTATCCGGAGCAGGGCATCGCGACGGTCAATGAACTGATCGTGCCGGTCGACGTGCCGCTGCGCTTCAAGGTCAGCGCGACTTCGGTGATGAATGCGTTCTACGTGCCGGAACTGGCAGGCATGGTGTACGGCATGCCGGGCATGGAGATCACCCTGAACGCGGTCCAGAACCGTCCGGTCACGTCCTTCGGCATCTCGTCGAACTACAGCGGCGCCGGCTATTCGGACATGAAGTTCGCCTACCGCGGCGTGCCGCAGGGCGATTTCGACGCCTGGGTGCAGTCGGTGAAGTCGGCCGGCGGCGGCAAGCTGGACAAGGCCAACTACCTGGTCCTGGAAAAGCCGAGCATCAAGGATCCGGTGCGCCGCTGGGGTGCCGTCGACGAAGACCTCTACTATCGCATCCTGAACCGCTGCGTCGCCGACGGCGTCGTCTGCCAGGACAAGATGATGATGGACGACGCCCGCAAGGCGCGCGAGATGGCGATGAACCGGATGCCCCAACACGCGGCAGCGACCCGCCTGGCCCAGGCCAACAACGGCGAAGTCTGCACCACGCCCGATGAATCTGTGAAGAAGAAGTAAATCATGCACGAGCAATTTGACTTAATGAAGTTGATCTTCGGTCGGCTCAGCTGGGAAGCGATTCCCTACCAAGAGCCGATCCTGATCGGTACCTTTGCCATGGTGGTGCTGGGCGGCCTGGTCGTCCTGGGCGCCATCACGAAATTCAAGCTGTGGGGC
>Ga0265798_10001090_pt1 | contig 43041 bp, 43 predicted proteins | sample P3T30metagenome_FD_192430 | JGI IMG/M metagenome (GOLD analysis project Ga0265798, IMG submission 192430) | Plant litter microbial communities from East Loma Ridge, Irvine, California - P3 T30 | ecosystem: Environmental > Terrestrial > Plant litter > Unclassified | place: USA: California... | reverse complement strand
AATGTTGGACAATCTTGGGCTCGTCACTGGCCGACTTCCTATATTTGATTTTACCGCCAACTTACCCCATGCAGCTACTGGGCGTAGTCGTTATTGGAGAGCAGCGGCGTCGATGCTTTTCGAGTGGCTAGAAAACTCATGGCGATTCATATGTCGAGCCGTACCATCGCAAGTGCCAGTGGAACTACAATGTGGGACTCTCCGGCTACCTCGGTCACGATCAGGCGGATGAAGGTGTGGGCCGCAAAGGTGCCCGACACGTACAATACGCTTATGGCGATCAGCGTAAGGACCTTGCCTCCGTTGCCCGGTCCCATCACGTAGAAAGCAACCATCGCGCAGGCGCCGATAGTCATCATGTGACATGCGCTGGGATCCTCCCAAGGAACACATTCCATGCAGATTTCCCGGCGCCATGGAAGCGTTGACTGACGTCGAACTGGCGCTATTGTTCGCCGAGCCCGGCGATCCCCAGTCGGATGAGGTCTACTCCAGACTAGAGAGCGCTGCATTACGCGCACTACTACCGTGGGCGCCAGCAGGACCAGTTCCACCGTGCTCGCGCGGACGGCCCGCGCCTGCCAAGATACCCCGGTGCGATGCGCACCACGCCAGGGTTCTATGTACTCCAGGGCGGCCGATCGGACCGCAGCACGGGCGCGTGGTATTTACGCCGCCAGCACCTCGTCGGTCTCGTCGGGCGTGGACGACGCCTCGGCGGCGGCGCCGTGCAAGGAAAACGAGACCACGAACTCGCTGGCCACGATGTCGAACTTGGTAGCATCGCTGAAGTCGATGTCCGCGAGCGTCGAGATCTCGTCGCTCGCGTTGACCAGGAACAGCTCATAGGTGCCACGGTTCGCGCGCGCGAAAGCGTACTCGTTACTGCTCAGATGGATGCGGTTTTGCGTGTAACGCTTCACTTCCGCATAGCGCCAGCTTCTTCCCTGGTCGGGTGAATAGCGGATGTCATAGCCGTCACCGTCGCGCAGCTCGGCGACGTGCTCGACAAACCGCTTGCCGTACTTCTTCACTAGGCTCGCGAAGACGATTCGTTCCGCATGCGCGCCGGTGGCGCGGTTGCCCGCATCCTGGTCGGGACTGAAGCGGGACGAACCCGGTGGCCGCGTGCCGCCGCCGCGGGAACCGGACGGGGCCATCGGGATCGCGTTTGTGGCCGGCAATGGTTTCTCAGTTACCGCAGGCGTTGGGGATGTCCGCTCAGGACCGGCGGCGCGCTCGGCGCCCTGCGCGCGCAGATGCGCCAGGCCACCTTCAAAGAACAGCATGCTTCTGGCCGTCGCCGACAGCGATGCCAGCTCGTCGGCCGTGTACGCGCCGCGCTGCGCGCGGTAGTGCTGCTCATAATCCTGTGCCGGGACAAGCGCCAGTGCGTCCAGCCCGAAAGACTTGACGTGGTCGGCCAGCAGCGCCTCGTAGTCGGGCGCTAGATCCTCCCGGTGGCGCCCCGCCGCTACAGTGATCCAGCGGGTGTCCTCGAACGCGGCGAGCGTGTCGAGGAACCGGGCGCGCTCCGGCCAATCTTGGCCGTCCAGCCGCCGCCACGCACTGTAGGCGAAGGTCACGAACGCGCCATGCAGCATGTCGGTCAGACCGCGGCGGTGGTAGTCGGCGAAGTCCAGCTTATCCAGCGCGACCTGGTTGAATGCGGACGGCTGCACCTGCAGGGCGTCGAAGATCCGCTTCAGGAGCGCGGTGTCGGGTGCGGCCACGAGCCGCTCGACATCTAGGCCCGCCGCCTCGATACCGTACTCGCCGAGTTCGCGCCACAGGGCCGCGCAGGCCTCGCGTGTAAAGCTGCCGACGGCGCCGCCGCTGCGCGCTGCCCACACGGCGGACCAGAATACGTCCGTCGGGCTAGCGATGCCGAGGAGCTGGCGGGCGTCGTGCAGCGTGTCATCGCCCAGCGCATTGCGCGCCAGGTGCTGGACCTCGGAAAGTGGATCCTTGAACACGCCGCGGAACTCGGTCCAGTGCTCGCCCACGGTGAAAACGGCGGCGACGATATCGGCGAAGGTGTCGCAAAAGTGGGGATCGCGTTCGAGGTCGGCGAGAGAGGCCGTCGGATCGACCTTGATTAGGTAAGTTGTGCCATCACGCACGTAATCGTTCAAACCCAGGGACAACGAGGCGCCGTCGACCCGGCAGTGCAGTTCCGCACACAGGACCAACTTCAACCTGTTCAGGCGGGCCGCCTCGTTGGCCTGGCCGTTCTTAAGCGACTGGATCCGGTAGGCCAGGATGAAGGGCAGTTTTTCGCGCAGTGTCGCCGTCAGCGCCTGCGTAAGCGCCGTCAGGGCGGCGTAGCTGTCGACCTCCAGCGCCAGGTCGTTCAGACTGTTGACGCCGAAGCATGCAGGGATCACGGCGGCGCCGCCGCGGCGCGGGTAGTCGAGCATCGCGTAGCGGCTGACGACCTTGCGCGGCAGCCGGATGTTGTCGGAATAGTAGACCTGATCCTGCGGGAAGTACGCGCCATCCTCGCCGCGGTAGGCGAACAGCGGTACGTCCGCTGGCAGCGCCAGCTTGTGCACGGCATAATGCTGTCGGACCAGTCGGTAAATACGCTGGGTCCGCTTACCCTTCGGATCGGCGTCCGGCAGCTTGTGCAACACGGCGGCCACGGCCTCGGGCGGCAGGTCCTCGAATTGCTCCTTCGCGCCGAGGCTTGCCAGTACCGCTTCGATGTCGCGCCGTGTGATGTCCGCCGCGGCCAGGCCGGGCGCTGCGAAATCGAACACGAAAGGATTGATCAGTTCGGCGGCAGGCAGGTCGCGGTTGAGGACAAAGTGGTCGAACAGGCCTGCGGCCGTCAGTTGGAAGTGCAGATACGACGGCTTGCGCGACAGCGCGTGCTGGTATGTGCCGCCGCGCTCGTTCACCTGCGCGTAATCGAACCTGTCGGGATTGTCGAGGCTCAGGCGCGCCCGCGCGACGCTGTCCCGGATCAGCCACTCGACCAGGTCCTCGCGCGGCATCATGGCCAGCATCTTCACCAGATCGGCATCCGGGATGCTCATGCACTCTACTTTGTGCTCGCGATACGAAGGCGGACGCCCCATGAGGTCCAGAACATGGCGACCGTAGCGCTGCAAGCCGGCGGCGTCCCGCACCGGCATGTAACGGACGAAGCGATTCACGCCAAGCCATGCGAATACGCGTTCGAGCAGCACCGGATCGGCAGCGGCGACCTTGCCGCCGAACGCCGACGGTGGCGCCAGGAAGCGGTCGGGGCGGTGGACCTTGGCGAAGAGGCGCTCGGTATGCGCGCCGGTGGGGTAGACGCCGGACAGGAACAGCTCGCGTGCATCGACCACGTCGAGATCGGTATTGAGCAGCGGAACGCTGGTGTCCGGCGGGAGGGACGCCGGGTCACCGCTGGTGAAGTTCTCCAGCATGGCCGCGACCATGACCCCGATGATCTTGGGCGCCACCACGTGCGGTTGGCGCAATTCAACCGTCGCCGCCCGGATGATCGAGCGGATGATCTGCGCTGGTTCATAACTGTGCACCGTCGTGATCGACTTCAGGGCGCGCTGGACTTCGCGTGCCTTGTCGCTGGACAGGACACCCAGGCGCGCCGCCAGGCCCGCAAACAGTGGCTGGCTCATGAAATCGATGTTGACGAAGGGCGGCAGCGAGACTTCAGTATCGCCGCCCGTACGCGGGGTATAGGCGTCGGTGTCGGCGTCGATTAGCGTTCCCTGTTCATTGACCAGCAGCGCGTATTTGCCGGCCAGCGCGGGCTCGGCGCAGAGGATGCTGATCAAGTCCACGCGGTGCGCGAGCTCGTGCCCGAGCAGGCGTACGCTCAGCTCATTGACCGCATCCACGAAGGTGGGAGAAGTGGAAAAGGTCTGGTACCTGGCCGTGTAGTCCGCATTCTCCACCCCGGGGTAGGCCAGTGCCGGGAACAGCGCGCCGCAGCCGGCCATGAGCACTAGCTCGGAAAAGGCGTCGCCCAGGTAGTACACGTCGCAGGCCTTGCGGTACTGGCCGTCGACGCAGGGGAACACAGCCAGATCGCTTAGGGCTTGGTCGAGCTGGCGATAGAAACCGAGGGCGCCGAGCACCTCGTTCGCGTTTCGATAGTGCAGCAGCCGCACCTGGATCCACGGGTCGGTCGCGCCATCCTTTAGCGCGCGGGCCGTGCTGATGATCAGATTGACGAGTCGGGTCAGCAGGAACTCATTGCGTGGCGACTGGATCAGCTGGTTGCGCGAACTGTCGAGATCGAAGGTGCCATGCACGACCATCGGCAGGTCCAGGCTGACCTGGGTGGGGAAGAAGGTGTAGAGCACCCGAGCACCCTTGCTGAGCCCGTTCATCGTGGCCAGCTTCAGGCTGTACCACTCTTCCTCGGCCTTGTCGGCGTTCTGGTAGTCATCGGGCAGAGGCGCTTCGTCCTCGTGCAGCTGCCACCGGTCGGCGCCGAGAACGACAGTGGCGCCGTCCAGTTTTCTGTGCAAGGTCCTGCGCTCGCCGTCGTGCTCGATGATGACGGTATGGATGTGATTCAAGAATAGCAGGCATTCGGGCTGCAGGCTCGCGAGCTGGGCCTTGATCCCGTCGAGAAACGCGGGGCGGTAGTCAATGGCGATTTCCGTGGTCCACTCGCTGGCGGCGCGGTCGGCGAATTCGGGCACGGCGAGGAACGCCAATGGCACCGCCTGGGCACTGAAGTTGCGCTCCTGGCGGATCTGCCGGCGCGTGTCCTCGTCGAATAGCTGCTCGAAGGTGCGACGCGCGATCGCTTCAGAAAACGTGACGCTCACGGGGCCGCTTTCGATGGTGACCCGATGCGCCCAATTGACCAGTGAGCGAAACCCCAGCCCCTTGTTGCCGATGTACTTGACCTTGGTCTTCGAGCTCATATTCGCGAGCATCAAGGACTGAATGCCCGCAAGTGAGAACGGGACGCCGTGATTGGCGATCGTCAAACGCGATTGATGCTCGTCCAGCCGGATCAGAACGGTCTCCGACTCCTCGTCGTCCGCATTCTGCAACATTTCTAAGATCTGACGTCCGTTGTATTCGCCCATCAGCTGGCGCTCGCGATAGTAGTCGCTGATCATCCGTGCAGGTGTTTCGCGATAAGTCTTGAGCTGATCGCGGATCAGCGCACTGAGGGCTTCTTTCATAGGGAGATGGGGTATTGCCGGAGGCAGTTGGAGAGCCTGACAGCATGCCACAGTATTGCCGCTGGGAACAGATCAAGGGTGCCCCAGATCGCGGAGCGCGACGCATGCCGTTGCTTCAAACGGGCCGCCGTAGTTTTCCGGCGCGCTCAGTGCTAATCCAGCTTGCACGATTTTTCGGGAGGAAACCGACGTATCGCTCGGTTTCAAATTGGCGTCACATGGCTCAGAAAACAAAAAACCCGCAAGCCTCATCGTGCTTGCGGGTTTTCTGAAAGTTCCAGGTTTCCCTAAAACTATTGTCTTGGCGGAGGCGGTGGGAGTCGTACTGCACTAGGAAAAAGTGTTTAAAAATGAGGGCAATGCCCCAAAAATTCCCCAGGTGTCTGCATGGCTGAGTGCCAAGTAGACGCCCGCGATTGCGGAAACAAAGGACAACCGAATGATGAGGCCGAATGCCAGCCGGAGCTGCCCGCGGACGGTATGGGTACATCGTTGAATCATGATGAAGTTCGCGTCCCCTGCTCAGAGGCGAAGGCGAAGCATGGCCGTACGCCGCACCGGGACGATGCGGGTAATGGTCCGGCGCACGGTTGATGGCTGTAGGGTTACCGGTTCCGTGCGGTCCCGTGCCTTGTCGGCACGGACCGTACGGAACGCATTAGCCAAACATCTTCTGGCAGTTGTGGAAAAAATGTGCGTGGATCGGTATGCGTCAGGCGATTGCCGGTGGATCCAAGTACACAGGCTGCGCGCTGCCGAGGCTGGCTTTGACCATGGCCGTGAAATCGTCGGCCGTGATTTCTTCGCGCCCCTGCTCGACCCCGTCGAGCGCACGCTGGGCCACCAGGCGCGGGCTGGTCTTCGCCATGTCGAAGCCGGCGGTCATGTCGGTGTCCATGAAGCTGATGTGCAGGCCCTGGACCAGGGTGCCCTGCGCCCGCAGTTCGATGCGCAGCGCATTCGTGTAACTCCAGGCCGCCGACTTCGACGCAGAATAAGCCGACAGGAAAGGCCGCGAGAACCAGGTTGCGTCGGACAGAACGTTGATCACCGCGCCGCCGCCGTTGCGTGCGAGGGTCGGGGCGAACGCCTGGCTCACTCGGATCACGCCGTAGAAGTTGGTGTCGAAAATCTCGCGTGCCATGTCGATCACGCCCGGATCGAGCGTGCTGTCGAGGATACGCGCGATGCCGGCATTATTGACCAGCAAGTTGACATCGGTGCAGCGCGCGGCGGCCAGCGCGATCGAGGCCGGGTCGGTGACGTCAAGGCGCACCGGCACTACGCCAGGGATGTCGACGCCATCGGTGTTGCGCACGCCCGCGTACACCTTGGCGGCGCCACGCGCCAGCAGTTCTTGTGCGAACACCAGGCCCAGGCCGCGGTTCGCTCCCGTCACGAAGGCGATGCTATTCTTGATTTCCATGTTTTTTCCTTTTGTTGAAATGCCTCTTTCAGGCGTAAATCGGCGGCGGTTCGCCACCGGAAAATCGATGAAACGGTGTTTACGGCGCCTTCATGCGTATGTCTGCGCCGCGTAGACCTGCAAGTGGCAATGCGCGGCGCCCAACAACGGCGCGTCGACGCCGTGGCGCTGCGCAAGCCGGGCCATGTCCCCGATGATTTCCTCGTCCTCGATGCGCACCGCCCCGCGCGCCATGTCGCGTGCCATCGAGGCCATCCATGGCGACGACGGCGCCAGCAGCAGTGAACGCGTGCGCCTCGCGCTTGCGTCCTGCACGGCATGACCTGCGGCGGCGGCCACCGCCTCACATTCGGCGATTGCGCGCCCGGCCAGCGCGCGTCCCGCAGCCGTGTCGAGAATCTGGCCGATCGTGCCGCGCATCAGGCAGGTCAGCGCCGCACCGCTGGCCAGCATGGTCCACTTGTCCCACAGCGCCTGAGCGATATCGGCCGCGAGCTGGCGCGTACCCGGCCCGGCCTTGAAGAGATCGAACAATGCCTGCGCCGCTGCCTGCGTTTCCGGGCTGCGGGCGCCCAGCAGCACGGTATCGCCCTCTCCCTGGTGCCGGATCGCGCCGCGCTCGTCGACTTCCACGGCGATGTAGGCCACGCCGCCGAGCACGCGATTGCGGCCGAAGCGTTCGTCCAGGTGCGCGTATGGCCCGAGTCCGTTCAGGAACGGCAGGATCACGCTGCCGGCGCCCATGGCAGGCGTGATGTTGTCCATGGCCTCGGCCAGGTCGTAGCCCTTGCACGCCAGGACCACGGCGTCATAGCTGCCGTCGATGTCGTTCGCGTCGACGGTACGTGCCGGCCGCGCGTAGTCGCCCAGGATGCTGTGTACGACCAGCCCGTCGCGGGCGAGCACGTCGCGGCGGCGCGGGCGCACGGCAAACGTCACGTCGGCGGCCGTCCGGTCAGCCTTCCGCGCCGCCGTCCAGGTAGAAGGAGGGCGCCGCGTTGAAGCCCAGCTTGACCTGTTGCGACACATCGTCGATCAGCACCTCGCTCTGGCCGGCGGCCAGTGCGGCATAGGCACGCTCCACCACCGTCGCCGGGGCAAGCTTCGGAGCATCGACGCCGCGCGTGAGGTCCGTATCGACGAAGCCGACGTGCAGGCCCAGCACCTGCGTTCCCTGGCCGCGCAGCTCGCCCCGCAGGCCGTTGGTCAGATTCCACGCGGCTGCCTTGCTGGCCGAGTAGCCGCCCATGTTCGGCGGACTGAACCAGCTGGCCACCGACAGCACGTTCAGGAACGCGCCGCCGCCGTTCGCGTTCAGCACCGGCGCGAATGCGCGGCTGACGTTCAGGACGCCGGCGACGTTGATCTCGAACATCTCGCGCAGCGCCGCGACGCCGTCTCCGGACAGCAAGGGACCTAGCGAAGCGATCCCCGCATTGTTGACGACGAGCGTCACGTCGCCACAGGCGACAGCAGCTGCGGCGACCTGGGCCGGGTCAGTCACATCAAGACGCACCGGGACGACTCCCGGCAGGGTGACGGTAGCCGGATCGCGCGCCCCGGCGTAGACCCTGCGGGCGCCTGCGGCAAGTGCCTGGCGAGCGAATTCCTGGCCGAGGCCGCGGTTCGCGCCGGTGACGAGGACAACGGCATCATCGAGTTTCATGAATATCCTTTGATGTAGAGATTCCTGCAAAAATATGACTGCCGTCATATTTTTTGGGAAAAAAAAGTGCTGGAAACGCCAACACCGCTATATCAGGCCGACCGGCCGGCCTGGTCGTACTGCGTGAGCACGCTGTCGCGGCATGCCCGCAATACTTCTTGTCGCTCATCCCCGTCGAGCGCCCGCGCGGTCTGCAATGCGCCGATCAGCATGCTGGCGACACAGAACGCCGCACCGTTCGGGCTGTCGGCTGGCAGGTTGTCGCCTACGAGCGCCACTAGCTTGCGCATGCATTGCGCGGAAACGTCGCGCAATGCGGGGTCCTGGCGCGGCATTTCGCCGGCCAACGCCGCAACCGGGCAGCCACCGTCGAGCGTCGCTGCATGTTGGGATGAAAGGTATTCCTCCACCAATGCGCGCAAGGGCCTTTGCCCCTGCGCGACGCGCGTCTGAATCTTGGTGCGCATGGCCTCTTCGCTACGCGCCCATGCATGCTCGAACGCGGCAGCCAGCATCGCCTCACGCGACGCGAAGTGTGCGTAGAAACCGCCGTGAGTGAGGCCGGCTTCTTTCATGACGCTGGCCACCCCTACCCCGGCATAGCCGGAACGGTGCAGCGCCTCTGCGGCGGCGTCCAGGATGCGGGCATGTGAAATCTGGCGGCGATGTTGCATGACAGTCATGGTAGGTTGATCCGTTCACAGAATATTACAGTCATCATATTTTCGCTGTCAATGGCTTTCGCGTGGCTTGGCTTCGATAAAAAAAAGGCCCCTGAGTCAGCGGGCCGAACTATCAACGGAGGGCGCCGATAGAAACAGCGCCGTGATGTTGCGTGGCCTGGTTGATGATGTCCAATCAATTATTATTATGATCGTCATATTTTTTGGCTATGTAGCTTTCAGACATGCGGTCGGCCGTGGCACTGCCCCTATCGCAGTGCACAAAATGATTGACACACAAATTGTTTCTCATATAATCACAATTGATTTCCTTGCTGGCCAGCAGAAATCTTCGATACCTCTTCATGCGCCTCACGTCCCGCGCCACGCGCGCCGACAGCGCTGATCATTCTTTTGAAGGAAAGCACATGCACCCAAGTGCCTTGCCGCACCCGCACCCGCGCACGCTGGCCATCCTGGCCGCCGCCGCCGTGGCATCCACCCTGTCCGGATGCGATCCGGCGCACAGCCAGACGCCGACCCAGCCTCAGGGAGCCGTCGTCACGGCGGCCACCGTCATCACCCGTCAAATTACCGAGACGCAGGAGTTTTCGGGCCGGCTCGAATCGGTCGAACGCGTCGACGTCCGCTCGCGCGTCGGCGGCTACATCGATTCGGTCAACTTCCAGCCGGGCGCGCTGGTACGCAAGGGTCAAGTCCTGTTCGTGATCGATCCCCGCCCCTTCAAGGCGGAAGCAGACCGCGCGGAAGCGGCGGCGCGGGCGGCGCAGGCTCGCGCGGACCTGGCGCACATCGAACTCAAGCGCGCGGAACGCCTGCTGGCGGACCGCGCGATCGCCCAGCGCGAATACGACGAGCGTGCCGCGGGCCTGAAGGAACTCCATGCGAATGCGCGCGCAGCGGCCGCCGTGTCGGAGACTGCACGGTTGAATCTTTCCTACACACGTGTAACTGCACCTATCGACGGCAGGGTGTCGAAAGCAGAGATCACGGTTGGCAACCTGATCGATCCGGCGGCCGTGCTGACTTCGCTGGTATCGGTCGACGACATCTATGCCAGTTTCGACGGCGACGAAGACACCTACCTGCGTGTGGTCAGGCGGGCCCGCCATGGCGGATCGGCGCCCGTGCGCGTGGGCCTGGCGAACGAGACGGGATTCCCTCACGAAGGCCGACTGGAGTTCGTCGACAACCGCCTCGACCCGGGCACGGGCGCCGTGCGGCTGCGCGCATTGTTCAAGAATAGCGACCGGACGCTATCGCCAGGTCTTTATGCCCGCGTGCAACTGGAAGGAGGCGGACCGGACGAGCGCAGCACGACGGCACTACTGATCGACGAGCGCGCCGTGGGCACTGACCAGAGCCGCAAATTCGTCGTGGTCGTCGGTACCGACAACAGGGCAGAATTCCGCCCCGTGGTGCTGGGCGGCACCAGCGGAGGCCTGCGCATCGTACGCTCCGGGCTGAAGCCGGGCGAGAAGATCGTCGTCAACGGACTGCAGCGCGTGCGCCCGGGCGCACCGCTGGCGCCGCAGATGGTTGCAATGGCGACTCCGGATGCGTCGCCGAAGCAGGCCGGCGCGAAGGGAGCCTGACATGAATTTCTCGCGCTTCTTCGTCGACAAGACGATCTTCGCCATCGTGCTGTCGGTTATCGTCTTCGTCGGCGGGCTCATCTCGATCTTCAGCCTGCCGATCTCGGAATATCCAGAGGTCGTACCGCCATCGGTGGTGGTACGGGCCCAATACCCCGGCGCCAACCCGAAGGTCATTGCCGAGACGGTGGCGACGCCGCTCGAACAAGAAATCAACGGCGTGGAGAACATGATCTACATGTCCTCGCAAAACACGTCGGACGGCGCGTTGAAGCTGACCGTCACGTTCAAGATCGGGACCAATATCGAGCAGGCCGAGACGCAGGTGCAGAACCGCGTCCAGCGCGCCCTGCCCCGCCTGCCGGACGAGGTGCGGCAGATCGGCGTCACCGCGATCAAGAGTTCGCCGAACCTGACGATGGTCGTGCACCTGGTGTCGCCCGGCGGGGAATACGACGCTCTGTACCTTCGCAACTACGCCGTGCTGAACGTCAAGGACCAGCTCGCGCGCATTCCCGGCATGGGCGACGTCAACCTGCTGGGCTCGGGCGACTACGCCATGCGCGTCTGGCTCGACCCGCAGAAGGTCGCGGCGCGCGACCTGACCGCCGGTGACGTCGTGAACGCGATCCGCGAGCAGAACCTGCAGGTCGCCGCCGGCGCGATCGGCGCCGCGCCGGCCAAGGACAGCCAGTTCCAGCTGACCGTGAACACGCGCGGCCGCCTCAAGAGCACGGAGGACTTCGGCCGCATCATCGTCAAGACCAATGCCGACGGCGCCGTCACGCGCCTGCACGACGTTGCGCGCGTGGAGCTGGGCAGCGGCGACTACGCGCTGCGCGCACTGCTCGACAACAAGCCCGCCGTGGCGATGGGCATCTTCTCGCTGCCGGGGGCCAACGACCTGCAGCTGTCCTCCGACGTACGCGACACGATGGACCGGCTGGCGAAGAACTTCCCCAAGGGCGTCGAGTACCGCATCGCCTACGATCCGACCATGTTCGTGCGCGATTCGATCAAGGCCGTCATCCATACCCTGCTCGAGGCGATCGCACTGGTGGTGATCGTCGTGATCGTGTTCCTGCAGACCTGGCGCGCCTCCATCATCCCGCTGCTGGCCGTGCCGGTATCGGTCGTCGGGACGTTCGCGGTCATGCTCGGCCTGGGCTTTTCCATCAACACGCTGACGCTGTTTGGCCTCGTGCTGGCGATCGGCATCGTGGTCGACGACGCGATCGTCGTCGTCGAGAACGTCGAGCGCAACATCCATAACGGCCTAAACCCGCGCGACGCCACGATCCAGGCAATGAAAGAGGTGTCGGGGCCGATCGTCGCCATCGCGCTCGTACTGTGCGCCGTGTTCGTGCCGATCGCCTTCGTGTCCGGCCTGACGGGCCAGTTCTACCGCCAGTTCGCGCTGACCATCGCCATTTCGACCGTCATCTCGGCGTTTTGCTCGCTGACGCTGGCCCCGGCCCTGTCGGCCTTGCTGCTGCGTCCGCACCACGCGCCGCCCGATGCACTGACGCGCATCATGGAGCGCCTGTTCGGCCGTTTCTTCCACTGGTTCAACGACGTGTTCGGACGCGCCTCCTACCGCTACGAGGACGGCGTCAAGGCTGTCCTGAAGCGCAAGTCGGCGTCGCTGGGCGTCTACGTACTGCTGGTTGCGGGCGCCGCGCTGATGTTCAAGCTGGTTCCCGGCGGCTTCGTGCCCTCGCAGGACAAGGGCTACCTGGTCGGTTTCGCACAGCTGCCGGAAGCGGCCTCGCTCGACCGCAGCGAAGCCGTGATCCGCCGCGTCGCCAGTATCGCGCTCAGCGTGCCAGGCGCGCGCAACACCGTGCAGTTCCCCGGCCTGTCCGTCAACGACCTCACCAACGCGCCCAATTCCGGCATCACCTTCGTCGGCGAGAACGATCCCGCCACGCGCAACACCAAGGAAACCAGCGGGCCGGGAATCGCAGCCGAGATCAACAAGCGCGTGGGCGCGATCCAGGACGCCACGGCAATGGTGTTCCCGCCGCCACCCGTGAACGGCCTGGGCACCATCGGCGGGTTCAAGATGATGGTCGAGGACCGCGCCAACCTCGGCTATGACGAGCTGTACCAGGCGACGCAGGCGCTCGTCGACAAGGCACGCGCAGCGCCGGAGCTTGCCAACGTGTTCTCGGGCTACCAGATCAACGTTCCGCAACTGTACGCGGACATCGACTTCACGCGCGCCAAGCAGCTCAAGGTACCGCTGGCCGCCATCTACCAGGCGCTGCAGATCAACCTGGGCTCGTACTACGTGAACGACTTCAACCAGTTCGGCCGTACCTTTCAGGTGCGTGTGCAGGCGGACGCGCCGTTCCGCTCGCAGGTCGGCCAGGTCGACCAGATCAAGGTACGCGCAGAGGGCGGCGAGATGGTGCCGCTGTCTTCGCTGGTGCGTTTCAGCGACACGTATGGCCCGGACCGCGTCCAGCGCTACAACAACTACCTCGCCGCGGACGTCAACGCCGCGCCGGCGCCGGGCTACTCCACCGGCCAGGCCCAGGCCGCGCTGGAGCGCATCGCGCGCGAGACGCTCCCCAACGGCGTCGCCTACGAATGGACCGAGCTGACCTACCAGGACATCTTGGCCGGCAACACGATGATCTTCATTTTCCCGCTGTGCGTGCTGCTGGTGTTCCTGGTGCTGGCCGCGCAGTACGAAAGCTGGACGCTGCCGCTGGCCGTGATCCTGATCGTGCCCATGTCGATCCTTTGCGCCCTAGCCGGCGTCAAGCTGACGGGCGGCGACAACAACATCTTCACCCAGATCGCGCTGTTCGTGCTGGTGGGCCTCGCGTCGAAGAACGCGATCCTGATCGTCGAGTTCGCGCGCGAGCTGGAAGAGCACGGCCGCAGCGTAGTCGAAGCAGCGCTTGAGGCGTGCCGCCTGCGCCTGCGCCCCATCCTGATGACGTCGATCGCGTTCATCATGGGCGTGCTGCCGCTGGTGTTCTCGCATGGCGCTGGCGCGGAGATGCGCCACGCGATGGGCGTGGCCGTCTTCTCCGGCATGCTCGGAGTGACCTTCTTCGGCCTGTTCCTGACGCCGCTGTTCTACGTGCTGCTGCGCACCCTGGCCAAGCGCCTGGAGGCGCGCCACCCATCGGTGCCCCACGACGGGCCGCTGCACATCGCCGCCGAATCGGAGAGTGCCGTATGAGCCGCCGCCGGCATCGAACGGGACCGTGCTTTACGCCGGCGCTGCTGGTCCTCGCGCTGGCTGGCTGCGCGGCGCCCGCCTGGCGCCAGCCCGACGTGATGGTACCCGCTGCTTTCAAGGAGGGGGACAGCGCAGTGCGCACGGCAGCCGACGGCACTACCTGGACGCCGGCCCGCCCGGCCGAGGCGCAGCCGCGCAGCGAGTGGTGGCGGGCGTTCGGCGACCCCGCCCTCGACGCGCTGGTCGAACGGGCCGGATGCGCCAGCCCGACCCTTGACGTGGCGCTCGCCCGCCTGCGCCAGGCGCGGGCGCAGGCGGGCGTCGCCGAAGCAGACCGCAGCCCGCAGCTGGGCGTCGAGGCCGGCGCCCAGCGCGCCCGCGCGGCACCGGCCGAGCGCGGGCTGCCGGCAGATACGCCTTCGGCGCCAGGCACCGCCTACCGCGCGCGGCTGAGTGCCAGCTATGAAGTCGACTTGTTCGGGCGGGTGTCCTCGAACGTCGCGGCGGCCCGCCTGGATGCGCGCGGCGCCGCGGCCGGCTACCGCGCCGTCCTGCTGGCGCTGCAGGCGGACGTGGCCCAGGCCTACCTGCGCCTGCGCGCACTCGACGCCGAACAGGCGGCGCTGGACGCCGCGGTCGCCCTGCGCGCGGAAAACGTGCAGGTAAACGAAAGGCGCTTCGCGCTGGGCGATATCGGCGAATTCGACCTGAGCCGTGCCCGTACGGAACTGGCGACGGCGCGCGCGGAAGCGATTGCCCTGGGGCGCCAGCGGGCCGTGTCCGAGCATGCGCTCGCGACCCTGCTGGGCGAGGCGCCGGCGCAATTCGCCCAAGCGGTGCGTCCGCTCGCGCGCGGCGAGGCCGCGCCGGTCATCCCGTCCGGCGTGCCGTCCGCGCTGCTGCAGCGTCGGCCCGACGTGGCGCTCGCCCAAGCGGCAATGGAAGCAGCGAATGCGCGTATCGGCGTCGCCCGCTCCGCGATGTTCCCGGCACTCGTCATCGGCGCCAATGGGGGCGGCGTGGCGGAGACGGTGCACGACATCGGCAGCTGGAGCGCGCACTCGTGGGCGCTCGGTGCCCTGCTGTCGATGCCCGTCGTCGACGGCGGCCGAAACCGCGCCAACGTCGCACGCAGCCAGGCCGCGCTCGACGAGGCGGTGGGCGCCTACCGCCAACGCGTGCTCGCCGCCTTCGCCGAAGTCGAGGACAGCCTGGCCGGGGTGCGCGTACTAGCGGCGCAGGCCGCCGAGGTCGACCGCGCCCTCCTGTCGGCGCAGCGCTCTGCCGACCTGGCGCGCAAGCTGTACGACGCCGGCCGTTCGAGCTACCTGGACCTGCTCGATGCCGAGCGCGCGCTGACGGCTGTCCAGCGCCAGGACGCGGTACTGCGCGGCGAGCGCGCCCTGGCGGCGGTCGCCCTCGTGCGCGCGCTGGGCGGCGGCTGGGACGCGCCGGAGGCGCCGGAAGTACGAGGCGCCGCAAGGGTCGCGGCACGTTGATGAGCGAGCGGGCGCGCGGCCTCGCTTCGCCGTGCGCCCGCATCCCGCCTGCGCAGATTTCGCATTGGTGCGACAATATCGCCATGTCCGTCAAAAGTATCCAATTCGCCGTCTGCACGCACATCGCCACCATGCTCGGTTTCTGGCATGGCGAGGCGTTCACGTCGTCGCAGATCGCGGACAGCATGAACGCCGAGCCCAGCTACGTACGGCGGGCGATCGCGAAACTGGCCAAAGCCGGACTCGTGGCGACGACGCGCGGCAAGAGCGGGGCCTGCACGCTCGCCCGCGCGCCGGAATCGATCACGCTGCTCGACATCTACCGTGCCTCGGAGGCACCGCCGGCGGCGATTCCCCATGCGTATCAGGTGCAGCACTCCTGTCCAGTCAGCAAGGTTTTCCAGCCGTCCATGGGCCACATGCTAGACCATGCCCAGTCGGCCTTCGAGGCGGCACTGGCGCAACGCACGGTAGCGGACCTGGTCGCCGAGATCCGTGCCGCACACCTTGCTGCGGGCACCAGCGAATTCGGCCGACCTGCACCGCGCCGCGCTGCCTGAACGCGTGCGGCCCAAGCCGCATCACCGGGCCGTGCCGGCCTTCCCTTCATCGTAGGTCGCAAGCAGCATGGCGCGGCAAACCTGGCGTATGTGCGCGGCCCCCGCCGCGCCTACCATCCGCGCGACCTGGACGGCGCCTGACAAGGCGCCGATGACATTCAGCCCGGCTCCCGGCGCATGACCCGGAGGGAAAAGCGACTCGATGAAATCGGCCAGCCGCAGCGTACGCCGGGCACAGGCCTCACGCAGCCACGGGGCGCACTGCGCCCCGGCGGCGAACACGGCGGCCGTGCACTGCACGCACATCGACGCAATGTGCCCATAGAAACCACCGGGCGTCGATCCGGCTTCCGCCTTGACGCCCATGACACCGACGCCCGCCAAGCCATCGCAGCACATCAGGTATGCCGCGGCATCCAGGGTCCGCTCGTGCGACGCCTGTCGGCGTCTCCGTCGTTCATTCATCGAATGCAAAAGACGACATTGTAGGACCGGTATAGTGTGATCACGGCATCAAAGGCGCCATCTGCTGCGCGGACCACGCCGATGCACGCACGGCCGCCGGGATGCATCAGCATGGCGGCGTCAGTGGCCGATCCCGTCGGGCTGCGCCATCGGGGGCGTCACGCTCCCGCGGCGCGCCCGCCGCATACACGGCAGGATCGTAGGTCAGCGTCAGCGTACGGATCTTGCCGGCGCCATAGGCCGCGACCGCTGCGCCGAGCTGGTGGCCGGCGAATACCCAGCCGAACACCATCGGCGCACGTTCCTTGCCGAATGCCTGGGCGCACACGCGTACGGTTGGCGGCACCGTGACGCGGCGGAAATCTGGTCGACGCTCCAGCCGAACTCGCGGCTGAGCGGCTGTAGCAGCGCCCCGGGCAAGCCGAGTGCGGCGGACGACGACAGCGCGGTGCCGAAGGTAAGCGCGGCCATGATCCACCCATAGTGGACGCCGCGGGCGCCCATCGAATGGGCCAGAGGTTTGGAGAGCATGGATGTTCCTCTTCGATTGGCCGTGCACGACAGGCCGGCGCCGGACGAACCCGCGCCGGCCGGCGCTGCCAGCCGGGTCGATGTCGTCAGGCGCCGAACTCGAGCAGCACTTTCCCGCCATGCACCGCATGCGCGGCCGCCGCTTTGGCTTGCGCTGCAGGATACATGGCGGCGCCCGGCACCAGGTCGACATGATCGTCCAGCAGCATCGCCGCGGTCACCGCGTTGATGGTCGCCATAGCGGCCTGCTGCAGATTCGCATCGGGGGGGCAGCGCCACCAACTGGGTCGCCTTGCCCACCAGGCGCTCGCGCCAGGTGCGCGCCATGACGGGCAACGCGACGGGCGTGCCGGGCGCGAGGCCTTCGACACCCTCGCCCACCGCCAGCACCACGCCGGCGCCTTCGTTACCGAGAATTTCCGGCGGCTGCGGCTTCCAGTTGTAGATGCCCCGGACGACCATCAGGTCGTTGAAGTTGATCGGTGCATAGCGTACCTGCACCAGCACTTTTCCCGGTCCCGGGGCGGGTGGTTCCTGCAACGCGTGCACGTCGATGCCGCCCACGGCATCGCCATCAGCGACCAAGCGGATTGCTTGCATGCGCGGCCTCACAGGAACAGGCCGGCGTCGAACTCGCCTGCCAGTTGCTCGCGCGCGCCGGCGGCGACCGACAGGACGACATCGAGCGGGCTGAAGGCGATCTCGAGGGAGATGACCTTGCGCTGCGCGTCGCGCCGGATGGACACCAGGCCGCTGCCTTGCAAGCCGTCGTGCAGCGTGACGGCGTATTCGAAATAGGTTCGCTCGCCGACGTCGCCGAGGAAAGTGGGCGTCTGCTTCGCGTATTGGCTTGCGCCAGCCTTGACGACCTTGAGGACGGCATCACGGCCCTGCACCTGCCGGCGCAGTACCGAAGATGTCAGCACGACGTCGTCGGCCAGGTCGTCGAGGAAGGGATGGCGTTGGGTTTGTGTAGTCATGATCATGAAGTCCAATCGTGAATCGTGAATCGGTCATCGGCTGGCCAGCGCGAGCAGTTCGCGTTCATGCGTACGCACGAAACTTTCCAGCGTACGCGCAGGCCTGCCGAGCAGAATCGTCAGTGCCTGGCCGCCGACGTCGAAAAGGCCGGCGTTCTGGTTCGCTTCGGTCATGGCCACCATCGCCACGAGCTGCGGGTCGATGCCTTGCCGTACCATTTCGAGATGCAGCATGGCCGGACTGACGCGCTCGACGCGGATAGGACGGCGCAGCGTGTCTCCGACGATCTTCGCCATCTCGTCGACGGTGAGGGCCTGCGGGCCCGCGATATCGATCGCTCCCAGCGCACGATCGGTCGCCAGCACGGTGGCTGCCGCGAGAGCGGCATCCTGGCGGGCGACGAAGGCGATGCGGCCCTCGCCGGCAGCGGTAAACCACGTGCCGTCGCGCACGATCTGTGGGAGGTAGGCCAGCAGGTTTTCCTGGTACCAGCTATTGCGCAGGCTCGTCCAGCCAGTCCCACTACGACGCAGCCCGTCTTCCATCGCGGCGCGCGCCCGCGAAAGCGTCGTCGAGCGTGTTCATCTGGTCGAAGTCCGCCTGCCTGACCTCAAGGCCGGCTGCAGCCAGGTCGCGCATGCGTTCGGGGTGGCGCGACGCGGCGATCACATGTGGATGCCCGGCCGCCAGCAAGGCGACGCAGACCAGGCGCCCCAGCGCGCCGCCGGCACCCGTAACGAGGATCCTCGGTTCGGTCAGCATGATATGCGGCTCAGAGAGTCACGACCAGCTCGTCCAGCGGCTTGCGCAGCTTGGCCGGCGCCGCGAACGGATCGTCTTCGGCGCGGTGGCCGAGCAGCATGAAGGCCGTGGCGCGCAGACCCTGCGCTTCCAGACCGAGGGTGCGGTCGACCGCGTCGGCATCGAAGCCTTCCATCGGGCAGGCGTCGATGCCCGCTTCGGCCGCGGCCGTCACCAGCACGCCCAGCGCCAGATAGAGCTGGTGCTGGGCCCACGCCAACCTGCCCGTCGCACCGTCCAGCTTGCCGAGCTGGCCGTTGACCAGCGCCTCGCGCGCGGCGAGCGAATCGCGCGGCACCTGGCGCACCGCGGCCGCGTGGTCGAGGAATTCGGCAACCATCCCGGGGCCGACGCGGGTCGAGGCCGCGAACACCAGCAGGTGCGAGGCCGAATTGATCTGGCCCGGATTCATGGCGGTGCCGGCGACCTGGCCTCTCAGGCCGGCGTCGGTCACGTTGAAGATGCGGTAAGGCTGCAGGCCGAACGAGGACGGTGCCAGGTTTACGTTCTGCAGCAACGTTTCGAGGCTGTGCGCGTCGAGATGCTTGTTGGCGTCGAATTTCTTGGTGGCGTAACGCCATTGCATCGCTTTCAGGAGAGACATCTGATTTCCTTGATCGGTTGGGCTCGCAAAGGAGCGGGACGGAGAGCGCCCAGTCATTTTGTAATAGGCTAAAATTAGTATGATCATTACAGAAAATCTTGGCAAGCTTTATTTTTTGCAGCGCATGTGGTCCACTGCGAGACCTATCGAGGAACCTCAATGCATACTTTCGATCTTTCCCCCGCAGCAGCGGCCGAGCGCCTGGTCGCCTTCCTGAACTCCCACGGCGTGGGCTACGAGGCGGGGCGCGACCTCCTCGCGGCATCGCAGCCGCCGGTGCAGGACAGCGCAGCGCTGGGCTATCCGCGTGTACCGTTCCCGGCGGGCCAGGATCTCGCGCAGGCGCTTGCCTTGCGTGGACTGCTGCTGGATGGGGTCGGAACGGATGCCGCGGCGGCACAGGACGCACTGAACGCCATCGCGGATGCCCTGCCCTGGGTCTACCGGTTCGGCGCGGACGGCCTGGCGGCGCCTGCGCCCGTCCATGACGCGCTGGCGGCGCGCGTGCTGGCGGACCTGGCCGCCGTGGGCACGGCTGGTCATTGGAAGCGCATCAAGGTCTGCGCCAACGATGCCTGCCGCGCGCTGTTCTACGACACGACCAAAGCACGCACGCGGCGGTGGCACTCGTTCTGACAGTGTGGCAACAAGGCAAACGTGGCGGCGCACCGCCAGCGCCAGGCCGGCACCGATTGATTCGAGCGCGTGTGATCGAGTACGGTTTCTTAACATGCAGGCGCACCCGGGCAATGCAGGAACTATCCGTGCCGTCCGTGCTGCGCATTCCGTCATTGCAAATACCCCCTCTGCGACGCCGGCCTGTCTCGTTGAATCACGCACGCCATGTCGATTGACGGATGACTTTTCCCTTCCTACCAGCCGCCACCCAGCGCGCGGAAACTCGCCACGCGCGCGCGCGCGGCGTCCGTCTCGACCCGGCTCAGGCGGTCGCGCGCCGCCAGGTAGTCGCGGTCCAGTTCCAGTTCGTCGATCAGGCTCGCCGCGCCGCCGAGGTAGGCGTCGTGTGCCTGGGCACGGGCGCGCCCGGCCGCGTCGACCTGTTCCAGCAGCGCCCCGCGCTCTTCGTCGAGCCAAGTGCTGGTCGCCAGCGCATTTTCCACGTCCTCGGTGGCGCGCAGCATCGCCTGGCGGTACGCCAGCAGCGCCTCGCGGTTGGCGGCCTGCGCGCGCGCGACGTCGGCATCGATGGCGCCGAAGTCGAACAGGCGCCAGCGCAAGCCCGCCGCCAGCGTCGGCTGGAACCGGGCGCCGTCGGGGCGCACCCCGTGCAGGCTCTGAAAACCCAGCAGCGCCGACAGCGAGAGCGACGGGTAGTACGCGGCGCTGGCGACGCCGATCGCGGCGCTCGACGCGGCGAGGCGCCGCTCCGCCGCGACTACGTCGGGACGACGGCGCAGCAGCTCGGCCGGCTCCAGGTCGCTGCCCAATGCCGGTAGCGCCAACGGCCGTGGCGTTTCCGCGCGCTGCGCGGAATACGTCCCCGGTGCGCCGCCCAGCAGCACGTCGAGGCGATTCGACTGCGTCTCGGCCTCGGCATGCAAGGGCGCCAGCGACGCCTTCAGCTGCGCGACCCGCGCTTCGGCCTGCGCCTGTTCGCCGGCCGTGGCCAGCCCGCCGCGGCGGCGCTCGACGACAAGGTCCAGCAGTTTGCGGTCCGCGTCCAGCTGCTCCTGTGCGATCGCCAGGCGCAGCCGGGCGCCGCGGATACGCAGCCAGCTGTCCGCGACCTCGGCGGCCAGCGATACGCGCACGCCAAGCCCCTGCGCCTGCGCCACCTCGACCTCGGCATTGCGCTGCTCGACGCCGCGCCGCAGCCCCCCGGCCACGTCGAGCTCCCAGCTGGCCGCGAGGCCATCCTCGCGCAGCACGCGATTGCGGTCGTATCCGGGGAAGCGGCTGGCGATGGCGCCGAACGGGCTTTCCAGCGACTGGTGCTGGGCCGTCACGCCTGCTTGCAGGTCGATGGTCGGCCGCAGCGCCGCGCCGGCCGCGCGCGCGGCCGCGCGCGCCTGCTCGACGCGGGCCGCCGCCGCCTGGAGGTCGAGGTTCTGGGCCAGCGCCAGCTCGACCAGGCGCGCGAGTTCGGGATCGTCGAAGCCGCGCCACCAGTGCGCCAGCTCCACCGGCGCTGTCCGTGCCGCCGGCGCCGGTGCCGGAGCGCGCCGGTACGCGGCCGGCGCCGCGACCGCCGGCGCAACGTAATCCGGCCCGCTCGCGCATCCACCCAGCACCGTCGCCGCCAGCGCTGCCGCCAGAACACCTGCCGCCGGCGTGACCGTTTGCGGTCGCTTGCCGTCCATATCCCTTCTTTCCATCCCGTTCCCTTTCAGATTGCCGCGCCGGACGGCGCGGGTAACTTGCATGATGATATCTTCAAGAGTATAGTTACTTCCATCATGAAAGCAACTATGGCAGCGCCGGAGGTTGCACCCACTGCCCTGAAAGGAAGACCACGTGAACGCTCCGGACCCGACTGCGCTCGCCGCGAAGGCGCCGCCCACCCGCAAACGACTGGCCGCGCTGGCCGGCGGCGGCATTGCCCTCCTCGTGCTGCTGGCTTACGGCTACTACTGGGCGACCGAGGGGCGCTTCCACGAAAAGACCGACGACGCCTATGTCGGCGCCGACATCGTCGTGCTGCGGCCGAAGGTGCCCGGCTACATCGTCGAGCAACGGGCCGCCGACAACCAGCCGGTGCGCCGGGGCGACCTGCTGGTGCGGCTGGACGACCGCGACTACCGCGCGGCGGTCGCCAAGGCGAAGGCCGTGGTCGCGGCGCAGCAGGCCTTGCTGGTCAACCTGGATGCGACCGGCAGGCAGCAGCAGGCCGTGATCGACCAGGCCCGCGCCGGCGTGGCGGGCACCGATGCGGAAAGCCTGCGCTCGCGCGACGACCAGGCCCGCTACCGCAGCCTCGTGGCCAAGTCGGCCGTGTCCTTGCAGAGTGCACAGCGCGCCGATGCCGACTTCCAGCAGGCCGAAGCCAACGGCCACAAGGCGCGCGCCGTGCTGGTCGCCTCACAACGCGAGCTCGACGTGATCGCGTCGCGGCGCCAGCAGGCCGAGGCCGCGCTGCAGCAGGCGCAGGCGGAGCTCGACCTGGCCCAGCTGAACCTCGCCTATACCGAAGTGCGCGCACCGGTGGACGGCGTGGTCGGCAACCGCCGCGCCCGGGCGGGCGCGTATGCGCAAACCGGCGAGCAGTTGCTGGCGATCGTGCCGGCGCGCGGACTGTGGGTCGACGCCAACTTCAAGGAAGACCAGTTGGCGCGGCTGCAGCCGGGCCAGCGCGTCGAGGTCGAGGCCGACGTGCTGCCGGGCCGCGTATTCCACGGGCGCGTGCAGGACCTGGCCCCGGCCACCGGCGCCCAGTTCAGTGTGCTGCCCCCCGAGAACGCGACCGGCAACTTCACCAAGATCGTGCAGCGCGTGCCGGTGCGCATTCTGCTCGACCCGGCCGACGGCGCGCTCGGCCGCCTGCGGCCCGGCCTCTCGGTGACGGCGGTGATCGACATCCGCGGCGATGCCGGCCAGGATCGCGGCGCCGGCCGCCGCGTGGCGGCGAATCAGCCATGAGCGGCGCCATCGTCGATCCGGCGGACATGTCGCCGCGCCAGCGCCTGTTCGCGTTTGCTGCGATGTGCGTCGGCACCTTCATCGCCTTGCTCGACATCCAGATCGTCTCCGCATCGCTGCGCGAGATCGGCGGCGCCCTGTCGGCGGGCCCGGACGAGACGGTGTGGGTGCAGACTGCCTACCTGATCGCCGAGATCATCGTCATTCCGCTGTCCGGCTGGCTGTCGCGCGTGATGTCGACGCGCTGGCTGTTCTGCGCCTCGGCGATCGGCTTCACCGGGGCCAGCCTGCTGTGCGGACTGGCGTGGAACATCCAGAGCATGATCGTGTTCCGCGCGCTGCAGGGCTTCCTGGGCGGCTCGATGATTCCCACGGTGTTTACCACCGCGATGGTGTTCTTCCAGGGTTCGCAGCGCGTGATCGCCGCGGCGGCCGTCGGCGCGGTCAGCTCGCTGGCGCCGACGCTCGGTCCCACGATCGGCGGCTGGATCACGGATCACTACTCGTGGCAGTGGCTGTTCTTCATCAACCTGGTGCCCGGCATCTTCGTCAGCATCGCGGTGCCGCTGCTGGTGCGCACCGACCGCCCCGACCTGTCCCTGCTGCGCAGTGCCGACCTGCCGGGCATCGCCCTGCTGTCGACATGCCTCGGCTGCCTCGAATACACGCTCGAGGAAGGCCCGCGCTTCGACTGGCTGAGCGACCACACCATTCTCGCCACTGCCTGGATCGCGGGAATCACCGGCGTACTCTTCATCTGGCGCAGCCTGACCTGCGCCTTTCCCGTCGTCGACCTGCGCGCGCTGAACAACCGCAACTTCGCGCTCGGCTGCCTGTTTTCCTTCGTGACCGGCATCGGTATCTTCGCGACCATCTACCTGACGCCCGTGTTCCTGGGGCGCGTGCGCGGCTTCTCGGCGCTGCAGATCGGCGTGGCCGTGCTGTCGACCGGTACCTTCCAGCTGCTGTCGATCCCCGTCTATTCCTTCTTCGCCAACCGGGTCGACCTGCGCTGGCTGATGATGGTCGGCCTGGCCTGCTTCGCGCTGTCGATGTGGCAGTTCGCGCCCATCACCCACGACTGGGGATGGCGCGAGCTGATGCTGCCGCAGGCGCTGCGCGGCATCGGCCAGCAGTTCGCGGTACCGCCCATCGTCACGCTGACGCTGGGCGGCTTGCCGCCGGCGCGGTTGAAGCAGGCGTCCGGCTTGTTCAATCTGATGCGCAACCTGGGCGGAGCGCTGGGCATCGCGTTCTGCGCCACGCTGCTGAACGACCGCACCAACCTGCACTTCTACCGCCTGGCCGAGCACCTGACCGGCGCCAGCGAAGCCACGGCGGACCTGCTCGGCGGGGTGGCGCGGCGCATGCCGGACCTGGACCCGGCGCTGGCAACGCAGGCCGCGCTACGCCAGTTGTGGCAACTGACGTTCCGCGAAGCGCTCACGATGACGTTTTCCGACATCTATATCGTCATCATGGTATGTTTCGCCCTCACCACCATCAGCGTGCCGCTGCTGCGAAAGGTCGCGCCGCCGAAAGGGCCTTCGGCGGACGCGCACTGAGCGGCGTACGGTCGCGTTCAAACGGAATCGCACCATGCAACGAACCAGCTTCGAAGATATGAATTGCCCGATCGCCCGCAGCCTCGAGCGCGTGGGCGAATGGTGGAGCATCCTGATCCTGCGCGATGCGTTCTACGGCATGACCCGCTTCGACGAATTCCAGAAAAGCCTCGGCATCGCCCCCAATATGCTGTCGCGCCGCCTTGCCGGCCTGGTCGAGCAGGGGCTGCTGGAACGTCGCCAGTACAGCGAGAAGCCGCCGCGCCACGAGTACTTCCTGACCGAGAAAGGACGCGACTTCCGCCCCGTGCTGTGGGCCTTGCTGGCCTGGGGCAACCGGCATTTCTCGCCGGAAGGCGAATACGTGATGGTGGCCGACAGGGAAACCGGCGCGAGGGTCGAGCCGGCACTGGTCGACAAGGCCACCGGACGCCTGCTCACCGAGGAACAGTTCGAATCGGCGCCCGGCCCGGCCGCCGACGAGCGGGTCATGGCACGCTTCGAGCGCCGCCGGCAGAAGCGGATGACGGGTTGAGTGCGGCCTGGCCCGCACCTTCCGCGCGCGCATGACCGAGTTGCGCCAGCAGGCGTTCCCGTTGCGCCGCGCGCGCGCGCACCCCGGCGGCGACGCGGCGCGCCGCGGCTTGCGCTTCCGGGCCGAGCCGCTCGCGCGCATACGCTTCGAGCGTCGCGGCGTCGGCCGGATCCGCGGACGCTTCCGCCATGGCGGGGAATGTCTTGTTGGCGGCCAGCGCGTTCTGGCTGCCGAGCAGGCGTTCGCGATGCGCCACGGCGAAAGCCCAGGCGCGGGTAAAATCTGAGCGCGCGAGCCCCTGCACCAACGGCACGGCCATGTTCGGGGGCAGTTCCGGCGCCAGCGCCAGGTCCAGCGCGGCGGCGACGCGCGCCGGATCCTCGACCTGCACGATGGCGCGCAGCAGTCGGCTGCGCTCCTCGCCGCGCTCGGCCTGCAGCAGCAGGCGACGCAGCGTGTCGAAGGTGGCCGCGTCGGCATGGCGCGCACTGGTGCCCAGCACGAAGTCGAGCAGCGCAGGATCCACGGAGACGGGATCGTGCAGGTAGCGTTCGAAGCCCACGCGGGCTTGCGCGAGCGCGTCGGCATCGCCCGCCTCCGCCAGCGCGCGCGCGAGCAGCGCACGCAGGCGCGTCTCCTCGGCCGGCTCCCCCGCGCGGGCGGTCCATCCGAGCTTTGCCATGCGCGGGCGCGCCAGCGCCAGCACGCGCTCACGGACAAGCGCCTGTTCCGGCGTACCCCGAGCGAAGGCATCGAGCGCCGCGAGGCTGGACAACAGGCCGTTCCACACGGCCAGGCGCGGCTCGTCGCCCAGGCCCCCGGCCAGGATCCACCAGCGCTCGAGCGGGACCAACCCTGCCGCGGCCAAGGCCCAGGTATCTTCGACGAGTTTCAGGCGCGCCGCATCGGGCAGGCGCGACGCACCCGCGGCCAGCGCGCCGAAACTGGCGGCGTCGTAGCGCACGCGGAAATACCCGACGGCGTCCGGATCGACCACGAGGGGCGCGTCGCAGCCGGGGCGCAGCACGTCGACGGCGGTCCCCTCCAGCAAGACGCCTGGACCGGAACCTACATCCACCGGAATGCGCCAGGTAACGGCCGGCGCTTGCGGCCGGTCCGGCCGGAACGGCGACTGCGTGAGACGTAGCTTGCCGCGCCCATCCACGCAGGACTGGCTGGCATCGACGAGCGGAAAACCCGGCTGGTTCGTCCAATCCGCAGCGATACGGGCCACCGGCTTGCCGGACGCGCCTTCCAGCGCCGCCCACAGGTCGGCGTCGGTGGTGTTCGAATAGCGGTGGCGCGCGATGTAGCGACGGATGCCGGCCTTGAACACATCCTCGCCCAGATAGGCTTCCAGCATGCGCAGCAATGCCTCTCCCTTGGTATAGGTGATGGCGTCGAACACGTCCGCGGCCTGCTTCTCGTTGTCGACCCGCGCGCGCACCGTATGGGCGCCTTCCAGCGCATCGAGCGCCATCACGCCGTCGCGCGCGGCGATGCCGTCCAGCCGCGCATGCCACTCCGGATGCAGCCGGTCGGTGGCCTTCGCGGCCATCCATGACGCGAATCCTTCGTTCAACCACAGGTCGTTCCACCACGCCATGGTGACGAGGTTGCCGAACCACTGGTGCGCCGTTTCGTGCGCCGTTACCTCGAACACCAGCTTGCGCACGCTCTCGGGACTGCGCCCGGGGTCGACCAGCAGCGCCGCTTCGTTGTAGGCGATTGCACCCCAGTTCTCCATCGCGCCGCTGAAACCGCTCGGCAGCGCGATATGGTCCAGCTTCGGCAAGGGATACGGCACGCCGAAGTAGTCGTTATAGAAGCGCAGCTGAGCGCCGTTCGCCGCGAGGGCGAAAGCGGCCGCATCGCCCTTGCCCGCGGTCGTCACAACGCCGATGTCGACCCCTTCCGCGATCGTCGACACGCGCTCGAGCTCACCCGCGGCCAGCACGACCAGGTAGCTCGGCATCCGCGGCGTCCAGCCGAAGCGCAGCCGCCGGCGCCCATCGGGCAGCTCGGTACGCGACGCCACCGGCGTGTTCGAGACGCCCTCGAACGCCGCCGGCAGGTCCACGCTCAAACGGAAACGGGCACGGAACGACGGCTCGTCCCAGGCCGGAAAGACGCGCCGCGCATCCGCCGGCTCCATCGTGGTCGCGAGCATGGTCTTCTGGGCGCCGCCGACGCGGTAGCGCACCGCGAACAGTCCGCGGTCTTCACGGTTCACGCGGGCCTCGAAGTCCAGCGCCAGCACGTAGCGGCCGGGCGCGAGCGGGCGCGCCAGGTCGAACTGCAGCGTTTCGCGCACTGGATCCAGCACCGGCGCGAGCGTCACGGCCGGCTTGCCCGCCTGCTCGAGCCGCGCGGCCGCGATCGAGAGCCCGGCCGCGTTCAGCACGATGCGCGCGGTCCGGCGGCGCACCTGGATCACGATGCGCCCCGTCCCATGCACCGCGTCGAGTGCGGCCGATGGCGACAAGTGGATGTCGTAGGAAAGCGGCGCCACGTCCTTCGGCAGCTTTCCCGGTGTCGTCTCGAACCCGTACGGGCCCCCTGCGTGCGCCGGCACGGCCGCCGCGACCGCGATGGCGCCCGAGGCAATGATGCGTTTCATGCGTGATCCTCCAATCGCCGCAGAGGATACATTGGCATCGGCGCGCCAACGCGGCGTCGTGCAGCGAATGTCCGAAAAGCGTTCAAGGAATGCGGCAAACCGTTCAAGGCCGGCGCACTTCGCGCCTTGACGCATGGATGTCGCATCGCATCTAATTTGGATGTTGCCCGACATCTTTATTACCCTGTTCCGATCGGGCGCATCACTGGAGCTGCAATGACCACCAAGACCTACCTGATTACCGGCGCCACCGGTGACACCGGGCGCCACACCGCCCTCTCCCTGCTCGAACGCGGCCTCGGCGTACGCGCCTTCGTCCACTCCCTCGACGAGCGCGCCGAGGCGTTGCGTGCGGCCGGCGCCGAGATCGTCCAGGGCGACCTGCTCGACATCGACGGCGTCAAAGCCGCGCTGGACGGTGCCGCCGGCGCCTATTTCGTCTATCCGATCCGTCCCGGCCTGCTGGACGCCACCGCCTACTTCGCGCAGGCCGCCAAGGAAGCCGGCACGCCGGTCGTCGTGAACATGTCGCAGATCTCGGCCCGGCGCGAAGCGTCCAGCAACGCCGCCCGCAACCATTGGATCGCCGAACGCATCCTGGACTGGTCCGGCGTGCCGACCGTGCACGTGCGTCCCACCTACTTCGCCCAGTGGCTGCTGTACCCGCACGTACGCGCCGGCATCCGCGACGAGGGCGCGATCAAGCTGCCGTTCGGCGACGGCCGGCACGCGCCCATCGCCGCCGAAGACCAGGGCCGCACCATCGCCGCGATCCTGGCCGACCCTGCCGCCCACATCGGCAAGACCCATGTACTGAACGGCCCGGTCGAACTGGACGAATACGGCATCGCCGCCGCCGTGTCGGAAGTGCTGGGCAAGCCGGTGCGCTACCAGCCGATCTCCATCGAGGAATACCGCGAGCGCCTCGCCGCCACGGGATTGTGGCCCTACCTGATCCAGCACCTGGTGGAAGTCGGCATCGATTGCAGCAACGGCGTCTTCGAAGGCACCGACCGCTTCATCGAACCGCTGACCGGCACGCCTCCGATGACCGTGCAGGCCTTCGTGGCGAAACACCGCGCCGCCTTCGACTGAGCGTCCGCCCGGAGCCGCCATGCCCCAGCCGACACCCGACCGCATCCTCGACTGCGCGCACGCCCTGCTCGCCACGCACGGCTACAACGGCTTTTCGTATGCCGACGTGGCGCGCCGCGTCCCGCTCAGCAAGCCGGCGGTGCATCACCACTTCCCAGCCAAGTCCGACCTTGGCGTCGCCGTCGTGCGGCGCTACCGGGCGCGCGCCTTCGACCTGCTGGACGGCGCCAGCCGCGGCAGGGCCAGCGGGCGCGCCCGGCTGGCGGCCTACATCGGCTACTGGCGCGACTGCGTCACGGCGCAGGAGTCCCCGTTCTGCGTGTGCGCGCTGCTGGCCGCCGAGATGCCGTCGCTGCCGGCGCCGGTCCGGGCCGAGGTCGCGGGCCATTTCCGCGCCCTGCAAGCCTGGCTGGCCGATGCCATCCGCGCCGGTTTCGGCGACGGCTCGCTCGCGGAAAAGGCGGCGCAACACCGGGACGCGGACGCGCTGGCGGCCGAGCTGATGGCGCTCGTGCACGGCGCAATGCTGTCGGCGCGCGCCATGGACGATCCGGGCGTCTTCGACCGCATCGCCGCCGGCACGCTGCGCGGACTGGCCTGAACGCCGGCACCTTTTCCCTCCGCGCGGCATCGCGCCGCGCGCAACGCGACCGCAAGGCCGCATTTTTTTGACCCCATGGCCGACCAACCAGTCGGTCGATATCTGAAAGACCGCATCATGAAAAACCATCGCATCGTCCTGCGCCTGGCCGCCGCCGCCATCGCCGCCGCCCCCCTGCTCCTGGCCGCAGGCTGCAGCTCCAGCGAAGCCGCCCCCGTGGCCGCCGCCCCGGACACCGTCCCGGCGGCCCGCGTTACCGCCATCCTCGTGCACGGCGCCTGGGCCGACGGCTCCAGCTGGTCGCGCGTCACGCCGCTGCTGCAGGCGCGCGGCGTCGACGTGGTCGCCGTGCAGCTGCGCCGCGCCACCCTGGCCGAGGATGCCGCCATCGTGCAGCGCGCCGTCGCCGACCAGAAGGGCAAGGTGGTGCTGGTCGGGCACTCGTACGGCGGCGCCGCGATCACGGAAGGCGGCAACGACGCCAAGGTCGGCGCCCTCGTCTACGTGGCCGCTTTCGCTCCGGGAGACGGCGAATCCATCAACGACCTGGTCAGCCCGTATCCGGCCGGCGCGTGGCAGGCCGGCCTGGTGCCGGATTCGGCCGGCAACCTGCGCCTGAACACGGACGCCTACCTGACCTACTTCGCCGCCGACCTGCCCAAGGACGAGGCGACCGTGCTCGCGACGTCGCAGGGCCCGATCTTCGCCCACGTCCTGCAGGACAAGGTCGGCAACGCGGCTTGGAAGAACAAGCCCACGTACTGGGCGCTGAGCGCCAACGACCAGATCATTCCCGCCGCATTCCAGCAAGGCGAGGCCGCCCGGATCAAGGCGAAGGTCACCACCATCTCGGGCGGCCACACGGAACTACTGTCGCATCCGCAGGAAGTGGCGAACGTCATCCTCGACGCCGTCGCCAACCTGAAGTAAGCGGCCGTCCGCGCAGCGGCCGCCCGGCGCCTTAGAGGCCGCCGCGCAGGAAGGCCGCGTCCGGGCCGCCCAGTCCGGCGCGCAGCGTGCGCGTGCCGGCATCGGCCAGGACTTCCTCGGCGCCCGCCGCCACGGCGTCCAGCGTGTCCGAGGCCACCTGCGCCGGATCCGACTTCGGCACGTCGAAATCGCGCGTGAGGTCGGTATCCATCGGGCCCACGTGCAGCGCCACGACGCGCGTATCCTGCCCGCGCAGCGAGATGCGCAGCGTGTTGGTATAGCTCCAGGCGGCGCTCTTGGTGGCCGCGTAGGCCGCCAGGAAGGTCACGCCGAACCACGTGGCGTCGGACAGCACGTTGACAATCGCGCCGCCGCCGTTGCGCTCCAGCACCGGGGCGAACGCCTGCGACACCCGGACCAGGCCGTGGAAATTGGTGTCCATCAGTTCGTTCGTCAGCGCGCCGAGGTCGGGGTCCAGTGCGCCCTGCGACAGCCGTGCTGTGCCGGCGTTGTTGACCACCAGGGTGACGTCGGGACACGTGGCGGCGGCGCGGCGCACGCTGTCGGTGTCACGCACGTCCAGCTGGACCGGCACGATGCCTGGTTCGCGAAAATCCGCGCTGCCACGCACCCCGGCATAGACTTTTGCGCCGCGATCGCGGGCGGCGCGCGCAAAGGCCAGGCCCAGACCGCGCGCGGCGCCGGTCACGAATACGACTTGCTGATTGAACTCCATGTGAACTCCTCGAATAGATGGGCGCGAACGCGCCGGAATGCCCAGACGGCGCAATGCCAGCCAAGCGTATTTAGATGTTGATCATCATATATAGCTGGTGAACATTGCGCAACGGCCGATAGTGCGGTTTTTTTAGAAACCGGGTAACATCTAAATAAATTCAACGAAACGGGAGCGCGCGATGCGCAAATCGAGAGCCGAAGCGAGCAGGACGCGGGAAAACATCATCGATGCGGCCGCCACCGCGTTTCGCCGCAACGGCATCGCGGCAACGGGCCTGGTGGAACTGATGGCCGCCGCCGGGCTGACGCGCGGCGGCTTCTACAAGCATTTCGACTCGAAGGAACAGCTCGTGGCCGAAGCGAGCAGCCACGCGATCGACGGCGTCGTCGCCACGATCGGCGCCGCCGTGAAGGGGCGGCGCAGCGGCACGTCTCTGCAGCGCGCGCTCGACGCCTATCTCACGACCCACCATCGCGACCATCCAGAGGGCGGCTGCCTGCTCGCCGCCCTCGGCCCGGAACTGGCACGCGAAGGCGACGCAGTGCGTGCGGCCGCCGCCGCGGGACTGGAACGCATGGTCGGGGTATTCGAGCAGGACATGTCCCGCGCCGATGCGGTCGTCGCCATGTCCGCGGCGATCGGCGCGATGACGCTGGCGCGCCTGGCCCCCGATGCTGCGGCCTCGAAGGACATCCTGCAGCAAGTCCGTTCCCACCTGCTCGCGCACCTGCCGTCAGGCCATGCCGATTCCTGACAACCCGCCCCGCGCCATCGCGCGCGGCGTGCAGCGCAGCACGCTGCACAGCGGCGACTTCGCGATCACGCGCCTGCGCCAGAACGCTGCCGTCCCGGCCGAATTCACGCTCGACGAACCCGCGGACGCCTATGTCCTGATGGTCAAGCTGCTGCCGCCGCACACGTACGACCTGTTCATCGACGGCGAGCAGCGGGCGCATTTCCGCGAACAACCCGGCCTGCCCGGCAACCTGTGCCTCGTGCATCGCGATTCCCGCATCCGGCTGGCCGTCGACGCCCCCTTCGACATGGTGGAATTCGCATTTCCGCAGCGCGCGCTGGAACAGTCGGCGGCCGGGTCCGGCCAAGTATCGGCCGGACCGCTGCGCCTGCCCCCGCCCGGCACGCTCGACCCGGCCGTCGCCGCGCTCGGCAGCGCGCTGCTGCCCGCCCTCGAGCAGCCGGCGCACGCCTCGCTGCTGTTCCTGTCGCACATGACGCTCGCCCTCGGCGCGCATCTGCTGCATGCCTACGGTACGCCGGCGACGACGTCGGTGCGCGGCGGCCTCGCACCTTGGCAGGAGCGGCGCGCCAAGGAAATCCTGCGCGCGAACCTGGACGGCAACGTGCGTATCGCCGATATCGCGGCCGAATGCCGCCTGTCGCCGGGACACTTCGCCACATCCTTCAAGCGCAGCACGGGCATCTCGCCCACCGGCTGGCTGGCGCGCCAGCGCATCGAGCATGCGCGCGGCCTGCTGCGTCGCGGCGAACTGAGTTTGTCGGAAGTGGCGGCGGCCGCAGGCTTCACCGACCAGGCGCATTTCACGCGCGCTTTCTCGCGCTTGGTGGGCGTGCCGCCCGGGGCCTGGCGGCGCCAGCAGTAATGGACGCCCTGTTCGGCTCATTGCGACTATCAAGTGATAGATAGGCTATACTGGCACCAACGACAATCTGGACATTCGACGATGCGTAACCCTACCGACAAGCGGGAGCAGATCATGGCCGCGGCCCGCAAGATGGTGCAGGCGCGCGGCTACAACGCGCTGAGCTTCCGCGACCTGGCCGAGAGCGTCGGCGTCAAGAGCGCCAGCGTGCACTACCACTTTCCTACCAAGGGCGACCTGGGCGCCGCGCTGGCGCGCCGCTATACAGAAGACGGCATGGCATGGCTGGACGCGCTGCTGGCCGAGGGCATCGGCTACCGTGCCTGCCTGGTGCGCTACGTGGCTCTGTTCCGCACTGCCCTGGAAGACGACAACCGCATGTGTCTGTGCGGGATCATGGCGGCGGAAAGCGAGGACTTGCCGGAGGCGGTGCGCGCCGAGGTCGCTGCGTTCACGAACGCGAACGTGGCCTGGCTGACGCGCCTGCTGGCCGAACACCGCCCGGGAACCGACGACGCCCTCGCGCGTTCGCGCGGCGCCGCCATCTACGCAGCGGTTGCCGGCGCCCAGCTGGTTGCGCGCGGACGCGGCGACGTTGCCGTGTACGATGCGATCATGGGCGCGTTCGGCGATACCGGGCTATTCGACTGACAGGAATGGCGCCGGATGGCGCCAGGAAAGGATGGACGGTGCGCGCCATGGCGCGCACCGTCCGCGGCCGGCTCGACGAAGGTCAGCCAGGCGCCCCGAGCGCCTGCTCCGGCAGCGCGAAGTATTCCGGGCCGAGCCGGTCCTTCATGCGCTCGTAGAAGGCATTGCGAAAGCGCAGCGCCGACGCGAAGGGGCGCATCGCCACCGTGCGCTCGACCACTAGGCCGGCATCGTCGTGCACGAGCATCTCGAAGCTGTCCAGCGGCAGGCCGTCGACCTGCCCGCGCCATACCAGCAGCGTGACCGGGCCGTCCGCCATCTCGGCAATGTACGCGCCCTCGCGCACGGCGATCGCCGCCACCATCGCCTCGGCGACACGTTCGCGCCCCTCGATGCTGCGCGACAGCACCGGGCTCTTGAACACGACGCCGGGGGCAAGCAGAGCCGCGATCTCGTCGGGACCGGCACCGGCTTCCCGCAGGGCGATCAGCTTGTGCATGGCCTCCTCCTCAACGCTTCGCCACGCCGACACCGTCGAGGAACATCGTCGCCTGCGCCAGGAAGCGGTCAGGGTATTGGTAGATCGACCCGTGGTTCGAGTCCGGATAGACGATCAGCTCGGCGTTCGGCAGCTTCTGCTGCAGGTTGTACGAGTTCACCGTGTAATGCACGATGTCGTGGCTGCCGCTGACCACCATGACCGGCTGGCGGATCTGCTTCAGGTAGCCGTCGTCCTGCGGCTTGCCCCAGGCGGCGAACGCCGCCACCTGGGCCGGCGCGACCTTGTCGTCGATGTCCTTGTCGCGGTCGGCGGTGCGCGCGTGCAGGCGCTGCACGAACGCGCGGCCGGCGGCCTGGCTCTGCTCGGACGGCGTGAAGAACACGTCCAGCAGCAGGTCGTCCGGATTGTCGTGCTTCTTGCCCAGCATTTCCTGGAATTCGGGCGTCAGCGAGGCCATGCCGACGCCGGCGCGCGGACCGCTGCCGACCAGGATGACGCGACGCACCGTTTCCGGATGCTCGAACGCGAGTTGCTGCGCCACCAGGCTGCCCATCGAGAAGCCGAGGACGTCGGCCTGCTTGACGTCGAGGGCGCGCAGCAGGCCGGCGGCATACTTGGCCATGCCTTCGATCGTGGTCGGCACGGTGCCGCCGGACCCTGCGACGCCGGCGTTGTCGAACAGGATGACTTCACGGCCGCGGGCCAGGCCATCGACGACCTTCGGGTCCCAGCCGTCCATCGTGCCGACGAAGTGCTGGCACAGGATCAGCGGCACCCCGCCGGGCTTGCCGAAACGGCGGTAGGCAAGGCGCGCGCCGTCGACCTCGACGTAGCGGGTCGGCGCGCTGACGTGCGTGAACGCTGCGCCCGATGCGCCGGCCGCCAGCGCCGGCGCGTGGCCCGCCGACAGCCAGCCGGCCGCGGCGAGGAGGATGGCGGCGCCGATCGTGCGGCGCCGCGGCAAACGAATGCTTGCTTGCATGATGTTATTACCTTCGAGTTGATGTGGATGCGCCGCGCTCAGAAACCCATGCGCTTGAGGTCTTCCGGCAGGAAGTTCTGGCCGCCGCGCTGCTGTACTGCCGGCAGTTCGGACACGCGTGCCTGCCATTCCTTCAGTGAGGCAAGCTCTTCCGGCACCGCCAGGCCGGCCGCGCCGGCGAACCACAACCCGGCCAGCAGCGTGATGTCGGCCATCGAGAAGCGTTCGCCGGCAACGTAGGGCGTAGCGCGCAGCACTTCGTCGAAATAGCGCATGCCGGCGATCGCGCGGCGGCCCTCGCGCTCGCCCCACTCCTTGCGGCCGGCCCAGTCCGGGCTCTTGAACGCCTGCAGCATGGGGCCCAGGCTACCGCCCGCGTAATGGAAGTAATGACCCACCGCATCCAGCACTTCGCTTTCGGCACGGCGCTGCATCATGTGGATCACGCCCTTTTCGCGCGGCGTGCGGCCGGTGAGCACCGGATTGCCGTCCAGGTTGTCGAGGTATTCGGTGATCGCGGTCGATTCGGCCAGCACCGTGCCGTCGTCCAGTTCCAGCGCCGGCAGCACGCCCAGCGGATTCTTGGACACGTACGGCAACACCTTGTGTTCCGCGCCGATCAGATCGACGTTGACGTACTCGATGGCCTGGTCGAGCTGCTTCGCGGCGAGCACGATACGTATGCGGGCGGGGTTGGGAAAGCCGGGACGTTCATACAATTTCATGGAAAGACTCCGTTGTTTATCTATCGGTAGATAGATAGTACGCATCCGGTTTTTGGACTGTCAACGAAAAGTTGCCGCCGGGCCTAACAGCGCGAAAGCCTGGACAATTCACCGAAAAAGCGTACAAGACCGTCCCCAACGTCGGGCCTAGCATCGCTTCTCCTCCACCACGAAAGGCCCGCCATGACCAGGATTACCAATTCGTTCGCCACCACGCCCGCCGCAGCCGCGAACCATCCGCGCTGCGGCGGCGCCGTCCCGACCACGCTGACGCGCGCGAGCTTCTCCGATATGTACCGCGGCGCGATCGCCGCCGCCGTCGACCAGGATGGCGACGGCATCGTGTCGGACCAGGAATACGCCGTGCAGACCGGTGCGCATAACGGGGCGCGCCTGGCGTCGTTCGATGTCGACGGCGACGGCGAGGTCACCCAGGACGAGTTCGCGCGGGGTGTCGACGACCCGCTCGCGACGGACCGCGCCGGCGTCATCGAGCGGCTACGCCACCAGATCGCCGCCGGCATGTCGACCGACCAGCCGCAAGGCCGCGTGCTGGGCGCCGACGGCAAGGCGAGCGACCCGGATGCGATGCTGCGCTTCCTCGCCAGCCGTTTTCCTGGCAATGTGGATGCATGACGGCGACCGGATGGTTGCGCAGCAAGGCGAGGCGCCGCCCGCACCCGCAGCGCCGCCCGCTGCCACGCATGGTGGCGGGTGCGCCGACGGCCGCCTATGAGCTGGTGGGTGCGCCGACCGGCAATTGCCTGCGCGCGGCCATTGCCCTGGAGGCGGCCGGCATTGCGTACACCGTGCGCCGCGTCGACCTCGGCGCCGGCCAGCAGCGCAGTGCACGCCACCTCGCGCTCAACCCGGCCGGCAAGGTGCCGGTGCTGACCGACGGCGCACCGGCGCCCTCTTTCGTGCTGACGCAGTCGAACGCCATCATGCTGTTCGCCGCCGAACGCGCGCCTCAGCTGCTCATGCCGGGCGACGCGGCGCAGCGCGCGCGCGTCCACGAACGTTATTTTCAGGTGCTCACCGACATCATCGGTCCGAGCCACGCGGCGTTCCGCCTGGACCGCGGGCCGGCGCGGGACGCGCTCGAACGGATGGCACTCGACGGCGCGCGCCAGCTCGAGCATGCGCTGGAGCACGCCCCCTACCTGGCCGGCCGGCATTTCTCGCTCGCCGACATCGCCGGTTTCACCATCGTGCGGTCGTTGTCAGGCCTTGACCTGGGGACATTGCCGCACACCGCCGCATGGCTGGCGCGGGTCGGTGCCCTTACGCCGGTATGCCGCGGCCTGGCTGCCTTCGACTGACGCCGTCAAGCCCAGCCGCACAGCCGGGACGCATCCGCGACGCACAGCGCCGCCAGCCAGTCGTCGACGGCACGGATCCGTGCCGTGCCCACGGCATCGCGGTGCCCGGCCAGCCAGAGTTCGCGCCTGACCTCGATCCTGTCACCCAGCCGCACCAGACCAGGATCGCCGTCGAGAAGACACGGCAGCAATGCCAGCCCCAGTCCCGCACGGCAGGCCCGAACCATCGTGCTGAGGCTGTCGGTACGCACGCGCCGTGGCGCCGCCGGGACTTCGCGCGCGATCCAGCGCATCTCGGGCAGGTGCGACAGGGTACCCTCGTAGACGATCCACGGCTGCCCGGCCCAGCCGGCGCGCGCCATGCCGGCGAAGGCCGGCGAGCCGAATACCGCCCATCCGATCGTGCCGAGACGGCGCGCAGCGAGCGCCGCCTCGTCGCCAGGGCGCGCCAGGCGCAGCGCGAGGTCCGCTTCGTGGCGTCCGAACGACACGTTGCCGTTGCTGCCCAGGAGTTCCAGATCCAGGCCGGGATACCGCGCCTGCAATGCGGGCAGATGCGCCAGCAGCCAGTGGTCGAACAGGAAGTCGATGGCGCTGATCCGCACCGTGCCCGCCGGCGCCGCACCTGCGCTTCCAATCGCGAGCAGCATGCCGTGCACGTCGCCTGCTACCGCGGCCGCACGTTCGACGAACACCGCGCCCCCGTCCGTGACGCTCAAGCCGTTGCGGTCGCGTGCGAACAACTTGACGCCCAGCCGCCGCTCGGCGGCGCTCAGACGCCGGCCCGCCGTGGATGCGTCGATGCCGAGTTCGCGCGCGGCCGCGGCGATGCTGCCGCTGCGCGCCAGTGCGAGGATCAGCGGGATATCGTTCCAGTCGAAGCCGGCTTGCACCGCGACGGTCCTTTCCGCGCCGCGGCGCAAAGTTGCAATCCTCGCTTGCAGGAATGCGGGTTCACGGCGCACGGAACGCCTTCTATGATGCCCATACCATCAACCCAAGGAGCACACATGTCCGAACAACTCGAGGTTCGCGTCGACGACGGCCACTTCACCTGCCACGTCGAGCGGCCTGCGGCGCCAGGTCCGCACCCCGTCATCGTCATCCTGCAGGAGATCTTCGGCGTCAACGAGGGCATCCGCAGCATCGCGCGCAAGTATGCGATGAAGGGTTATATCGCCGTCGCGCCGGACCTGTTCTGGCGCAGCGAACCGGGCCTGTCGCTGTCCGAGGACAAGGAAGGTCACTGGCAGCGCGGCTTCGCCCTGTACACCGCCTTCGACATCGACCGCGGCGTGCGCGACATTGCCGCCACGATCCGCGCGGCGCGCACGCTGCCCGATGCCAGCGGCAAGGTGGGCGTCACCGGCTATTGCCTCGGCGGCCTGCTGACCTACCTGAGCGCCGCCCGCACCGACGCCGACGCCTTCGTCGCCTACTACGGCGGCGGCACCGACCGCTACCTCGACGAAGCCCGCAACATCAAGGCGCCGCTGCTGTACCACCTGGCCGGCGCCGACGAATATATCGGCCCCGAGGCGCAGCACGCCATCATGGCGGCCCTCGACCCGCTGCCGAATGCGCTGGCCTTCGTCTACCCCGGCCGCGACCATGCGTTCGCCCGTCCGAACGGCGGCCACTACCACGAGGCCGATGCCACCAGCGCGAACAGCCGCACCGACGCGTTCCTGTTGCAGCAGTTGCGCTGACGCCGCGCCGCCTGCCCCTCCCTGCCGCCGCACCGCTCAGCCCCGCGCCGCGCGGCGCAGCACCGAGGGCGGCTGCCCGAGGCGGCGCAGGAAGGCGCGGCGCATCCGCTCCGGATCATGGAAGCGCGTCTCACGGGAGATGACTTGGACCAGATGCAATGTGGTCTCCAGCATCAGGCGCGCGCCGGCGACTCTCATGGCGCCGATGCAGCGCCGCGTTTTCGGACGCGACGTCGAGGGAAATCCGGTTCCGGAGCCCTTGCGCGTGTCGATCGATATCGCGCGCATCGCCTTCGATTGAGCCGCAGGCTTACCTGCGTCCCGGCGGCGCGGGTGCCAGGCCGGCGATGCCGGCGCCGAAGCGGCGCTTGAACGCATCCTGCCCTCGGCGCCATGGCGGCAAGGCCGCAAGGCGTCGCGCAGCGCCACCCTCCCCTCTTCGGTCAGGCGGATCGTGCTGTTGCGCGTGCCCTGGCCGCGCAGCTCGATGACGATCAACGCGCTGCTCGAGCGGCTGCAGAGCCCGTATCAGGCTGGTGCGTTCGAGCCCCAGCGCTGCGACCAGGTCTTTCATCCGGACAGGACCGGCCCGATCGATGCAGACCAGGACTCGCCATAAGGCGGCGCGGCCGGCATGGATGCGGACCGGACGGGCGTCCAGTACGCGCTGGACCGGCTCGCGAGTTTCACGCAGTAGGGAACGGCAGCAGGACATGTATCCTTACCCCGGCTGTTCGGTACCGCCGTCCAGGAAAGCGGACACGTCGCGGCAACACTCCTGCGGATACTGGAAGATCGCACCATGCCCCGCGTCCGGATAAAGGATCAGTTTGGCATTCGGGAAGGCCTGCGCCAGCAAGTACGAATTCACGGTCGGCACCATGATGTCGTGCACGCCGTTGACGACGAGGACCGGCGTACTCACCGCGGCGATGCGCTTCAGGTGTTCCTGGCGTCCCTCCGTCCTGCCCCACTCCGCCGACATGGCCCCATGCGCCGCGATGGTCTGCGCGCTGGCCTCGGGATCGACACCCCTGGTACGCAGGCGCGTACGTTCGAGGAAGCGACGACCGGCCTGCTGGCTCGCGTCCGACGGCGTAAAGAACAAGAACAGCCGGCCTGCGAACGAATCCGGCTGGATCGCCGCCTTCGCCACCTCGGGCCGTCGTTCCTGCATTCCGTCTCCGCCGCGCGTGCCGGTGCCGGCCAGCACCGCCTTGCGCACGAGGCCTGGATCCTGCAGCAGCAGTTGCTGGGCCACGAATCCTCCAATCGAGAACCCGAACAGGTCGACCCGGTCCAGCTTCAATGCCCGGATGAAGGCCGCCGCATCGCGCGCCATCGCCACGGCATTGTCCGGGGTTTTCCCCTGGGACAGGCCGACGCCGCGGTTGTCGAAGATGATGACAGGCCGCTGGCGGGCCAACCCGTCGAGCAGCAGCGGATCCCACCAGTCCATGGTGCCGCGGAAGTGCGGGAACAACACAAGGGGAATCCCGGATGCGGGTCCGAGCTGACGGTAGGCGAACAACACGCCGTCGACATCGATAAAGCGGTTGGGCGTGTCCGTGGCGCCTGCCTCCACCCGCGCCGGCGCCAGTGCGGCCGACTCGCCGGACGCGCCCATCAGGGCGGCGGCACCGGTGACGGCGATGGCGGCGCCAATGGACATGGAACGACGCACGCTGTCGATTCCCTGCTTGTGTACATTCATGGTGAGTTCCTTAAATTGCTTGGTGCTTAGGGGCCTGGCGCGATGACGCACCAGGTACGAACGCCAGCGCGCCCGTGAGATCGAACATGCGCGGCCGGTGCTGCACCGTTTCCGCCGGCCCTTCGAACTTCCACCTGTGGCCGTGAGGATAATAGTAAGGGGTGGAGATGGCCACCACGATGCCGGCCCTTCTGGTGGCCGCAACCATCTGCGGTAAATGCGACACCGGCTTCTGTTCGATGACGCTATCCTCGACTAGCGGCCACGAGGCTCTCTTGGGACCCACGAAGTCGACCTGCGGATCGATAACGACGACGGCGGTCCGGCTGGCATCCCAGGTGAAGCTGGATGGGGGAAGCGCTGGCTTGTCTGGTCCGGCATAGGGATCCGCGCTGCCGGCAGCGGCGGACGCGGCAAAGCAGAAGGACAAAGCCAGCGGAAGAAAGTTCGAACGTGTCACGTAAAGCTCCTGTTGCGCAAAGTAGGGCGTCAACGATATCGCTGCGACGGCATGAATTCGTCCGCACGCGGTGCGGACGAATTCATGCCGTTTTTTTTCCCACTACTTCTTTCGTACCGAGAAGGACCTGGAGCTTATCCTCAATTCTGCCGCACCGTACGGGCGACACCATCAAATTCCGAAACGGATTCAATGCACCGTCGATACGGGCAACACGAGCGACAGCAAGCCTATCCACCTCCCGCGGATAAAAAGCTTTATTGCCGGAAATTGATACAAGACGGATGATGCGGAGGACATCTAGTATCGATCCGCATCTACCCTGGAGATTGCCCATGTCCACGATTAATGCGCGTAATACGTTCCCGCCCTTACCCACTATCTACAAGGTCGATTCGCCGTTCGTACCCGGCCAGTTGCCAAGGCAGAGTCCCGCTACCTTCAGCGATTTGTACCGTGACACGGTCACCTTCAACGTGGAACGTGATGGTGACGGCTATATTTCCACGGCCGAGTACGAAGCGCAGCTGTACGAGCCCGCGGCCAATGCCGGCGACAAGCTGCGCGCCCTCGACAAGGATGGCGACGGCAAGGTGTCGACTGCTGAATTCAGGGACGGCATCGACGATGCGCTCGCTGGCGACCGCGATGCCATCCTGCGTCACCTGCGCAGCCAGAGCGCTTCAGGCATGTCCACTGCACAGCCCGATGGCCCACTGCTGAACGGCGAAGGCAAGGTAAGCGATCCGGATGCCATGTTGCGCTTCCTGACCGCGCTGTTCCCGCGCAATACGCAATCCTGAGCAGCATCCTGCCATCATGCCCACATCTTCAAGTGGCTTCATGGAGAAGCATGTGCCTCGGCAGGCAGGGAAGTGCTTCATCGTCACGGGCGCGAATGCAGGAATCGGTTTCCACATCGCCCGTGTGCTTGCGATGCGCAAGGCACGCGTGCTGCTCGCCTGCCGCGACCGAGAACGCGCCGAGGACGCCATGCGCCGGATCCGCCGCATGGAACCCGACGCGGACCGCGCATTCCTTCCGCTCGACCTCGCCGACCTGGACAGCATCCGTACCGCGGCGCGGATGGCCGAGGACGAAGCGCGCATCGATGTCCTGATCAATAACGCAGGTGTAATGACCCCGCCTTTGACACGCACGAAGCAAGGTTTCGAACTGCAGTTCGGGGTGAATCATCTCGGCACGTTCGCACTGTCGATGCTACTCCTCCCGAAACTTGCGGCAACCGGCACAACGCGCATCGTAACGACGTCGAGTCTCGCGCATCGCGGTGCCGGGATCGATTGGAAAGACCTCGACGCCAAGGCCAGCTACCGTCGCCTTCAGCGCTACGCTTCCAGCAAGCTGGCGAATGCCCTGTTCTTTTTCGAACCCGACCGGCGCTTGCCTCGAGGTCCAGCGCCTCGGCGCTCGGCTGCCACCCCGGCGTCGCCGCTACGGAACTTGCTCGTCATGTCGGCCCGTTGCGTATCCTCGCACCGCTCGTCCAAAGGCTGCTCAACAGCGCGGAACGCGGCGCATGGCCGGCGCTTCATGCAGCCACCGACACGGTCGATTCAGGCGCGTACTACGGCCCCACGGGTCTCGGCGGCATGCGCGGCATGTCGGGAATCGCACGGCGCGCACCGGAAGCCGTCGATGTCGAAGCGGCGCGTTGCTTGTGGGATTTGTCCGTTGCCATGAACGGCGTGGACCCAGGCCTCGCGCCCGCACCCGCGTCGTGAAGCCCTGGGCGTTTTCTGAAATCGCACCACCTCATCGATTGGAGAAAAAACAATGAAGCGCTTTATATTGGCTGCCGCAGCAGTTACGGTCCTCGTATCGGCTTGCGCATCGGACGGCGCCCCATCCGAACCCGCGCAGACTGCTGCTTCCGCCGATTACGACGATCCGCCAGTAGGCACGCTCATCAAGCGCAAGCGGAGTGCCGCAGCGGGAACCGAAGTCGGAAAGATCGACCCGAAAGCCCTGGAGAATCTTCGTAATTTGGACAATGGTCGGATGGGTGGACAATGAAGCGGCCGTAGGGCGTGCGAAACAGTGAAGCTCAACGCAGGATGCTGCGGAGATCGCTGTCTTGCGTCGGTTGCTTCTAACACGGTTTCCTGTCATGCGTCGCGACCTAGTTCGTTCGAGCATGGAAGTATGAGCTAGCAACTGACGAGAAATCGCTTATAGCGGGACCCAAGCTTGCGTCGATTGTCGAAACACTAGAAACAAAAAACCCGCAGCCCAAGGGTCTGCGGGTTTTTGCTGCTTAAGGTTACCCATTTAGGTAGCTCATCACTCGAAACGGCTGGGAAATTACTTGTCGAGACTGAATCGCATAGCTGAAGATCTGCGCACACACAGCCTTCTCGCGCTTTGCAATTTCATGCGCGCTCCAGGTACAGACCGTGCCCGTCGTACAGCTTGACGAGCCTCGGACCTGGCCTGGCGCGCTTGATCTGGGCATCACTGAGCGGCTTGGCGTACTTGG
>Ga0265798_10001089_pt1 | contig 43047 bp, 27 predicted proteins | sample P3T30metagenome_FD_192430 | JGI IMG/M metagenome (GOLD analysis project Ga0265798, IMG submission 192430) | Plant litter microbial communities from East Loma Ridge, Irvine, California - P3 T30 | ecosystem: Environmental > Terrestrial > Plant litter > Unclassified | place: USA: California... | reverse complement strand
GCAGCTTGCCGTCCCGCCCGCCGTTCCAGGCCATGTACGGTTCGAGCGTACGGACCGGTCCAGTCGCCGCCCGCAGCAGTGCGGTGCGGCGCGACAGGCTGCCGCCCTGGTAACTGTAGTTGATGCCGGCGCTCCAGGCCGCGCCGATGCGGTAATCCGTGCCCAGGTTCGCTGTCAGCGGTGTCTGGTCGGCCAGGCGGTTGCCGGGGCCGGGCACCGCGTCCACGCGCGACCAGTTGCGGCTCGCGTTGGCGCGCAGGTAGAGGTCCGGCCCCGCCGCCAGCAGGGATCGCAGCGGCAGTTTCGCGTCGAATTCGACGCCGTGCGCCGTCGCGCCGCCGCCATTTGTCAGCGTCGAGACCCACGTATCGCCGTCGCGGAACAGCCGCTGCACCGTCACGTCGCTGATGCGCCGCGCATAGCCGGTCACGCCGACGACACCCTTGCCGCCGAAGTAGGCTTCCCAGCCGCCATCGACGCCCCACGCCAGTTCCGGGCGCAGGGCGGGGTTGCCCTCGACGTCCGGCGTGCCGGGACTGTTGTCGTTGTTGACGGTGTACCGGCGCGGCACAAGGTTGCGCGTCAGCGGCGCCTTGTACGTGCGCGCGACGGCCAGGCGCCATTGGCCCCGGTCAGGCACCTTCCACAGTGCCTGCAGCACGGGACTCCAGACGCTGGCGCGCGTGCCGACATCCGCCAATGTGCGGCCACGCGTGGTGCTGTCGAGACCTTCCCAACGCAGGCCGAGATAGGCCTGCAGGCGCTCGCCGATGTCCCATTCGTCCTGCGCGAACAGGGCCAGGCGCGTGACGTCCGCCACATAGTTTTGGTCCAGCACCGCTTCATTTGGCACAACATCATGCTGCACGCGTGTCTCGCGGCGGCGCGAGTAGGTGCCGTCCCAGCCCAGGCCAATGCCATGACCGGGCCACAGCGGCACCAGCAGCTTGCCGCTGCTGCCGGCGCTGTCGTCGCGGGCGCTGGAGGCGACGCGGCGTGTCAGCGTGGGTGCCCCCGTCAGGTCGGTACCGGAGAACAGGTAGTCGCCGCGCCGGCGGCTGCTGTTGCCGCCCACCTTCGCCGTCAGCCGCGCGGCGCCAATGCGGTGGCTCCAGTTGACGTCACTGCGCAGAATATCGTCCTGCGCGCTGGCCTTGAAACGCGACTGCGGCGAGCGCGTGGGCATGCCCGCCAGCGTCGTTTCGCTGGAGGTGCCGCCGTTGCTGGAGCGGCTGACGTCGACCAGGCTTTGCCAGGCCAGCGTGTCGCCGCTCGCCATCGTCCACGTCAGGCGTGGCGCCAGGCTGGCCTTGTCGATCCGACCGCGATACGCCTCGTCGAAGCGGCGCCGCGACAGCAGGCTGCCGTCCCCCGCTGCCGCATCGGTGTCGACCCGTGGCAGGCTGTCGTAGAACGTGCGCGCCATCGTTGCGGCGAGAATCCAGGCCATGCCGCCGTCCTTGTCCGCCAATTGCAGCGTGGCGGCAGGGCTCGACCGGTCTCGTTCGCGCGCCACGGCCAGCTTGACGTCGCGCTGCGTGCCGCGCATCGCCCTGCGCAGCACGATATTGATACTGCCGGCCATGGACTGGGCGCTGTATTCGGCCGATGTCGTGCGCATGATTTCGATGCGTTCGACCAGCTCGGGCGCCAGCGTATCGAGCGAGAACCCGGGCGGCGCGGGATCGCCGTTGACCAGCACCTGCGTGTAGCCGGCGGCAAGGCCGCGCATGCGGATCTCGCCGGCGGCGACCGACAAGCCAGGAAGCCGTCCCAGTACGCCGGACAGCGCGCCGTCTCCATACCGCAGCAGTTCGTCGCGGCCGACGACGATCTTGCCGGCGGTGTCGCCCTGGCGCAGTGCCATGTCGCCCGGACCGGTGACGGCGACGCGTTGCATGTCCTGTGCCGAGGCTTGTGCGGGCAGGAGCAGAAGCAGCCAAAAAAGAGGTTTCATGGTCGATGAGGAGTGGTGAGGTTTGCGAGTGTAGGAATGCGAAGCGCCGCCGGACAGCGCCGAGTGACGAAGCGGCATCACGGCGGGACGAACGAGCCCGCCCGCCACGCCGCACCGGCTCGATGGGCCGCTATACTCACCGTCCATGAGCACTTCCAGCATCGCGCCTCCCCGTTACCTGCCCGTCCTTGCCGTGTCCGTCCTGGTGTGGACGGGTATCTGCGCGATCGGTGCCCTGAGCAGTTATGCCGACTGGCAGCGCGATGGCAGCGACCGCCCGTACTGGCAGGCGCTGTGGGCCTGGTGCTTCACCCATGCGTTGCTGATGCTCGGCACCTGCCAGCTGTACGTGGTCTTCAGCCGCCGCCCCCCACTGCTTGCCGACGCCCGCCGCATCGGCGGCCTGTATGCACTGGTGGTGGCCTTCTTCCTGCCGCTGCAGATGCTGTATTCGGCTTTCGTCCGCCTGGTGCAACGGCATGAGGCGCTATCGGCCGGGGCACTGTGGCAGCGGTTGCAGGACATCGACCGATTCGACTGGTTCACGGAATTCGCGTGGACGAGTTTTACGTTCATCGCCGTCGTGGCCATCTGCACGTGGAGTGTGAAGCGGCGTACGGAGCAGCAGTGGCAACAGCTCCAGGTCGATCACCTGCGCCTGCAGCTGGACCTGGAGCACCAGCGCCTGCAGGCTTTGCGGGGTCAGCTCGAACCGCACTTCATCTTCAATGCGCTCAACGCCATCACGGCGCTGGTGCGCTCCGACGACAAGCGCACGGCGCTGTCCGGAATCAGTCGCCTGAGCGCCCTGTTGCGCTACGCGCTGACGGCCAGCGAACGCGATTGGGTGCGGATCGACGAGGAGCTGGCCTTCGTGCGCGACTATCTGGCCCTGCAGCGCCTGCGCTACGGCGAACGGCTGCGGGTGCGGATCGAAGGCGACGCGGGACCGGTGCTGGAGGCGTGTTGCCCGCCACTGCTGCTGCAGCCGCTGATCGAAAACGCATTGCGCCACGACCTCGATCGCCACGGTGCGTGCGGCGATGTCCGGCTTGCACTGCGCCGTGACGGCGGCGAAGTCGTCATCCGCATGTGCAATCCGCTGCATGCCGGCGGGGCGCCGAACCCGGGTCTCGGTCTCGGCCTGCGCGGCACGCGCGCGCGGCTGCGACTGGCATACCAGGGGTGTGCCAGCCTGCACACGTGGGAAGAGGCGGGGCGCTTCGTTGCCGAAGTGAGGATGGATGCCGAAGCGGACGAGGTGGCGGCGTGATGGACACCAGCGTCGCCGCGACCATCCGCGCGCTGGTGGTCGACGACGAGGAACCGGGCCGCATCAACCTGCGCTACGCGCTGGCGGAGCATCCGCGCTGGCGGATCGCGGCCGAATGTGAAAGTGCCGCGACGGCGCGTGCGGCGCTTGCGGACGCGGCGATCGACGTCGTCTTCCTCGACATCCAGATGCCCAGCGAGTCCGGACTGGCGCTCGCGCGCGAGCTGGCCGCGCAGGTCGAGCCGCCGCTGATCGTCTTCGTCACGGCGTACAGCAGCCATGCGCTCGAAGCGTTCGACGTGCATGCGCTGGACTACCTGTGCAAGCCGTTCGACGACGCGCGGCTGGCGCAGACACTGGCACGTGCGGCGGCAATGCTGGAACAGCGGCAGCGCGCGGGATATGGCGCCGCGCTGAGAGCGTGGAGCGCGCCGCCCAATGCGTACTGGCGCGAGGTGCGGGTACGTTCCGTGGGCCGCATCGAATGCATCCGCATCGACGACGTCCTGTGGCTGCAGGCGGCGGGCAACTATGTCGAACTGCACCTGACGGGCCGCCAGGTGCTGCATCGGGCGCCGCTACGCCATGTCGTCGCGCACCTGGACCCCGCGCAGTTCGTACAGGTACATCGTGGGATGGTGGTGCGCACGGCGCAGATCGACGCACTGCGCCGCAACAATGACGGCAATTACACGGTAACGCTGCGTTGCGGCGACGTCGTGGGCGTCGGCGGGCGCTATCTGACGGCTGTCAGGGCCCGGTTGGGTGAAGGCGCCGCGGACTGAATCCGTGCCGGCGCGCCGGGCTGCGTGGAACCGCCAGCGATCGACGCCGAGCCGTACGGGCCCGACCAATAGTCAAGTTGTTGTTTTTGAGCTATTTTTGCCTGGCAACAGCCGAGAATGATTCTTCGCGACATCAATTCCATATAGTATTTCGTGTTGCTGATCAGATTAGCAATAAAGACGCCATTTGCGGTGCCGGAACCAACAGCCACAGTCATGTCTGATGTCAAAATTTCAATGTCATTACGAATGCCTTAAAGTCACCCGTGACGCTCCCGCCGAGGTTATCCGGGCTGCCTATCGGTCACTGTCGCAAAAACACCATCCCGACAAGAATGTGGGTGACCAGGACGCGGCGCGCGTGATGGCGCGCCTGAATTATGCCTACAGCGTGCTGTCGGATCCGGCGCAGAGGGCGCTCTACGATGCGCAGCTCATGCATGAGCAGCATGCCCGTGACCATTACGGCGCCGGGGACGATGCCGACTTTGCCGCACCGCGTGCCGGGTCAGGGCGCACATGGCTGAACCGGATCAGCCTGTATGCGATCGGCCGCAAAGGAAGAATTGCTGCGGCGGTGACCTTCGTCGTGCTGATCGGTGGCGGGCTCATCCTGCGGTCCGTCTGGAAGGAGCAGCAATCGATGCTGATGCTCGAGCAGGCGGCATTGCCGACGGCCGGCTCGTCTGGCGTCGGCATAAGCCAGGCGCCGGCCCACGTGGCCGCACCGACGGGGGCACCCGGCACGGACGTGGTCGCGACTCCTGCCGAACCGCTCCCGGCGCCCGCCGCCCCCGCAGCCGTGGTCAAGACAAGCGAGTTCGAACGTCTGACCGTCCTGTTGAAGAGCATGGGCCTGGGCCTGCACAAGCTGGACGTGCCGGAGCAGCCGCCTGCCGCCCGGCGTCCCGCGTCGCCGGCCCAGCCAGCGGAACAGGACAAGGCAGCCGTGGCAGCGAACGCGGCCGCTGCACCGCCGGCACGCCCGCAGGCTTCCGCTGCCGTCATGGCGCCGGAAGTGGCGCGGCCGCGCGAGGAGGCCGAGCGCTCGCCGGCGCCCGAGGCGGGCCGGGCAAACGTGGCGCAGGCGGCTGTCGCCAATGCACCCGGCGCCGCCTTGCGCCAGGCGGTGATTGCCGACGCGCGCTCGTGTGCGCCATCCTATCCGGCGCGCGCCTACAGCAACGGCGAAAGCGGCACGGTGCAGCTGGCGCTGCTGGTCGGTGGCGATGGCGGCGTGCTCGAATCGAAAGTGCAGAAGTCGAGCGGCCACGCGGAACTCGACAAGGCGGCGCGCAGGGCGCTGTCGCAATGCCACTTCAAGGTGGCAGGCAACGAGCGGTCGGCCGAGCCGGTCTGGGCGAACGTGGAATACGCTTTCTCGCTCGACTGAGCGGGACGGCGCTTCCCTAAAGCCACTGGTCGTTCGCGACGGTGCGCTCGCCCGCCGGACCGTCGCCCGTGTTGAGCACCCCGCGCGGTTCGATCAGCAGCATCTTCACCTCCGCACTGGCGCGCGGCCGGTGCTCCACGTTCTTCGGCACCACCGCCATCTGGCCGCTGCGCAGCACGATGGTGTCGACGCCGGACGACCCTGCACGCACGTCGATCTGCAGCTCGCCCTCCAGCACGATGAAGGTTTCGTCGGTATCGGCGTGCCGGTGCCACTGGAATTCGCCTTCGACCTTGACGACCTTGAACTGGTAGTCGTTCATCTCAGCGACAACGCGCGGCTGCCAGTAGCCATCGATCCGGCCGATTTTATCGACCAGGTCGATCGCCTGGCCCTGGCCGCGGGCGGGGTGGGTGGATGGGGACATCAAGCGCTCCTTTGAATGGGTGATGCAGCCACGATACGCGGGGGCGGTCCTGCCGTATTGAACGATCGTGGCAAGACGGCCGGGGTTTCAGCTCCGGCCCGCCCGCCGGGCGCATTGCAGCCAGTGCCCCGGCGTTTGCCCGTACGCCTTCACGAAATGACGCGTCATATGGCTCTGGTCGGCGAAACCCGCCGCGGCGGCGGCATCGGCCAGCGTGACGCCGGCGAGCAGCATGCGGCGCACGGCGTCGCTGCGGCGCAGCGTCATGTACCGATACGGGCTCGTGCCGTAGAACAGGCGGAAGTCGCGCGACAGGCTCCAGCGATCGCGGCCAGTGACCGCTTCCAGTTCGGCAAGGGTCACGGCTTGCGTGTAGTGCGCGTGCAAAAATTCCTGCGCGCGCCGTGCGGCGAGAAAATCGCCTCTTGCGCGTGGCGCGGGCGTGCCGCCGACCAGTGCCAGCGCCTGCGCCAGTTCCACCAGGGCGTCGTCCCGCGCCAGCGGTTCCAGCGTATGGTCGACCTGCAGCAGCAGCGCCGACGCCGCCGTGGCAAGACGCGGATCGTCGGACAGGCCGCTTTCGACGAAAGGCAGCGCACGTCCGCCCAGCACGGCCTGAATGAGCGCGGGCGCCACGTAGATCATCCGGTAATGAAATGCCTCGTCGGTGCCGGCCTGGCCGTCGTGCACCTCGTCCGGATGCAGCACCATCGTGCCGCCGGGCAGGCTGTCCCGGCGTTGGCGCCGGTAGTTGAAGCTCTGCACGCCGGAGATGGTGCGGCCGATGGCATAGGTGTCGTGGCGGTGTGGCGCGTAAGCCTGGCCGGAAAGCCGCGCTTCGATGCGCTCGAGGCCATCGACCGGCGCGGCGCATCGGAACCAGTCGGAGGCGGTCCTGGCAGGATGTTTCACGGTGTTTTCCTTGTCTGCAGTGGCGCAATGACTCCGGGCGGAAGCCGGTCGGGTTCCTCCCGTCCTTCTGCGTCGAGATGCGGCTGACGATACACGTCCGCTGCGCCGGTGTCTTGAACGATCGTGTCGGCGGGCGCCTCCGGTTCCCCGGCGAGACACTCGCTGCGTTGACTCATCGTATCAGTTTCGCACTGACCATCATGCGAGGCTGTTGCTGCCGGTCTACAGCAGAGCTGTTATGTCTGTTTCCGCACTGAACGTTTTTATTCCTGCTCGTATGCTCGGCCCATGGCTGAGGTTTTCGCGCTCAACGCCATCGTTTTACAAACAAGAAGCCCGCTCAACCCGGCCGCGGAGTGCGAAACCTGGTCGATACATGGAATTGCCGAAAATGAAGAACCCTACCTCCACCACCACCGGCATCGCCCATGACGATACGCCGCCGCCGCCCAGGAAGAGGCTCCGCGACAAGCCGCTCTCCCTGGCTGCATGGAAGCAGTTCGTCGATGTGGCCAAGCCTTATTGGCTGGAGGATCAGAAGAAGCGGGCGTGGGCCCTGCTGCTGCTGTTGATTGCGCTGATGCTGGTCGAGACCAAGCTGGCTGTGATGCTGAACGACCAGACCGGCGAACTGACTTCCGCGCTGGCGGGCAAGGACCGCGGCCGCTTCTGGAACGCGGTGCGTGAGTGCCTGATCATCCTGGCGTTCGCGGTACCGGTCTACGCGTTCTATTACTACATGCGCGACCTCTTCGCCAACCAGTGGCGCAAATGGCTGACTGGCCGTTTCCTGGACGGCTATCTGAAGGGACGGAAGTACTACGAGCTGGGATCGGACGCCGAAATCGACAATCCCGACCAGCGCATCAGTGAAGACGTCAATACGTTCACCGGCAAGTCGATTCACTTTCTGCTGATCTTCCTGGGCTCGCTCATGCAGCTGGTGGCATTTTCCGCCGTGCTGTGGTCCATTTCGCACCTGCTGGTCGGCGTGCTGGCCGTGTATGCGCTGGTGGGCACGGTCGTCGCACTGTGGGTCTTCGGCACCCCGCTGATCCACCTGAACTTCTGGCAGCTGCGCCGCGAAGCGGATTTCCGCTTCAGCCTGATGCGCCTGCGTGAAAACGCCGAGTCGATCGCCTTTTACCGGGGCGAAGCCCAGGAGCGCGCCCATATCGACAACAAGCTCGACAAGGTGATCCACAACTTCGCCCGGCTGATCAAGAAACAGCGTTCCCTCAACTTCTTCCAGCGCACGTTCAGCCAGCTGACCCTGGTGCTGCCGTTCGTCATCCTGGCCGACGGCGTGCTGTCGGGCGAGCTGGAAGTGGGACGCGCGGTCCAGGCAGCGGGCGCATTTACCGCCGTGCTGACGGCCGTCGGCATCATCGTCGACAACTTCGAGAGCCTGAGCCGCTTCGTGGCGGGCATCGGCCGCCTGCAGGCGTTGGCCAACCTGATGCTGCCGGGGGCAAAGCGCGTCACCGAAGACCAGCACCCGCGCATCGAGAAGCGCCCGGGCGAGCACCTCGCCCTGGAGTCCGTCACGCTGCATCCGCCGCAGTCCGAGCGCGTGCTTATCAAGGACCTGACCCTGATCGTCAAGCCCGGCGACGCGCTGCTCATCACGGGCGACAGCGGCTGCGGCAAGAGTTCGCTCCTGCGCGCGATCGCGGGCCTGTGGCACCGCGGCAGCGGCGTGATTCATCATCCACCCCTGGAAGACTTCTTCTTCCTGCCGCAACAGCCCTACCTGCAGCAGGGCACCTTGCGCAGCCAGCTCATCTACCCGAGCGCGAAGTCGGACCTGGGCGACGACGAGCTGCTGGAAATCCTGGACCAGGTGCATCTGCCGCACTTGGCCGAGCGCGTGGGTGGCCTGGACGCGGTGCAGGACTGGGAGAAGCTGCTGTCGGTCGGCGAGCAGCAGCGCCTGGCATTCGGCCGCGTGCTGGTGCACGAGCCAGGCATCGTCATCCTCGACGAAGCCACGAGCGCCCTCGACAGCGGCAACGAAGCGTCGCTCTACGGCCGCCTGCGCGACAACGGCACGACGCTGATCAGCATTGCCCACCGTCCCGCCGTGCTGCGTCACCATACCCATGTGCTGCACCTGACGGGTGGCGGCGCCTGGGAGGTTCATGATGCGGCCGGATATCGGTTCGAGGAGCCGGAGGTTGCTGCGAGCGGCGCGTCGGCTGCGGCGAAGGCATCGTTGAAGGTCGCGGTGGTCAACGGCTAGCAGCGCTGGATGGCAGGCACCCGCAGGGTCCAGGCGGTTCCCTGCGCGGACGTCGCCAACGCCAACGTGCCACCGATCTTCGCCGCCCGTTCGCGCATGCCGGGAATGCCCCAATGGCCGGAGCGGCCGCCCTGGTCGACGATTTCGGCAGGCATGCCGCGGCCATCGTCCACGATGGCGATGTTCAACCCGGCCGGCTCATAGCACAGCGTGACGGTAACCGTGCGCGGCTGCGCATGGACCAACGCATTCCATACGGCCTCGCGCGCGATTGCCAGCGCTTCCTCGGCAACTGCTTCGTCGAGCGGTATCGCCGCTCCTTCCGTGACCACGCTGAAGCGCACGCCGTAGTCGCGTGCCAGCGGCTCGCCGTAGCCGGCGATGGCTTGCGCCAGGCCGCCTGCCGGAAGAGCTTCGCCACGCAGGCCGGCCACGCGATCGCGGCCTTCGGCCAGCACCTGGTTGGCCTGGTCCAGCGCTGCCTCGAGCGGCTCGCGCTCGCCGTCGCGCAGCCGGTATACGGCGGCCGTCATCTTCAGGATCAGTCCCTGGATCGACTGCAGCAGCGTGTCGTGCAGCTCCCGCGCGATGCGCTCGCGCTCGGCATGGCGCTCGGTCATCCGCGCCGCCAGGCCGCGCGCCACGCGGCGCAGCCGCATCCGGTGCAACAGCCACAGCGCAGCCGCCGCGCCGCCCACGCACAACAGGCGGAACCACAGCGTTTGCGTCAGGCTTGGCGCGATCTCGAACGACAACGCGGCGCCTTCCTCGTTCCACACCCCATCGTCGTTCGAGGCGATCACGCGGAACCGGTAACGGCTCGGCGCGAGGTTGGTGTAATGGGCCGCGCGGCGTCCTTCCGCCTCCTGCCAGCTCTGGTCGACGCCTTCCAGCTGGTAGCGAAAGCCCATGCGTTCGGCGGAGCGGTAGCTCAGCGCCGTGAAGTCGATCTCCAGCGCGCTGGTGTGCGGCGGCAGCCGTACGCCTTGCCGGGCCGGCCACGCCCTGCCGCCGGCCTTCAGCGCAGTAACGTACACCGGCGGCACGAGGGCGTTGCGCGGCAATCGCGCCGGGTCGAATGCGAAGACGCTCGCCATCGTCGAGAACCACAGCGTGCCGTCGCTGGCACGGATGGCCGACGGCAGCGGCGTGATGGAACTGGCGGTGCCGATCAGGCCATCGCGGTAATCGAGGCGCGCGAAGCGCACGCGGTGGGCCGGATCGGCGACCGCGCGCCGCAGCTCGTCCGGCGCGATGGCGGACAGGCCGGCACCGCCATTCATCCACAGCGTGCCGTCGCGCGCGAACACGAGCCCCGTGATGCCGGTAAACGGCTCGCCGCCATGTCCCGTGACCGAGGCGAAACGCTGGCCGTCGAACCACGCAAGGCCGTTTTCGCCGCCGATCCACGCGCCGTTCGCGACCGGCAGGATGGCCAGCACCGTGCCCGTGCGCAGCCCGTCGGCGCGGCTGAACTTGCGCACGTTGCCGCGCTCGAGCAGCGCGAACTGGTCGTCCGTGGAGCCGAACCACATGCTCCCGCGCGGTCCGGCCGTCATCGCCGTGACGGCAAAGCCGGCCAGCCCGGCCACGCCGCCGTGGGCACTCCAGCGACCGTCGCGCAGCGTGTACAGGCCGCGGCGGCCCATGCTGGCCCACAGCGCGCCGTCGCCGTCGGTCGCCAGTGAAAAGATGGCGGTGTGCAGCGGATCGGCCAGCGCCGTCGGCAACGGCACCGCTTCCCGCTTCCCGTCGCGTACCTTCCACAGGCCGCCGATGCCGCCGCTCCACAACGTGCCATCGGCGCCGGCATGCAGGGCGGTCGTCAGGTCGAGGTTCGACGATGGCGGCGCGAACGTCACCGGCGCCGCGTCCGGGCCGGCCAGCGCCGAGCGGTCGACCCACGCGCCACTGTCCGGGCGCGGCGCCAGCGGACGCGCACCGGCCGTGTAGCGCGGCAGGTCGATGGCCTTCAGGCGCGTCGCCCTGAACCGGTCCAGGCCATTCTCGGTACCCACCCAGATATTGTCTTCGCGGTCCTGGAACACCGTATAGCCATGCAGGCCGGAGAGCCCATGCTCGGCATCGGCGCGCTGCTGCTGCTGCTGCCCCCGGCGCGCCGCGACATGACGGAGCACGCCGCGATAATCCGGCTGCCACAGGTTGCCGTCGCGGTCGAAGAAGAAGGCGTTGATGCGGTCGTCGATCCGCCATGCCGCCGGGTCGGTGCCTGGTCCGCCCGCCAGCAGCTGCAGGCCGGGGCGCATCAGGTCGGACGTCCAGATGCTGCCGTCCGGGTGCTCCGCCAGGACGCCGGTACCGGTGACATCGAGCTTGCGTTCGAACCGGCTGGCACCCTTCGCCAGCGAAAACACGCCTTCGCCGGTGCGCACCCAGAACACGCCGCCGCGATCGCGCAGCATCGCCTGCACGGCGCCGCCGGGCGCGCCCAGCGCCGTCTCAGGCTTGCGCCACTTGCCATCGGCACCCAATTGCAGCAGGCCACCGGCGGACGTACCAAGCCAGAGCCGGCCCACGCCATCCTGGCCGAGGTCGGAATTCGATCCGCCCGGCATTCCGGATTCGCCGACGCGGAAGTGGCGCATATGGCCGTTCGCCACCACGCTGGCGCCGCCGTACTTGTAGACGAGCCACAGCGTGCCGTCCGGCAGCACGCCCAGGTTCGTGATGCTCGATGACAGCGGCTCCAGGCCGATGTCGCGCGCCCGTTCGAAGCGCTCGCCGTCAAAACGGAACAGACCGGCGGCGCTGCCGATCCACAGCCAGCCATCCGGCGTTTGTGCGATGGCCGTGATGCCGGTCGGCGCCCCGTCGCCGGCTGTCCAGCTGGTGTGCTGCATGGCGATGACGGGCTGGTTCGCGGCCGGTTCGGCTGGCGCTGCGATGACGGTGGCGAGGTGGCACGCGAGTGCCGTGGCGGTAAAGAGTTTCGGAAATGAGCGGAAGGGCGGGAACATGGATGACCTGATCAGTAACACCCGCAGTGTAACGGAAACCTCCCGCTAAGGGCCCAGGGCGGCATCGGCCGATGGTTTGAGCATGCAGCGCTCGCCTCCACTCAAGGTTGCGGTTGCGGGATAGATGCTGGCCAGGTAAGGCTGGCTTCGGCCAGCCGATCTCCGGCTTGTTGAACGGCTACAGCAAACCTGCAGGAGTTTCAGCGCCACTGTCCGGACCAGTGAAACCGGCCAGCCGATGGTTCGAAGAATGCACCGGCGGGAAGTCAGTCTGCGCAAGTCAGTCGACCCAAGTGAGTCGACGCTGGCGTTCCGCTGCGATCCTGTTGGCCTGCACTGGCGCGACAAAGCAGTATCCGCGACCGATGATGGTCGCGATGTAATTCGACCCCTGCTCGAATTCGCCAAGCGTACGCCGTAATGCCGCGACATGAACTTTCAGGTTGCCGTCCTCGACAATCGTGGTAGGCCAGACGCGGTTGATCAGCTCGCGTTTGCTGACGGGCTCACTGGGACGCTCGACCAATATGGCCAGGATGTCGAAGGCACGGCTGCCGAGGCGCTGTGGAACATCGCCGCAATGCAGTGTGCGGCGCGCGGGTATGAAGCGAAATGGTCCGAACAGATACTCCATCGTTTTCATCACATGCTGGGCCTCTGCATTCGCGTCGTATTCGCCAGGGGCCTCGGACACCGCTGTCATGGATGTTTCCATCGCCTCACCTTCGGGGTTATTTGATAGCGCTACATCCAGCAAGCCGATATTCGCTCCCTGGATCGGGCCGACAGATTCATTTTCCGATCATTTCAGTACCCTCGCATCCCTAGTTCTAGGTAGACGCGAGGCATTATTTGCAAGCCCCCGATTGACGCTCGGATGTTGTCCGATACAATCGAACGGCCAAAACTTCGCCATTCCCCGTGAGCATCCAGCGTCTCATTCGTTTGATCCCGGCCATCTGCCTGCTCATGAGCCACGCGCTTGCCTGGTCCGCGCCACCGGCGCCTCTGCTTTCGGATTTCACCCACACCGCGTGGCAACGCCTGCAGAACGCACCGGTCGACGTATTGAAAATCACCCAGACCGCCGATGGCTGGATGTGGGTGGCCACGGCCACCGGCCTGTTCCGGTTCGACGGCATCCGCTTCGAGCGGGTGGACAGCGTGTATGGGCAACGTCTCGATTCCAGCAATGTGATCGGCCTGGTGGCCGATCCCCGCGAAGGCGTATGGGTGGGCTACCGGCTCGGTGGCGTGACGTTGCTGCGTCCTGGAGGCTGCCGGAAATTCGGTGAGGCCGAAGGGCTTCCCGTGGGCGGCGTGATTCATATCGAAGCGGTTGCCGACGGATCGGTATGGGTCGGTACGCGCGACGGCGTCGCCTGGCTGGCGCCGGGTGCGAACCGCTTCAAGGTGCTGGGCAACGAAGTGGGCCTGCCGGAAAAGTTCGTCTACCAGATCCTGATCGCAAAGGATGGAACGCAATGGATCGGTTCCTTGCAGGGCCTGTTTTTCCGCAAGCCGGGCCAGCAGCGCTTTACGCAGGCATGGCCAAGAGTCCAGCTGCTGGCCATTGTCGAGGCACCCGACGGCACGATCTGGGCCAGGGATGCGAAATATCGTTACTTCAAGGTGCAGACGGCAGCGCCAGCCGAAGGGCACACGCTGGCACCGGAATTTCCCGGCATGGGCATGCGCTTCGGTACCGACCAGACGATGTGGGTTCTGCATCCCGATGGCGTCGAGCGCCGCTTCGGCAGCGCCGGTATCGGCTATCCGCGCCAGCGGCTGACGCAAGCCGCGGGCATGAGCGGCCCACAGGCGCAGAGCTTCTTCGAGGATCGCGAGGGGGACATCTGGATCGGCACTGCGACGGGGATCGATCGCCTGCGCCGCAACCGGCTCACCCCTGTCGTGTTCGACAAGCCACTGGAAGAGCCCGGGATCGCGCCGGGGCCGCTCGGCTCGATCCTCATCGGTGATCGTGCCAACGGCGCCGTCTACCGCCAGACCGATCGGCAGCGCAACAGGATCGGGGCGGAAGGCTCGATCACGGCGAGCTATCGCGCGCCCGACGATACCGCCTTCTTCGGGACCGATCACGGCATCTATGAACTTCGCCGCGACGGCAGATTGTCGATCACGCCGGCGCCCGAGGAGGCACGGGGGTTCTACCCGCAGGCGATGATCCGTGACGCCCAAGGCATCCTGTGGGTGTCGTATTCGAGCGGCCCGTTGTACCGCCTGGCAGGCGCGCAATGGACACGTGCCGACGAGGTGGCAAGTCAGGCGAATGCGTTGACGCTGGCGATCGCCAGCGATAACAAGGGCGCACTCTGGTTTGCGCATCCCAACAATACGGTGACCATCACCGACAGCGACGGGCGGCCCGTGCGCCGGCTGGATGCGGCGACAGGGCTGGAACTCGGCGCCGTATTGCAGATCGTGCCGGACCAGGATGCGATGTGGCTGAGCGGTGAGCGGGGTGTGATGCTGTATCGCGAGGGGCGAATTGCCGCGCTGCGCGGGCACGGCAAGGAAAGCTTCAGGGGCGTGTCCGGCCTAGTACGGACATCGGACGGCGACCTGTGGATGCATGGCGCCGACGGCATCTATCACATCGTCGCGGCGGAGCTGACGCAATGGCTGCGCAAGCCCGATTACCTGCCGGCGTTCGAACGGTTCGATGCGCAGGACGGCCTGGTGGGACATGCGATGCAGATGCGTCCCATACCATCGCTGGTGCGCGCCGATGACGGCAAGCTCTGGTTCATCACCAGCAGTGCCGCCTTTACGCTGGACCCTGGAAACATTCCGCGCAATGCCATCGCGCCGCCGGTACTGATACGCAGCGTCTCCAGCGCCGGAAACAATGTGCCCGTTTCCGCAGCCGGCGTCGCGCGCTTGCAGAAAGGCGCCACCGATCTGCACATCGAATTTACCGCCCTGAGCCTGAGGATGCCGGAACGGACGCGCTTTCGTTACCGGTTGACCGGCGTCGATGACGACTGGCAGGAATCAGGCGAGCGCAGAGAAGCGTTTTACACCAACATCAAGCCAGGGACCTATCGTTTCGAGGTCAGCGCCGCCAATGAGGACAACGTCTGGCATCCCGATCTCGCGGCCGTGGAAATCAGCCTGCCGCCAACGTTCGTGCAAACCATCTGGTTCAAACTGCTGCTCGCGACCTTTGCCGTGCTGTTATTGTATGCCTGGCACGTGCTGCGCATCCGTGTCGTGACGCAGCAGATTCAGGCGCGCGTGGCCGAGCGATCACGCATCGCCCGCTCGATTCACGACACATTGCTGCAGAGCGTGCAGGGGCTCATTCTGGCGTTCGGCTCGCACTACCATACGATGCCCAGGGAGGCCGCCGGTCGCGAGCGCCTGCAGCATGCGTTGAAGCTCGCGGAGCAGTTGCTGGTCGAGGGACGCAACGAGATCATGGATCTGCGCGTCCCGGCCACGAGCAGCATGCTCTTCGATGTCTTGTCCGAATTCGGCCACACCCTGACCGCCATGGGGTCGCACACGTTCGAGCCGCGCCTGACCGGCACGCCGCGCCCTCTGAAAGCGGGAATCTATGAGGACATCTACGCAATTGGCAGGGAGGCTCTGTTCAATGCCACGCGCTATGCGGAAGCGGATCTGATCACCCTGCACGTCGACTATACCCGCCAGGAGTTCCACCTCACGGTACGCGACAATGGTCGTGGACTCTCCAGAGACCTGGGGCCAGACGACCGGGAGGAAGGGCATTGGGGCATACAGGGTATCCTGGAACGTGCAAAGCTCATGGGGGCGGTCCTTCATGTCACCAGCGAGACGGACCGCGGGACGACGATCTCCCTGCGTATCGGTAAAGCGCTGGCTTACGAGACCCGCACGAACACATGGAAGGGCAGGCGCAAGCAAGCCTGATTGCCCTGGCGCCGTGCTGCTGCCTGCGGTGCGAAGAACGGTACCTTGCCTCGAACTCTGACAAACAACTGCTGGACGGTCCGCCATGAATGACAAATCGCCAAACCGGATACGCGTTCTCCTTGCGGATGACCATCATCTGATGCGGGAAGGAGTCCGCTACATGCTGGACAGCGCACCGGACATCCAGCTGGTCGCCAGCGTGGGCGACGGTGCTGCGGCGGTCGACGCGTTCAGGAAGACGATCCCGGACGTGACCTTGATGGACTTGCGCATGCCCGGCGGGGACGGCTTCTCGGCAATTACGGGCATCCGACGCCATTCGCCATGCGCAAGAATCATTGTGCTGAGTACCTACGACGGCGACGCGCTGATGAAGCAGGCACGCAGGGCGGGCGCGTCAGCCTATCTGCTCAAGAGCATGCTGTTGGAAAACATGATCGGCGTGATACGCTCGGTGCACGCGGGTCTGCAATTCTGGCCAGCGGAGCTGGGAACTCCCGACAGGACGATCAAGGACGATCTGACGCCGCGCGAGTGCGACATCATCCGCCTGGTCGCCTGCGGCAGCTCGAACCGGGAAATCGCCCGGCAGTTAGGGATCGGGGAGGAAACGGTGAAAACCTATATGCGCAGCATATTGCCGAAGCTGGGCGCCAACGATCGGGCGCATGCGGTAGCGATCTGCATGCGGCGCGGCTATCTCGATCTTCTGGATCTGCCCTGACTCGACGGCCGACGCTGTAGTCCCGGCAGGTAGCCGGCGCACACGGGTCAGCGCGTTTCGCGCACAGCCTGCTGGGCTCGCAAATAACTTTCCGCCACGGCTGCATAGTTGGGGGCGACCAGTCCATACAGCCTGGCCAGCTCCGCCGCTTCCGGGCGCGCCCATGTGCGGTGCAGCTCGGACAGCAGTGCGTTCGTCGTCGTCGGTTGCACCCCGCCCTGGACGAATCGCGCCAGCGAAACCCGCGTGGCCATCTCGCTCGGGTCGCCCGATGCATCGATCACGGCGTACACCTCGTAGCCCGCCGCGCGCGCATCGAGCGCCGGGAACATCACGCACACGCTGGTCCAGACACCGGCCATCACCAGCGTCTTGCGGCCGGTCGAGCGGACCTGGGCCACGAACGCCTCGTTGTCCCAGGCATTCACCTCTCCGTTGCGCGGCACGTAGACGGCGTGGGGCGCAAACTCGTGGATTTCCGGCATCAGCGGACCGTTGGTGCCGGCAGGTTCCGATGCCGTGGTAATCACCGGAATCTTCAGCAGCGTGCACAGCCTGGCAATCGTCTCCACATTGCGCCGCAGGTCGGCCACGGGGATATCCTTGACGGTCTGGAACAGGCCGGACTGATGATCGAGCAGCAGCACGAGCGTGTCGGCCGGATCGAGCAGCATCGCGCCGCCGCCGGAGGGCAGTACGCTGGTTTTATTAGGCGAATCAGCTTGCATCATCGTTCTCCTTGTAGATGTCGTTCAAAGAACTGGCGCATTAACGGCAACATGTCATCAAGCTTGTCCTCGAGTGCGAAGTGCCCGGTTTCAAGGTAATGCAGTTGCGCATCCGGCAGATCGCGCAGGAACGCCTGCGCCCCTTCGGGCAGGAAGATCGGATCATTGATCCCCCACAGGATGAGCGTGGGCGGCTGGAACTCACGGAAGTAAGCATGAATCGCGGGATACAGCGCAACATTGGTCTGGTAGTCGACAATGATGTCGAGCTGGATGTCCGCATTGCCGGGTCGATCGAGGAAATACTGGTCATGGACCCATGCTGCCGGATCCAGCCGGTCGATATCCTGCACGCCCGTCATGTACTGGAAGCGCGTGCCGTCGATCGTCAGGAAGGGACGCATCGCATCCCGGTTGGCCTGGCTGTCGTCCTTCCACAGCGCGCGCGTCGTGGCCCAGAAGTCGCCCATGCCCGCGTCATAGGCATTGCCGTTCTGGACGACCAGTGCTGCGACGCGTTCGGGGTGCCGCAGTGCCAGCCGAAAGCCGACCGGCGCGCCGTAGTCCATCACGTAAAGGGCATAACGGTTCGCGCCCAGGTGGGCCAGCAGGGCGTCAACGATTTCCGCGAACGCTGCAAACCCATAGCGAATGCCGTACGTGGGGGCATTGCCGACAGGCCGAAGCCAGGCAAGTCCGGTGCGATGACGCGATACCGGTCCGCCAGCGCCGGTATCAGATGACGATACATGTGCGAGGAACTGGGAAAGCCGTGCAGCAGCACGACGACCGGCGCGTCGGCAGGTCCGGCCTCACGGTAAAAGATATCGAGACCGGCGATGTTCGCCGAACGATGCCGGGTCGCCGGCCGGGCTGATAGGGGCGTGCTCATGTCGGCTCCTGGTAAGGTCGCAGTTGGCGGTGCCGGTGTTCCTGACATGCTGTCGGCCCCGCTCCGTGTTGCGCGTTACAGCGTGCGATCGAGGAAGTCCCGGATCAGCGGCGCCATCACATCGAGCTTGTCCTCGAGCGCGAAATGTCCGGAATCGAGGATATGCAGTTCCGCCTTCGGCAGGTCGCGCAAGTATGGATGGGCGCCCGGTTCCGGAAAGATCACGTCGTTCTTGCCCCAGACAATCAGCGTCGGCGGCTGGTACTGGCGGAAGAACGCCTGGAAATCGGGGTAGAGCGGAACGTTCGAGCCATAATCGCCAAGCAGGTCCAGCTGAATTTCGCGATTGCCGGGCCGGTCAAGCAGCGCCTGGTCGATGACCCAATTGTCGGGGCTGATCCGGCTGGTATCGCTGACGCCATCCGTGTACTGGAATTTGGTCAGATCGAGCGTCACCAGATGGGCAAGCGCTTCGCGTTTGGCCTGGGACTTGTCCGCCCAATATGCCTTGATCGGATCCCAGAACGCCGCAAGCCCTTCGACATACGCGTTGCCGTTTTGAATAACCAGCGCCTGCACGCGTTCGGGATGCTTGAGCGCCAGCCGGTAGCCGATTGGCGCCCCGTAGTCCATCACATACATGCTGTATTTCGTCAATTCCAACGCAGCAGCAAACTTCTCGATCACATCGGCCAGCCTGGCGAACGTATAGTCGAATGCGGTATGGTCGGGCGCATCGCTCTGGCCGTAACCCGGATAATCCGGGGCGATCACACGGTACCGGTCGGCCAGCAAGGGGATGAGATTGCGGAACATGTGCGACGATGTGGGAAAACCGTGCAACAGCAGCAGCACCGGCGCGTCAGCGGGGCCTGCTTCGCGGTAGAACACATTTACGCCATCGATGTTCACTTTTTTGTAGTGAATGACAGGTACCGTCAGGGCGGACCGGTCTGATGGATGCTGGCGACCGGTCTGGTCAATCGAATCGAGTGGGGTCACGGTTATCTCCTGGAGGTCAGTGTTGGCAGGCAGACGCCATGGTTGGTGTCTGATTGCTACTGTAAGTCCGGGGATAGGCCTTGGCTCGTTAATCGGGGTTAATCGGGGTTAAGCGGTTGGGATGGCCCTTGTAACCCCTGACGTGGTACGCGACGTATCCATGCCAGCCGCGCTGGCAAGGGTCGGCTGCCTGCCGATGACGCGCGACCAAGCCAAACCTGTTCTTGCAGGTGAACCCGGTGCTTTACGAAGAGGGCAGCCCGATCGTGGCGGGATGCGGGGATGGTTTTCGATAGATGCCATGATGGCGCTGCTCCCTGGATGTGGAACGCCGTACTGGCTCGAAAATCTATCAGTGCGCGACGCAATAGGGCGATACCACTGACTTGCCACCAGCCTGTCCAGAAAGCAAAACAGCGAGCTATCAACTCGCTGTTTTTTATAGGTATTCCTGGTCGGGGTGAGCGGATTCGAACCTCCGGCCTCTACGTCCCGAACGCGCTTTTCTCTACTGTTACCGTACTCTGGATTGTGGGTAAAATATTATAAATTAAATACTTCCTAGTATGGGGTGTTTCGCTATGGGCACGAAAATCAGTGGCAAAAAACGAAAGTTGCCACTGATTTGCCACTGATTTTTTTACCGTTGCTACTCCCACTGATCTGCCATTTTTATTGCCACCGAGTGTCGACAGCGGTTACTGGGCGTGCAATCTCTATGAGTTCATCCAAGGGCGACGGTCGCCGCCGGACGGGGAACCGCTGGCGCCGGCGCGGTTTGGCATCGCTTCGTTGATGGGTTTCGGACGCTAGATGTGCATCCAGACGCTTGCGGGCGAGGTTAGCGCCGATTGCGATTGGATGCTCGTGCTCTGTTTGCGTGGCGTCGTAGTTACGATTCAGGTAAGGCGGACATCGACGCAACAGGTACGTATAGGACCTCCGCCAGCCTTGTGGTTGCAGTGAAAGGCTTAGTGGACTCCGGACTCGTACATGAAAATACCGGCAGATGCGGTGCCCTCGTCAAGACCGATTTCTACGCCAACTCTATCTTGGGTAAGTCCAGCGCGTCGTCGTGCGTCCCTTAATCGAGCACCGAGAAATGAGGCTGGTATTTTTGGCGTGGTTGCGTTTACAAAAAATAGGCTCGTCTGTAGAATGAAATTTCAATACAACAACATCATGAGAAGACGTGTTCGAGCTTGCGACATCAGCCTCTGGTTTCCGGCGCCTGCTTCGAAGAACACCGGAAGCCGAACGCCGCAATGAACCCGGCAAACCAAGCCCGAGCAGCGCAGCCCAGCTGACATTTTTGTCGCCACATCTGTTCGTTTCTATAGTTCGGCTCCGGGCAGATCGGGGTGCCTTTTGAACTCACCGGCAAGCGCCAAGCCATTGAACAGCTTGTTCAAGATGGCGACCCTCGCTGGGGTCGAAGCGTCGGTGCGGATGCACATCGACCGGGGTGATGACCTCGATGCCCGCGACGGCAACGGCATGACGCCGCTTATGCTCGCGGCGTCGAAGAACAAGGCATCCATCTGCGCGTTGCTACTCTCCCATGGAGCCGATCCCGGCTTGGCCGACGCCGCCGGCCGTGACGCCATGACGTTAGCGCGCGCTGCCGGGGCCTTGGACGCGGTCGCCGCCATGGAGCCTTTTGTGCCGAAGCCGGTGGATCTGGACGAGAAGCCGCCCGCTGACGCGGTGCCGGATGCGCCAAAAGATAGTGCATTGACCCTTGCCGATATCGAAGCGGTAATGGGCGGCCCGATCGACGACGGCGCCGACGGCGATGACGACGACATGATCGACGTATCGGGTTGGGTCGCCGAAGAGGACAAGCCCGCTCCGGATGCCGACGCTTCGTTGTCGGAAGCCGCGATCGCCGGTCACGGCGCCATCTCGTCGCACATCCCTATCGACGACGCCGCTGAGTGGGAAGTTTTCGACGGCTTGCTGCCTGAGATGGCTGCGCCCTTGCCGCAGCCCGACGACGAGGCGTCGATCGAAAAGACCGCGACTGTCCTGCGCCGCGCCCTGCGCGAGGGCAGCGTTCCCGATAAGGAAGTTCTGCTTTTGTTCGAAGGTGACGACGAGACGGAGAGGGAATCCAAGCAGGCGCTGCTGCGCGTGGTACTGGCCGACTTGGGCGCAGAGACCGACGAGCGCCTCGACGGGAACGATACTGACGGAAATTGGCTGGACAGGCCGGGGGACGAGGATGAGGTCGCAGAGGCGCTGCTCCATTACGAGGATTTGCTGGTGCATCGGAACGACCCGTCGCGGCACTACGCCCGGGATTTGCCGAAAATCGGGAAACTGCTGACCGCTGCCGAAGAGCAAGCCATCGCCCGGGACATGGAGGAGGCGCTGTCCGAGGCCGTCGGCGTGCTCGCAGCTTGGCCAGAGGGCTTGGCGCAGTTCTTGGCCGCGGCGCTCAAGGCGAGGCGGCGGCCGGTCGAGCCGGGTCTCGACACCGATCCGATCGATGATGGGTGCGCCGAGCCACTCGACGACGCCCAAGCAGGGGAATGGCCCGAGGAATCGGCCGGCGGCGAGGAAGGCTCGGACGACGATCGCGACTTTCAAGTTAAGGTCGAGGCCGCCAAGCTGCTATCCCATTTCGCCGGCGCGGGCGGCGGGGGGGAAGAGAGGCTGAGGGCCGCGCTGCTCGCAGCCACGCCCTCTCCCGACTTGCTGGCCGGGATCCGGCCATCGGATGCGGTTCGGGGCCGCCCGCAATGCTACGTTTTCAGTAAGGCATTGGACAGGAGGATCAAGGCGAAGGAGCGCTTGGTCTGTGCCAACCTCAGGCTGGTGATCTCGCTCGTCAAAAGGTTCGGTGTTTACAGGCTGCCCTTCGACGATCTTGTGCAGGAGGGAAACTTGGGTTTGATGAAGGCGGCCGACAAGTTCGATTGGCGCCGGGGGAACAAGTTCTCCACTTACGCGACTTGGTGGATCAACCAAGCCGTGAGGCGCGCGACGGCAGATAAAGCCCGCATGATCAGGACTCCGGTTCATCTCCACCACCAATTGCATAAGATGTTCAAGGAGCCCGAGTTGTTGTCGATGGCGGAGAGGCGACGCGTATCGCGCTCCGAGGCGGCCGCGAAGCTGTCCATGCCGCTGTCGAAATACGACGAGCTCATGGCGCGCTGGGACGAGCCCGTCCCGCTGCACGAACTGGATGGGGAGGGATGCGCGCCCGTCGAAAAATTGGCCGACTGCCGCGTTGGCTCGAACCCCTACGAGCTGGCCGAGCGCTCGTCGCTTTTGACTACGCTCGGCCGTTTGCTCGAACATTTGCCGACCAAGGAGGCCGAGCAGATGACGATGCGGTTCGGCTTGGACGGCGAGGATCCGAAGACCTTGGAAGAGATCGGGATCCATTACGGAGTCACCCGGGAGCGCATTCGGCAGATCGAGGCGGCGTGTTTGACTCGACTCGCGAAGCCCATCATCTCCGACCCTCTCAGATCTTTCCTCGACGGCCCGGCGGCGGAGCCGAGGCTGATGAAGGCGGGCGCCGGGTTGGCGGACCTGTCGCCGTTGCGACGAGTCCGGCGGAAAAAGCCGGAGGCTGACGATGGCGCTTCGCGAGTCGAAACGATGGAAGGGGGGGCGGATTCGGCGTTGGATGGGAATGCAGTCGCGCCGCCGGACGCCAGCGATATCAGCGCCTTGCACGCTCAGGCGCTTGTCTCCACAATAGACAGCGGCGGCAACGCGACCTTGAAGGTGATCGAGATGGCCAAGGCGGCGGGTGCCGTCGTGGTGGACAGTCGAAAAGAGGGCGGTGGCGTGGTGATTCAACTGGTGTCGGAACAGTCCCGCCACCGCGTCGTCATCCGCAGGCTGCTCGGTGCGGGGTTCGAGAGTTTCGGGGGAGTGGAATTCAGGAAATGACGGAGAGCACAAGGAGTGCGCCGCCAAGGGCGAGCGCGATGATGGAGTCGCTCAGGGGCTTGGGGTATTCGACCGCCGCCGCTCTAGCCGACATCGTGGACAACAGCATATCGGCCGGTGCGGCCGACGTCTGGATTCAGTTCGAGTGGGACGGGCAGGCGAGCAGGGTGACGGTGCTGGACAATGGCAGGGGCATGGACGACGCGGCCCTCGAGAGCGCGATGCGCCTGGGCGACAGGAACCCACTGGACGAGCGCGCGGCGGGCGACTTGGGCAGGTTCGGCCTGGGCCTCAAGACGGCGTCGCTTTCGCAATGCCGCAGGCTCACGGTGGCGTCACTGTCCAGGGACGGCGCGCCGTGCTGCTTGCGCTGGGACCTCGACGCGTTGGCGGCGCGGCCGGACGAAGGCTGGCTGCTGTTCGAAGGTGCCGCACTTGGCTCGGACCGGTACTTGGCGCCGCTGGTGGACGCGAAGTCAGGGACGCTGGTGCTGTGGGAGCGCATGGACAGGATCGTGACGGTCGGCTACAAGGTCGACGACTTCCTCGGCATGATTGACGGCGTCGAGAAGCAGCTCGCGATGGTGTTCCATCGCTTGCTCCAGGGGCCGCGGCCGAAACTGCGCCTGTGGATCAACGGCGGCCGGGTCGCTCCGTGGGATCCGTTCATGACCGGCCATCCGGCGAAGCAGTGGAACTCGCCTGTCGAGAGGAAGAGGACGGCTGCAGGACAGATCGAGATCGAATGCCATGTGCTGCCGCATAAGGATCGGCTGTCGAAGGAGGATTACGAGGCCGCCAGCGGTCCCGACGGTTGGACTTCGCAGCAGGGTTTTTATGTGTATCGCAACGATAGACTGCTGCTGGCCGGGGGCTGGCTGGGCTTGGGCAGGGGGCGGGCGTGGAACCGCGAAGAGGCTCACCGCCTTGCGCGCATCCGGCTTGATATTCCCAACACCGCCGACACCGAGTGGAAGATCGACATACGCAAGTCGACCGCGCGGGTGCCCGTCGAGCACCGCGACTTGCTCACGAAGCTGGCCGACCACACGCGGGATCGGGCTAGGAGGGTTTTCGCGTTCCGCGGAGTACCGACCATCGGGCCGAAGGGCGTCCCGGTGGCGCAGGCGTGGCGCGCTGACCGTTCGACTGGCTCGATCCGATACAAGATCGATTTGACGCATCCGGCGGTAGCGGCGGCGCTGGAGGCAGCGGGAAATGCGGCCCCTTTGGTGAAGGCCATGTTAAAGGTGGTCGAGGAGACGGTGCCTGTGCAGCGGATCTGGCTGGACACCGCCGAGGACAAGGACACGCCGAAGATGGGTTTCGTCGGAGAGCCCTCCGAGGTTGTGAAAGAGGTTCTTGGCGCGTTGTATGAGGACATGGTCGACCGCAAAGGGATGTCCCCGGCGACGGCGAGGAAGGAATTAAACGCGACCGAACCATTTCAGAACTACCCGGACCTCGTGGCGTCGCTGCCCGGGGAAGGACAAAAGACTTAGGGAAGGACCTACATGCCGATCGAAGACAACAGCGCCCTAATGGGGATCGTCAACACCGCCCAGACACTGCTGGACAGAGACAAGAAGAAGGGAGAGGTGATCACTCCTGCCTTGGTGGAGGCAGCAGTGGGAAAGGCGGCCGTCTTCGTGGGAGTGGACGAGGGGGGCGACACGGAGCGCGCCGTCGTCGAGTTGATACGGCGCTACAGCCAATGGATCGGGCAGGATTCAGTCCTCGTGAACACGGATGACCATGTCGCGTGGCTGAACGCCGAACGCAAAAAGGATTGGCGTTATTGGCGCAGATACCAGAGCCTGATGGAGCGCAAGATGTCGTCTACCGCCGTCAATGCGCTCGACGTGTCGACGGACAAGATCCTCGGCATGTTGGAGGATCCCCGCAGGTCCGGACCGTGGGACCGCCGTGGCTTGGTGGTGGGGCACGTGCAATCGGGGAAGACAGGCAACTACGCTGGCTTGGTCAACAAGGCCGCCGACGCGGGCTACAAGATCGTCATCATCCTGGCGGGCCTGCACAACAACCTGCGGTCGCAGACGCAAATCCGCCTCGAGGAAGGCTTCCTCGGGTTCGAGACGTCCGTGGTGGGTGACGCCGTCAAGCTGATCGGGGTGGGCAATATCGACAGCGACAAGGAGATCAGGCCGAACTGCGCGACCAACCGCACGGACAAGGGCGACTTCAACACCAAGGCCGAGCAGCATTTGGCCATATCACCCGAGAAAAGGCCGTGGCTGTTCGTGGTCAAGAAGCACAAGGTGATTCTCGATCGCTTGATCGAATGGTTCGGAAAGCACGTCAGCGACGCCACGGAGGCCTCGACGGGCCGGCGCTACGTGTCGAACCTTCCCGTGCTGGTCATCGACGACGAATCCGACCAAGCTTCCGTCGACACCGGCGAGCAGGCGTTCGATGAAGATGGCAACCCGGATCCCAACTACGAGCCCAAGGCCATCAACGGCGCCATCCGTAGAATTCTCAACCTGTTCGCCAAATCGGCCTACGTTGGCTACACCGCCACTCCGTTCGCCAACATCTTCATCCACCGCCGCAACCGAACGCCGGAAGAGGGAGAAGACCTGTTCCCGCAATCGTTCATCGTCAACTTGGCCGCGCCTTCGAACTATGTCGGGCCGGCGAAGGTGTTCGGGCTACGTTCTCCAGAGGGGCGCGATGGCGGCTTGCCGCTTTCGAGGATCATCGAGGACCACGTCCAGAAGGATGGCGCCGGCAAGGAGACGACCGCGAGCTGGATGCCGTCCAGGCAAAACTCCAGGCACGTGCCGCTTTACAAGGGGGAGGACAAAATCCCACCGTCGCTCGTGGAGGCACTCGGCGCCTTCGTCCTTGCGTGCGCGGCCAGAGAGCTGCGAGGCCAAGGCGTGGAGCATTCTTCGATGCTGGTGCACGTGACGAGATTGACCGCCATCCAGGAGAAGGTGCATGCCCAAGTCGCGGGGTTCGTCGACGGGATGCGTCAACGCATCACGAGGCGGGTCGACCACGCTGGCCTGCTCGCGGATTTGAAGAAGCTTTGGGAGGACGACTTCCTTCCCACCACCGACGCGATTAGGGGCGCCTTGGTGGAGGACGATGGCCCCTTCCTTATGCCGGCCTGGGATGACGTGTTGGCGAAACTCCCCGAAGTTCTCTCGGACATCGAGGTCCGCATGGTCAATGGCACAGCCAAGGATGCTCTCGACTATGCAGAGCCGCGGACGAAGGGGCTCCGAATCATCGCGATCGGCGGCGACAAGCTGGCGCGAGGATTGACGCTGGAGGGGCTGTCGGTTAGCTACTTCGTCCGGGCTACGAAGATGTATGACACGCTCATGCAAATGGGCCGCTGGTTCGGCTACCGCCCCGGTTACGTCGACCTCTGCCGCCTGTACACTTCGGAGGAGTTGGTCGAGTGGTTCGAGCATATCGCCGACGCCTCCGAAGAGCTGCGCGACGAGTTCGACCTCATGGTTGAGAAGGGCGCGAAGCCGTTCGAATATGGGCTCAAGGTGCAGTCGCATCCGGTGCTTCTGGTAACGTCCCCGTTAAAGATGCGGACTTCCAGGAATTTGCAGTTGTCGTTCAGCGGAGACTCGGTGGAAACCGTGTCGCTGCACAGGTCGCGCGCCATGCAGGAGCGCAACCTCGACGCCGTCAACAAGCTCATCGCGGGCATGAAGGCGCCTACCGAATCCAACCCCGTCAGGATGCGCAAGGGCGCCAAGAACGAGTGGCAGGGCACGCATCTGTGGAGTGGAGTCAACCACCGCTTGATCATGAGGTTCCTCCAGGATTACGCGACCCATCCCGCAGCGCGCAAGGTCAACAGCGCGTTGCTGACGGAGTTCATCCAGAAGATGGCGGAGGGAGAAGGCGAGCTGCGGTCGTGGACCGTGGTCCTGCTGGGCGGCGGCGACGGCGGCCGGCACGAGTTCGCCGGCGGTGTGAGCATCGAGAAGATGCCGGAGCGTTCGCCGGATCCGTTGATAACCGACCGCTACTCGATAGGACGTTTGCTTTCGCCGCGCGACGAAGCGATTGATCTCGACGACAAGGCATGGTCGGCCGCACTGGACATAGCCATTAAGACCAAGAAGTCGGACCCTGGAAGGCAGAAAGATGCCGCTCCGCCCACGGTTCCGACGACGCCTAATGGGCCGGCCATCCGCCGCGTCCGCGGCGAGGGCGTCGCGGCCGACGGGGTACCCGCGGCCAAGGACCGCGGCCTGCTGCTGATCTATCCGCTCGATCCCGACAAGGCGGAAGCCGAGGATCGCTCGAAGCCGGTGATCGCGTTCGGCATCAGCTTCCCCAGGAGCGATTCGGGAACGAAAGTCGAATACCGTGTTGACCATCTTCTTTGGGAGCAAGAGTATGGTTCGGCGGATTGATGAGTTGGAGCTCGCTTGGAGCGCGCTGTCCGACGGGAGCGACGCCCACGGATGGCGGACAATCGCGGTGGCGCCGGCCGGGGCGTGCCAGCTGATGGCTGGCCGGCGCTTCCCGGGCAACGAGGAGGCATTGCTGGCTGGGTTCTCGTCCGCGACGCTGCCTCCCGCGGAGATATTGCCGGATGGCCTGGGCTTTTCGGTCTCGCGGGCCGACCCCTACAAGGACGGGAAAACCTGGGTTGCCTTGACCCGCAAGGATTCTGGCAGCCTGGAGATCTTTACGCAAATCGTCGCTGACGTGGTCGGCGCGATGGACGCAATGGCCCTCCAGAGCGACGAGCGCATCCTTCGCGCGCTCATCTCCCGGCTTAGGGCTTGGCAAGAGTTCATGCGCAAGGGCCAGCTACCGATGTCAGCCGAAACTGAGATCGGGCTGGTTGGTGAGCTGTTCGTGCTCGGCGCCTTGATGGCCGAGGGCGTTCCAGCGGCGGTTGCCGTCGAAGGCTGGGTCGGGCCCTTGGATGCTCCTCAGGATTTCGAGGTCGGAACCGGCTCGCTCGAAGTGAAGTCCACCATCGCAGCCGCTGGCTTTGTGGCGCGCATCGGTTCGCTCCAGCAGCTCGACGACAGCGTCAGGCAGCCGCTCTTCTTGGCCGGCGTGCGCTTGGTCCAGACGAACTGGGGCGCGTCACTGCCCACGCTGGTGGAGGCCGTCCTGATGACCCTCGGCGAAGACGCCGAGACGCGGCGCGTGTTCGGCGACCGGCTGCTGGCGGCGGGTTTCCGCGCGGACCAAGCCGACCGCTACGTCAGGGGCTTCGCGTTGGATTCGATCCGCGTTCTCACGGTCGCCGACGGTTTTCCCCGGCTTACCCTTGGCTCGGTGCCCGACGGCGTGCGCCGGGCGTCCTATGAAATCGATATTGACCGCGTGGCGGGGTATGACGTCGGCTTGGCCGGCGCGTTGAGAGGACTTGGAGCGCTATGAGCACGCTGTCAGAATTCCTAGCCGAGACCCAGGCCGACGTCCGCGACCAAGTGGACGGAGGTGCGCCGCACGCCGAGCTGGTGTTCTCCGAAGTGATGATGCAACACATGGCCGAGATCGGCATGACCTTAGAGCCGGTCGTTTGCCACTACTCTGGCAAGGTGGGGAATGCCAACTTGCGGCTGAGCGGATACGCGATGTCGGATGACGCCGACCAGTTAGACCTGTTCGTCAGCCTCTACAAGGGTGTGAACGAGCCCACACCGGTTCCTGATGCCGATAACTTGACTGCCCTCCAGCAATGCTTGAAATTCCTGACGCTGTGTGCCCAAGGCAAGATGGCCGCTAAGATCGAGCCGTCCAATGATGCCCACTCGCTCGCGCTCAACATCCATGCGATCTACAACGACCTCGAGCAGGTCAGGGTGTTCATCTTGACCGATTGCGTCGCAAAGTCCAAGAGTTTCAGGACGCAGGAGCTTGGCGGGAAGGCGGTGCGCTTGGAGGTCATGGATATCGAACGGCTTTACCGCCACTTGTCTGAAGGCAAGCCACGCGACGAACTGGTAGTGGACTTCGGTGAGGTGTCCGGCTCTCCGCTGCCATGCGTCTTCGTGCCGGGCGAAACCGGGGAATACGACTACGCCCTGACTGCCATCCCTGGCGAGGCCCTCCGGTTCCTGTATGAGCGCTTCGGCGCGCGCCTGCTCGAGGCCAACGTGCGCTCATTCCTGAGCGTGAAGAGCAGTAAGAGCGTCAACGCGGGCATCCAACGCACACTCAAGACAGCGCCCGGCCGGTTCATGGCCTACAACAACGGGATCGTCCTGGTCGCCGATGAGATGCGGCTCGGTAAGGCGGGCGACGGCTCGCCGGGCATTGCGTGGCTGCGCGGGCTGCAGATCGTGAACGGTGGGCAAACGACCGCCTCGATCTACTTCGCCAAGCGGAAGTTCCCCGACGCGGACTTGGCGAAAGTGCGCGTGCCGGCCAAGATCATTGTGATGAAAGAGCAGGACCCTGTGATGGAAGAGGCGTTGATCTCCGACATTTCTCGCTACGCCAACACGCAGAACGTGGTGCGCCAATCCGACCTGTCGGCCAACAAGCCGTTCCACGTGGACATCGAGCGTCTTTCGCTGACGGTCTTCTGCCCCGACGGGGTAGGACGCTGGTTCTACGAGCGCGCCGCCGGCAGCTACAGCACGCTGCTCACCCGCGAGGGGACAACGGCGGTCAAGCTCAAGAAGCTTAAAGAGGCCATCCCGCCGGCCCGCAAGTTCACCAAAACGGATCTGGCGAAATACTTGATGGCTTGGCAGGGGCAGCCCGACATCGTGAGCATGGGCTCGCAGAAGTGCTTCGACAAGTTCATGGCGGCGATCACGCCTGCCGAGGATGCCGCGCCGTTCCTGTCGCCGGGCGTCCAGGATTTCAAGGATTTGATCGCCAAGGCCATCGTCTTCAAGCGGATGCAAAAGTTGGCGCGCGACTCGTTCCAAGCCTTCCAGGCGAACGTGGCCGCCTACACCGTCTCCATGATGGCGGCCAAATACGGCTCACGGTTTGATTTGGCGCGCGTTTGGGAGCGGCAGTCGATCTCGCCCGAGTTGCTCAACCAGTTATCGAAATGGGCCAACGAGGTCAACGACGAGCTGCACCGAACCGCATCGGGCCGCATGGTGTCCGAATGGGCCAAGAAGGAAGATTGCCGCAGCGTCGTCTTGTCGGCGAGCTACTCCGATCCGGCCCCTGGTATCCCCGAGCTGAAACAGGGTGAGCGTGGCTGACGTCGTCGATCCCACGACGCGGAGCAGGATGATGTCCGGCATACGGGGCAAGGACACGAAGCCCGAGATGGCCGTCCGCCGGGCCCTGTTCGCCGCGGGCTTCCGGTTCAGGCTGCATCGGCGCGACCTGCCCGGGGCACCCGACGTCGTGATGCTGGGCCGGAAGGTCGCGGTCTTCGTCCACGGGTGCTTCTGGCACCGCCACGTCGGATGCCGCTACGCGAAGATGCCGGCCACCCGGCCTGAGTTCTGGAAAGACAAGCTCGGAAAAAATGCCGAGCGCGACCGGCGAACCATTGACCAGCTGCAATCGATGGGCTGGCGCGTCTTGGTCGTTTGGGAGTGCGCCATCCGGGACAAGGCTGTTCTGGCCGGTCTGCCGGAAGCGCTGGCGGGTTGGGTCGAAGGCGGCGCTTCTTTTGGAGAGATTGCGGGTGAATGATCCGAGGAAGGTCTTTGTCGACGAACGCTGCAGGGGCATGTGCGTCTATTGCGGCGCGAAGCCGACGACGCGGGACCATTGCCCCTCGAAGGTGTTGCTCGACGAGCCGTATCCGTCTAATCTTCCGGTAGTCGGGGCGTGCACGCGCTGCAATCAAAAGTTTTCCAAGGACGAGCAATACCTGGCCTGCGTGGTGGAGTGCGCGCTGTGCGGATCGGCGGATCCGGCCGAGGTCGAGCGCCCCAACATCCGCCGCATTCTCGCCGAGGTTCCAAGGCTCGCCGAGCAGATACGGATCACGATGACTTTGTATGAGCGCGGCAGCAAGGTCTGGATGCCCGACATGGCGCGAGTTCGGAGCGTAGTGTTGAAGTTGGCTCGCGGACATATTGACTATGAACTGAGCATTCAGTTGAACGACAATCCGGCGGTGCTTGAAGTCGAGCCGCTCATGTTGATGAGCGAAGAGCGCCGGGAGTTTTTCGAGAAACCGGAGCCTGAGCCGTTTGCGCTGTGGCCGGAGATTGGTTCGAGGGCTTTCGTGAGGCTCGTGATGGGCGGCGACGTGGCTCCCGGCGGTTGGATCGATGTTCAGACGGGGCGATATCGATACAAGGTGGGGCAAGTCGGCGGAACCTACGCCCACTTCGTCCTCAGTGAGTATCTGGGCTGCCGAGTCGTTTGGGAATAGGGGCCGGCTTGTGCGGCCAAGCTTGGCTCTGGCCTTTTTTGGGGGATTGCGGTGAGTGATTCTGGGATGAACATCGAAGCGCACTTCTTCGACACCTACAACCTGTGCGCGAAGGTCGACGGGCTTTTGAAAAACCAGTTCGACTACTTGCGGGAGCTGGAGGGCTTCCATTGCGATGGGCAGTGGGTAGATTGGTTGGCGCCGTATCAGAGGTTTTCGGTGTTCCACAGGTTCATCGGCTACGTGGTTCGAGGAGATCACGCGGATGATGCGGATACGGTCGATCTAAGCCACAGGATCGGGATCATGGAATCCTTCGCCAATATCCCATCGGCCATCGAAGATCTGCGGCCCGGCAAGCTTCCGATTGAGGAAGCATTCGTCCGCCACCGCATCGACCACCAGAGTTTCGTCGAGTTCTTGTCCGACGCGGGGAAGGTGTTCGCGCAAGCCGACAACAACGACGTTTACGACTACATGAATGAGGTGAGGCTCACCGGGTCATATGAGCTGTTGATGGAGCAGACGGTCGCGGAAGTATTCCATGTTCTTTTTCAAAACCGAGAGCTGCTCTTGACTTTCAACGACTACATCTCGCGGATATTGGAGAATGCGAAGCATGACGAAGCGGAGGATCTTGACCTATCGCTGCTGGCCAAGAACAGAACGCTGCTCCGGGTCAAGCCTGCAAAGTGGGCGCAGCGAGCGGTCTTTTTCCGGGATCGGGGGCGGTGCGTCCTGTGTGGCAAGGACTTGTCGGGGCTGTTGAACCTCGGGAACATCGAGAACTATGACCACATCGTCGCGCTGGCCCGGTTCGGGCTCAACGACGTCACCAATTTGCAGCTGCTCTGCGAGCGTTGCAATCAGGTCGAGAAGAGGGACGGAGCCGCAGTAACATCTTCGCGCTACCAAACCTGGTATTCGGACGATGACAACTAGCTCCGAGGCTTTTTCTTTTTTGACTTTTGGCGCGAAGCCACTAGGAATTTGAGCACCACAGTCGCGATCTTCTTTGCGAGCCAAGGCGGGACCGCGTTGCCGACCTGCGTGTATTGCTGGGTACGGTTGCCCTCGAAGAAGTAGTCGTCGGGGAAGGTTTGCAGACGCGCGGCCTCACGTACTGTCAGGCTGCGGCACTGCGACGGGTCGTAGTGAATGAAATGGTGCCCATCCTTGGCGATGTGGGACACGACCGTCGACGACGAGGTGCCGGGAAGCTGCACGCGGAAGCGATCCGTGAAGGGAGCGTCGTCGTCCGTTGCATTTTCATGGTCCGGCAGCAGGAACTCTGGGAAATCCGGAAGCTTGGGCGAAATCCCTGTCGCCTTGGCGAAGGACGAGGCGAACATGTAGCGATGGATGTCCGAGCGCATGTGGCTGCGAGTTTCGTGGTGGGCGAAGCCGTCCAGCTTCGGATTCAGATACCAATCCTTCTGCTTGCTGGTGAGCAGGCATTTACCCTTGTTCGTGGAGACGAATTTATCTCCTGTTGACTTTCGGGCTTGGGCGTCCCTCGCACCTTCCTCCATGACCTTCAGGACATCTTCCTTGTATTCGCTCCCCCAGCTGTCCAGAAATGCGCTGGCCTCCACGACGGCAGATAGCCACGCCTCGTCTGAGTCGGGTTCCCTCGAGAGCCGGCTGCGCAGCGGCGGCAGGTCGTTGAGCACGTCCTTGACGGTCGCGGTCTTTTCCGACCGTTCGAGGATGAAGCGGTGAGGATGCTCTTTCAGCTCGGTAGTTCCTCTGGCCAAGCCGGAGCGGATGCCGAAGAGGATCACCCTGTGCCTGTTTTGCGGCACGCCGTAGCGCTCCGACTCGATGATGAAGTCTTTTGGATCGAGGTCTTTGCTGTCACCATCGACAACGAACGATCGGATCTGGTAGGAAAGGCCTTTCCCCGGCGTGGAGAGGTCGTCGAGGATACGTTGGAAGATGCGCGATCCGCCGTGCTTCGACGAGAGGATGCCCTTCACGTTCTCCATGACGAACACTGAAGGTTTGAACTTCTTGATGATCCGCAGGTATTCTTTGTAGAGGAAATGCTTCTCGTCTTTCTCGAAATCTTTGATGTCTTCGCGGGTGCGCCGGGCCCGCCCGGCCAGCGAGTAAGCCTGACATGGCGGCCCTCCGATGAGTACCCATTCCTTTTCGCCGTTTAACGCTGTCCTGATCCACTTATCGACATCTTTGGCTGGCGTCTTCCCCAGCTCGGCATTCTTCGCCTCGTCGGCTGCGTCGTGGGCGCACTTCGGGATGCTCGGATGGTTGAATAGCTGCTCGCGGGTGATCTTGCCCTTGACGTAGTCGTAGTAGCAGTCTGGCACTTCTCCGATAGGGAAGGCGCGATAGAGCGCGCGCAGGGACAATGTCATGTGCGCGATCGGATCCATCTCGATTGAAACACCGAGCGAGAACTCTCTTTTGCCTTCGCTATTAGTTAACGACGAAAAACCTTCGCCGAGCCCGCCGGGCCCTGCGAAAAGATCGATCACCTTGATGGATTTGTGTGCCGTCATCTTTCCATTTTCTTGTCGTCCCGCTACCTCTACCAGCACCAGACACGCCGTTTCGCATGGAAGGATTGGCCAGACGATTTCGATCTTCTTGCATTGGACACAAAAAGTCAGCCGCGCATGATAGCGCCTTGCCGAGTCACCGGCAAGGAAGAATGTCGATGTTAGCCGAGAGCAGCGAAGGTGATTCGGCGCCGAACTCCGATCATAAGCTGGAGCTAGCAATGTGGCGTACGGCTATCTTGGAGAGCGTTTCGGATAAAACCGCCGAAATCGGCGGGCTAGGACGATGGCGAAATTGTTATGCTGCTTGGCGCCGGAAATCCACGTGAATGACGTTTTCAGGGGTGGAGCGGTGGCTTCAGTTGCCATCCGTTGCCTCGAAGGGATGCCGGCTGACGGTGGCGGGGATACTGGCCGCAGTTTGTTCCTGCGGTTGATCGTCCAACAAACCCTCAAGCTGCTGCTCAATTGCGTCTTCAATGATGGCTTGGCGCGAGATCTACGCTGCTGGCTTGAGGCGCTTGCGCCGACAATAAATTCCGTGAGCATCACTCGACCTGAACGCCTTGTCGCCGCGTCGGAAGGCATTGGGTACACTAGTTCGCGTACCGAAGCAGCATCCGTATGTCGCGATGGCCGCTGAACGCTTGAAGGCCCAGCAGCGTAAAACCCTTGGCGTATTGCTGCCAATCTCTGCGACACGGGAGCAGGCCTTGTGCCGTAGATCATGCACGTGCAGGTCGAATTCACTGGTAAGCCCAGCGAATTCACAAATGCGCCTCCATGCTTTGCGCTAGGCGTCATTGGTTAGCTCGATTACGCGCTCGCCAGTGCGCGGTAATTGTCTAAGCAGTATCACCAAGTCGCTGCGTAGCGGCAGCTTGCGAGGGCGCCCATTCTTCGTTTCTGGCAGGATGGCGATCTGGGCCTCCAGCTCGGCATTTGACCAAAGCAGGGACAGCGACTCTCACTGCGTCGCGCCCCGGTCATGAGCTGGAACTGTATGAAGCACTCGTACATGGGAATGTGCACCCAGGTAGCTTGTTCCTTGTTCAGGAATTGCTTGCGCGTTTGCCAGAAACGATAGCGGTGGTAGGTCCTCCTTCAATATTCTGGAGCTCAGCGGCAACCAGCTGGTCATGGAAGCTCTGGGACCAATTTTCATCCTCTTCGCTGTTCTACAAAGAGATGCTGGTCGGGGTGAGAGGATTCGAACCTCCGGCCTCTACGTCCCGAACGTAGCGCTCTACCGGGCTAAGCTACACCCCGACGGGTAGAAGCATTATTAAACCAGAACTTTTTGGCTTTTTCAACCGGTCGGGTTATCTAGACAGTACGGGCGGGGGCGCTTGCGGTGGGCGCTGGTTTTGCCTATGATCGAGCGCCGAAAAAAACCTGCCCCTGGACACCATGACCATCACCATCTACCACAACAACGCCTGCAGCAATTCGCGCGGCGCGCTGGCGCTGATCCGCGAGGCGGGCTTCGAGCCTGTCGTCATCGACTACCTGAAGGAACCGCCGACGCGGGTGCGTCTGGCCGAACTGATTGCGCAGGCCGGCCTGGGCGTGCGCGGTGCGATGCGCGACAAGGGCGACCTGTACGTTGAACTCGGGCTGGCCGATCCGGCGCTGTCAGACGATGCGCTGCTCGATGCGATGGTGGCGCATCCGGCGTTGATCAACCGGCCGTTTGTCGTGACGGAGAAGGGGGTGCGGTTGTGCCGGCCGCCGGCATTGGTGCACGAGATTCTGTAAACTGAAAAGGCCGCTTGAGGGCGGCCTTTGCTTCTGGTTAAACGTCGGGGACAGGCACCGCGCGGGCCCTTCGGCCCGAGCGGAGCCAGTCCCCAAACCCGCGCCCCGGGCGGAGCCAGTCGTCAGACCCGCGCTTGGGCGGAGCAAGTCCCCACATTCTTAGAACTTGTAGCGCATCCCCAGCAGGAACTCGCGGCCCGTGACGTGGTTGACGACGACGCTGTTGCGCTGGCGGCTGGTGAACTGGTCGTTCTCCTCGTCCGTCAGGTTGACGCCTTCCAGGGTCAGCTCCAGCTTGTCGTTGACCTTGTACGACAGCGACAGGTCGACGTTCATCGACTTGTTGCGGCCTTCGACGTCGTTGTTGTTCTGGCCCGGCACGCGCGTCAGGTAGGCGTCACGCTGCGATGTCGACAGGCGGGCGCTGAAGCGGCCGTCGTCATAGTAGAACGTGGCGTTCCAGGATTTCGGCGACAGGTTCAGGAGGTCGTCCGTGATCGTCGTATTCGCCGTCGGCGAGATGATGTACTCCATCGTCGACTTGACGTAGGTGTAGTTCAGCAGCGTGCCGAAGTTCTTGCCGATCCCCGGCAGGAACGTGAACGGCTTCTGGTAGTTGATCTCGAAGCCGCGCAGCTTGCCGCCGTCCGTGTTGACCGGCGCCGTCACCGAGAACACTTCGTCGCCCGTGAAGTTCGTCGGCAGCAGCGATTGCGGCAGGCCGGTGTCGCGGAAGCGCACGTCGGTGCGCAGGCTCTGGATGTACGTGTCGATGTTTTTCTGGAACAGGCCCAGGCCCAGGAAGGCGTTCTTTGCGAAGTACCATTCGAAGCTGGAGTCGAACGTCTTGGCGCGGAAGGGTTTGAGGTTCGGATTGCCGCTCGTGATGGCCAGCGAGCCGGTGGTGGCGATCGTGCCGCCCGGCGAGAGGTCGTTCAGCTGCGGACGCGTCATCACCTTCGCCGCGCCGAAGCGCACGACGAAGTCCGGGCGCAAGGTGGCTGCCACGTTAAAGGCCGGCAGCGTGTCCGAATAGCGGTTGTCGACGGTGACGGCGGTGCCGTTGTTGGCCGCCACATAGCCCGTGGACGACAGGTCCGTGCGCACGTAGCGCACGCCCACGTTGCCGCGGATCGGAATGCCTTTCAACTCCGTATTGAAGTCGCCCATCAGGTAGACGCCCTTGTCCTCTTCCGTCACGGAGCGGTTGTTGCCGCGCGCGTTCGCGTTCTCGATCGACGACAGCGTGAAGTCGCCCGGGCCGCCTGCGGGACCGCTCTTGATGCAGTTGCAGTAGATGTCGTACGCCTGCGCGATCGCCGCCAGGTTCGGCATCGCCCAGCTGGTCGGCGTCCCGGCCGGCAGGTTCATGCCGCTGCCGAAGCCCGTCAACGTGGACGTCAGGCTGGCCACCGACGTGCCGGCCGGCGGCGCGAAGATCGTGTCGCCCTGGTTCACGCGGCGGAATTCATACGAGTCGAATTTGTACTTCTTCGCGCTGGCGCCCATCTTCAGGCTGAGGCGATCCGGCAGCGCATCCCACGCGACGTTGACGTCCGCCACGTCCGTCGTATTGGTCGTGCCTTGCGGGCGGATGCGGATTTCGCTCGGCGTGGTATTCGGTACGGACGAAGGCTGCGTGCCGCTGGCCACCTGCGGCACGCCGACGATCGTCAACGGTCCGCCTGCCTGCGACGGGTCGAACGGATAACCAATCACCGGCAGCCGGTCGTTGTTGCGGAAGTCCATCGTGTAGCCGTTGACGTTCAGCGCGTCGAGCGTCGTCGTGGTCTGCACGGGGTTGCGGAACTTCGACTTGGCACGGCCCACCTTCGCGTTCAGGCGCCAGCCTTCCGCCAGATCCTGCTCCCACGTCAGCGTGGGTTGCGTGAAGGTTGTCGTCAGTTCGTCGTAGCGCGACTCGGCGCGGATGTCGACACCGTTGAACTTCCCGTATTGCAGGGCGCCGTTGGCCGCGTACTGTGCCTCGACGACGCTGGTCTGCGGCTTGCCGCCCTGGCTGGCCGAGCGCGAGAACGAGATCGCCTCCAGGTAGTCCTCGGCGCGCGTCGCTTCCAGCTTCGAATACAGCATGTCGAATGTCAGCAGCGAGCCGCGCATCGGACGCCACTGCACGGAGCCGGTGAGGCCGAGGCGGTCCTGGTCGTGCGTCAGGCGGCCGTAGCGCGGGATGCGCGGCGTGTAGTTGCCGGCGGCGCTGGCCGCGTTGTAGGCGTCCACGGCGCCTTGCGAGAACGGCAGGCGGGACACGCCCTGCGCGGCCGGGCCGCACGTGGTGGCCGTGGAGTTGGCGGGGTTGTTCGCCACGCCCGTCGGCGCGCACCAGCCGCCGGCGGACGGGCCGTTATCCCAGCGCACGGTGGAGAAGCCTTCTTCCAGCACGCGGCGCTTCGAGTAGGCGCCGGACAGCAGCACGCCCACCTTGCGGTCCATGAAGGTGTTCGACAGCAGGAAGGCGACGCGCGGGTCGGTCTTGTCGGACAGGTCGTTGTACTTGCCCTTGGCCGTGATCGTGGCGTTGAAGCCCTTCAGGTCGAACGGGCGCATCGTCGTCAGGTCGACGGTGGCGCCCAGCGAGCCTTCGTCGACGTCGGCGGACGAGCTTTTACGCACGGTCAGCGAGCTGAATAATTCGGAGGCGAAGACATTGAAGTCGAAGCCGCGCGAGCGATTGGCGCCGCCGGAGGAGTCGGTGCCGCCCGTCGTGGCGAGGCCTTCGATGCCGTTGATGCGCACCCGCGTAAAGTCCTGGCCCAGGCCGCGCACGGTGATGTTGCGGCCTTCGCCGGCGTCGCGGTTGATGGTCACGCCGGGCACGCGCTGCAGCGATTCGGCCAGATTCGTGTCCGGGAACTTGCCCATGTCCTCGGCCTTGATGACGTCGACGATGCCGTTGTCCTCCCGCTTCTTGTTCAGCGCCGATTCCAGCGATGCGCGCAGGCCGGTGACGACGACCTTGGTCGGCTCGTCGGCCGGCGCGGCCGCGGTTTGTGCCGTCGCTGTGCCGGCGGCAAGCAGGGTGGCGGAAGTGAAGGCAAGTTGGGCGGCAGCGTGCGCGCTGCGGCGCTTGTGCGCACGGCGGGAAGTGGTGGGGTGCATCGTATCTCCAATAATTTTTATTGCTCGCAAAATCTGTGCTTGCGGACCACCGGCTGAACTGGTCAGGCCGGTTGACGCATTTTATGGCAGATTTTTAATTATTGGTCAGTCCGCAATGAAGATTTTTTGCTAAGTGGTCTGGCCGCAGAGTGGCAGGGCGGTGCGGGGTGTTGTTCCGACGCCACGCAAAACGAAACGAAAGCGAAAACCGGAGCCTGTCACCGGTTTTCAAAAAACGGTGACAGGCTCCGGTTTTCGGAGTTCCCTCAAAACAGGGGTCTGTCCCGGGTTTTTAAGGCTGTGCCTGCAGGCTCACCTTGATCGGGCTGCGCGCCCGCTTCGCGGCATCGGCCACATATGCCTTCCATTGCGCGGCGCTGGTGATGTCGCCGCTGCGGTTCCATGCACCGCCCGCATAGTAGCGCAGCGCTTTGCCGGACGTGACGGGTGCCAGCACCAGATGGTTCAGCGTATCCTGCGTGAACTCGGTGGCGCCCGGCAGGATGATGGCCGTGCCGAATTCGCCCTTGGTCTTCTGCTTGACCCACTGCAGCAGCGTGCCGTCGGTCGTGTCACGGAAGACGTCGATGTCCGGCTGCTCGCCTTTGTCGCTTGGCGTCTTGTTCAGGCCCACGGCCGCCGTCAGCGACGTCTTGTCCTTGAACTCGAACGTGCTGTCGATCTGGTCCAGGTAGTGGCCGGCGTCCACCGTGAAGCGTTTGACTTCCGTGACCGGTGTGCCGGCGGCGTCCCAGGCGTCGTAGCGCAGCTCGAAGACCGTGCGCACCGGGCCGTTCGCCAGGACCTTCCAGCCGGCGTAGTTGACGCTCGTGTGCAGCGTCCCGTTGACCCAGATGCCGGTGCCGCCGGCGCCGCGCGATTTGCCGACGTTGTACATGTCCATGCCTTCACCTTCGTCATGGTGATAGTGGTCATGGCCCTTGTTGTACCAGCGGTCGACGATCGGATACGGCACCCGCTTGAACCACAGATCCAGGCCGCTCGTCTGCAGCACTTCCTTGCCGCTGCCCGGCGGCGCCGGCGCCATCAGCGCGGGGCCGTAGGTACGGTGCGCCAGCTTGTCGTTCTCCCACGCGAAGTCGTCCAGCCGTTCCGGCACGTAGCGGGCGAAGGCCTGCACGGGGAAGGCCGGCGTCACGCTGTCCGTCGTCTCGACGGTGTACGTGACGCTTTTTTCGCCGGCCTTGAAGCTGTGCTGGAAAATCAGTTCGCCGTACGCGGCGCCCACGTTCTGCGGGTCCTTCGCCAGCGGCGCGACGTTGGTGACCTGGTACGGCACCGGCTTGCCGCCGGCGTCCTTGACGGCCAGGCGCTGAATCAGCGCGCCGGGTAGGGCCTTGTTCACTTCCGACCACGGAATCGTGACGGTCTCGGACGCGCGCGCCGTCGGCAGGTCGTTCGACAACGTCACGCGCAGGCTGGCCGCATGGGCGACCGGTAAAACCAGGGAGGCGATCAGCGCGGCAGTGCAGGAGCGGTTCAATGTCATCTCGTACCTTTCAATGGTGTTCGCTGTAGTCGGTCTTGCCCGCGCCTTTCGGCTGGTAGTGATACGTGCGGACCTTGTATTCGATGTTCACGTTCGGGTTCTTCAACAGGCGCAGCATCTCCGCGCCGGCGAGCAGCATTGGACCATAGCCGTGCAGCGCATGCACGCTGGTCGGGCGGTGGTAGTAATACACCTGGTCGCCCGCCAGCGTCGTGCCGACGCACGTGCCTTCCACCTGGCCCTGCGCGTTGATCTTCGTCGACAGGCCCGCCCATCCCGCCTGTGCGACGGAGCCGTACGCGGTCGGACTGACCCAGCCCTGATTGACGGCATGCGCGATCGTGTAGACGAACATCGCGCTGGCCGACGTCTCCAGGTACGAGTCGTTCCGGTCGATCATCTGGTGCCACAGGCCCGTGCCGGACTGGCGCTCCGCGATGCCCTTCAGCGCCGCGCGCAACTGGTTCAACACCTTGTCGTAGCCGGGATGGTCCTTCGGCAGCACGTCCAGCAGGTCGCTCATCGCCAGCACCGCCCAGCCGTTGGCGCGCGACCAGTAGAAGCGCGGCGACTCCGGCGCATTGGCGTGCCAGCCGTGAGTGTAAATACCCAGTTCGGCGTTGAACAGGTACTTGCTCATATTGAGCACGTTGTTGACTGCATCGTCGTAGTACTTGCGCTCACCCGTCATGCGGCCCATTTCCGCCAGCGCCGGGATGCTCATGTACATATCGTCACCCCACAACGAGACGGCCTGCGGGCGCTTGCGCGCCATCGTGCCGTCGGGGAGGCGGAACTGCTTGTTGGCGACCCAGTCGCTGCAGGTGGCGATCATGTTCGACATGTCCGGCCCCACCTTCGCCGCGCGCGCCCGCATCAGCGCCGCGCACATCGAGCCGGCATCGTCCAGCGCGCGCGGGTCGAGGAAGCGCGCGAAGCTGTTGGCGCGCTCCAGGTGGAACTTGTTTTCCTGCGCGCGGAAGTACGGCAGCTTGTCGGCGAAGAACTGCAGGTGGCGCTGCGTCATCGCGGTGAAGTTCTTGTCGCCGGTGACCTGCGCGGCCTGCAGCAGGCCCGAATGGACGACGCCCATCTCGTAGACGAGGATGCCGTAATCGCCGGCCGCGTCCTCGAACGCCGCTTCCGCGACGGGCGTCTTGAAGTCCGTGATCGGCGCGCCCGTCTTGCGGTTGACGACGCGCGTCGGCGTGGCCTTGTCCATGTACCCGCGGATGCGATTCAGTGCATCGGTGATCTCCGCCGCCACCGGCATCTTGTACGGCACGGGATACGTGCCTTCGGAGACGTCCTTCAGGTTCTTGTTGTCGGGATTGCGGAAGGGGCCTTCGGCATGGGCCGTGCCCAGCAGCGTGCAGCAGGCCAGGGCGGCCAGCATGAGTGTCGTCTTCTTCACCTTGTCTCCGTCGCGCAGGGGCGTGCGCAGTGATGTGCTGTTAGATTGGTCAGGCCATTCTAAAGTGGTCCGGCCAGTTGCGCAAGGCGGGCTGACCGCTTCGACGCAGGTACTCATCTATACTCATCGGTACTTTCGCCCAACGATCAACGGAGCGCTGTATGGGAAAAGCGGGAAACAAATTCGGCTGGCTGACCGATCGCCATGATTTCGCCGGCAGCACCTGGCTGCACGTGCATGGCTGGTTCGACGGCATCGCGTGCGAGCGGGAGGCCGATGACGAAGGGGGCGGCGACACACTGTTCGTCATCGACTGCAACGTATGGCCTCCGGCGGAGGAGGATATGTCCGAACTGCGTCCCGACGTGGACGGCGCCGACCTGATGCTCGTGGGCGTCGAGGAGGGCCGGCGCTACTGGCGGCGCCGGATCGAGCGGGCCGACTACGGCGAACGCGACGTGTTTCAGTATGAAGTGTCGGTGGGACCTCAGGTGGAACCGGTCGGACCGCCGCTCACCGGGAATTTCTATGCCATCGATTGTGTCGTTGCGGCGGGTGTCATCTATGGCCTGCACCAGCTGGAGGCCGGGCGTCGCAGCGTGACGAGGTTGAGTGGCGGCGATGTTACGACTCTGCTCGAACCGGAAGGAGAGGTCGTACTGACGACGCTGGGCCCCGGCCGCCTCTTGATCAGCACACGCAATCTTCACCTGACGGACCCGCACGATGCCCGTTACTGGATCTGGGACGAGCGCGCCTGCCTGTCCGCACCGCGCCACTACCCGCTGGTGCCCGTACAGGTGGACAGCGCGCTGGCCTGGCTGGGCGGCGACGAAATCCTGTTCTGCTCGAAGACCAGTGAGCCGCATGCGAACAATATGGCGGGCCACGAGCACACATTGCACCTGCACCGCTTCGACGTTGCCACGGGCGCGTTGTGCAGCGCGGCGCTGGAAGGCTTCGGCAGCACGCTGAAGTTCGATGCCCGCATGCTCGTCACGCAGCCGAAGCAGCCGGTCGTCCTGCGCAGCTTCGAGGGCACCATCGATATCGCCCGCGGCGCGGACGGCTGGTGGATACTCAACTACCGCACGCAGCATGCCGGCAAGCGCACCATCTGCTGGCTGTGGCATGAGCCGACGGACACCGTGGTGCCGATCGCGTCGGCGGATATGCCGGGACATGACGTGCTGGCGGTGCTGTATTCGCCGGGGCTTGCCGGCTATCTGGTCTCCGTGCCGAATGCCATTT